>Ga0310344_10002543_pt1 | contig 13731 bp, 10 predicted proteins | sample HC15DNA20200_MG_FD_203801 | JGI IMG/M metagenome (GOLD analysis project Ga0310344, IMG submission 203801) | Marine microbial communities from station ALOHA, North Pacific Subtropical Gyre - HC15-DNA-20-200_MG | ecosystem: Environmental > Aquatic > Marine > Oceanic | place: Pacific Ocean: North... | reverse complement strand
AGCCTATTTGGCTGAGTATTTACTTGAAAAAGGTTACGAGGTCCATGGTACTGTTCGAAGGTCTTCTTCAATAAATACTAGTAGGATAGATAGTCTTATTTACAGGTTTGAGCTTGAGAATAAACTCCAATTACACTATTCAGACCTTTTAGACTCTGCTTCTACAAGTGCACTCATTACAACAATTCAACCAGACGAAGTATACAACCTTGCTGCTCAGTCTCATGTAGCCATTTCATTTCAAAATCCTGTATTAACAACTCAAATAGGGACCCTAGGGTCTCTTTCTATCTTAGAGGCAATAAGGCATTCTGATAATGAAATAAAGTTTTACCAAGCCTCTTCTTCAGAAATGTATGGAGGTGTCTCTGAGGAAAAGTTAAATGAACATTCAAAGTTTAATCCTAAAAGTCCATATGCAGCCTCAAAGGTTTTTGCACATGACTTATCTACCATCTATAGAGATTCTTATAATATTTTTGCAGTCAACGGTATATTATTTAATCATGAGTCTCCATTAAGGGGGGAGACTTTTGTAACAAGAAAAATTACAAAAGCTGTCGGAAGGATCTCTCTCGGAATACAATCAAAACTTACCTTAGGAAATCTCGATGCATCCAGAGACTGGGGGTTTGCAGGAGATTACGTTGAAGGAATGTGGATGATGATGCAACACAAAGAAGCTAGTGATTGGGTTTTAGCAACAGGGAAAACCCACACAGTTAGAGAATTTGTTGAGAAGGCATTCTCATGTATAGATCTAGATCCATCAGATTATGTTGAAACATCGAGTAGGTACTACAGACCTAATGAGGTCGAGTATTTACTGGGCGACTCTTCAAAAGCACAAGAACTACTTGGATGGAAGCCAAAACACTCATTTGAGCAGCTTGTTGAAATGATGGTAATTAATGACATTGAAGAAGCAAAAAAGGAACAGGTTTTGCTTTCACAAGGCTTGATTGAGCCTACATGGGAACACCCTATACTGAATTAGGTAAATGTCTAAAAAGAAAGTACTTATTCTTGGTTCAAATGGTTTTCTAGGTAGACACACACTATCTTGTTTAAGTAACAACGAACAATTTGATATAGTTGAAATAAGGGACTCTTCAGAGTTAGATATCAGGAATTATGAAGAGTTGAATTCTTATTTAAAGAAAAATCGTCCCGACCATATTATAAATTGTGCCGCTTTTGTTGGAGGAATTAGCTATGGGTATAAGTATCAGGCTAAACTGCTTGAACACAATGTTAAGTTGGGAATTAATATATATCAAGCTTCACTAGAAAATAAAATTTTATCCGTTATAAACCCTATATCAAACTGTGTCTATCCTGAAAATATTTCTCTCTATAAAGAAGAGGACCTCTGGAATGGGCCACCGCACGAATCAGTATATTTTTATGCACAAAGTAAAAGGTTTCTTATTGCCTTGGCTCAAGGTTACAAGAAAGAACATGGTCTGAATTCTGTAAATGTGATTATGTCAAATATGTATGGTCCTTTCGATCACTTTGATCCTGATAGGTCCCACGCCCTTGGGGCTTTATTGAAAAAAATATATGATGCTAAAGTTCAAAAAGAAAACAAAGTAGAAATATATGGCACAGGTAAACCGCTTAGAGAATGGCTATATGTAGAGGATGCAGCTATTTCTTTGGTAAAATCTTTAGACCTTGAGTCTGACTACTATTTATTTAATGTAGGGGTTAATGAAGGTATATCTGTGTTAGATTTAGCTAAGAAAATTGCTAAAAAAGTTAATTGGGAAGGAGAGTTTACTTTTGACTTATCTAGACCAGATGGGGTAAGAGCGAAAACTGTTGATGGAACATACGGAAAAAAAATATTAGGCTGGGAACCTCAAATAGATTTGGATACAGGGATTGCTAAAACTGTCGAGTGGTATATGGAGGAAAATGGCTGAACATTCAAAAGATATTATCTTTAAAGATAAAAAGTATGCTTCGATAGTAAATGTATTAAGTTCTCCAGAAGGATTGTCTTTCGTTACAGAGGATGAAGATTTTATCCAAATTGGAATCTGGAATTATAAAAAAAATACCAAGTTGCCAAATCATTATCACAACACTTTTGATAGGAATGCAGAGAGGACATCAGAGTGTGTTTTTGTTTTAAAGGGGAGTGTTACTTGCAATCTATTTACAGATGAAGGTGTGTTTATTGGAGAGTATTTGATTACTGAAAATGAGCTTATGATTCAATATGTTGGTGCACATGAGTATATTATTAATGAAGATTCAGTAGTTCTTGAATCAAAAAATGGTCCATACTTTGGCCCAGATACAGATAGGACAAGGGTTGACTATAAAAAGAATTAACCAAGTTGAACCAGACATTACAAAAGATGACATAACAGCTGTAAATGAATACATGTTGTCAGGAGGGTGGATAACTGAAAATGATTTAACAAGGGAACTAGAAGGTAAAATTAAAGACTTTGTTGACAGAAAATATGCTTTAGCAGTTCCAAATGGGACTATTGCAATCTATTTAGCTCTTCTTGGGTTGGGTATTGGAAAAGGAAAAAGAGTTGCTGTTCCAAATATAACTATGATAGCAACTATAAATGCAGTGATTTGGGCAGGTGCTGAACCAGTTATTGTTGATGTTGATAATAATTTCTGTTTATCTATCGAAAAATTAAAAGATCTAAAAAATATAGATGCAGTAATCTTTGTCCCACTAAATGGGCGTACAGGTTCTGGTATTGAAATTGAAGAATGGTGTGGTGAAAAAGGAGTAGTCTTAATTGAAGACTCTGCACATGCTCTTGGTTCACAGTATAGCATTCAAAGAATGTGTGGAAAATTAGGAGATGCAAGTATATTCTCATTCACACCTCATAAAATAATCACTATGGGACAGGGAGGGATTGTTCTAACAGATAGTGACGAGGTAATAGAAAAAATAGAGGACCTTAAAACATTCAATAGAAAGAAAGATGCATCAGACTGGCATAAAGGATATGGGCTCAACTTTAAACTTACAGATCTTCAAGCAGCGTTAGGTATTTCTCAATTTTCTAGGTTGCTTTCCTACATAGAAAATAAAAGAGAACTTTTAAAGGTCTATAATTCAAATATATCAGAAAAAATTGGAGAAATTAAAAAATTTAAATCTTTTGAAACACCATGGTTTTTTGATTTACATTTAGAGGATAAAACAAAACGAGATAAGGTAGCCTCACACTTAAAAAAATATGGAATTTCTACCAGAAATTCCTACCCACCTCTTAGCTACCAAGAACACTTAGTTACTATGGAAAAAACAGAATTAGAATTTTCAGAGAAGGAAGGTGAAAAAATTCTTTGGCTACCTTCTTCAAATAGCCTCAAAGAAGAAGATGTAATGAGCATTACAGAATATATAAATTCAGGTTTTTAAATTCTCCTGATTATTTATAAACCATTCAAAAGTTTTACTTAAACCTTCTTCAAGAGCAACACTTGGTTTCCAACCCAGGGAGTACATTAAAGATGAGTCCAGTAGCTTCCTCTCTATACCATCTGGCTTTGATGAATCAAAGATCAGAGTACCTTCATAGTTAACAATTTTTTTTATTACCATTGCTAAATCTTTGATACTAATCTCTTGACCAGATCCTATATTTATTAGATCGTGGGATATATCTTTCTCTATCAACAAACTGATAGCATTAGCTAGATCATCAACATAAAGAAACTCCCTCAAAGGATTACCGGACCCCCATATTGAAAAACTTGTATCATTATTTACTTTTGCATCGTTCATTCTTCTAATTAAACCCGGAATTACATGACTTCTAGTTTCTGAAAAGTTATCATTTGGCCCATAAAGATTCGTAGGCATTAAATTTATTACATTTGTTCCATATTGTATGTTGTAAGCTCTTCCTATTTCAATTCCAGTAATTTTAGCTATTGCATAAGGTGAGTTTGTTGGTTCAAGAGGACCTGTCATAAGGGAGTCCTCTTTTAAAGGGTTGGGGGCATTCTTTGGATAGATACAACTACTACCAAGATTTACAATTTTTATATCCGAGTTGCTTTTTATGGATTCAAATAAATTGATATTTATTTTTAAGTTTTCCATTATAAAATCTCCCCTCTCGGTATTGTTTGCAACTATCCCTCCTACTCGCGCAGCGGCATTGATAATAATTTGAGGCTTGTATTCTTCAACCACTTTTTTTACTTGATCTACTGAAAACATATCTACTTCAGATCTAATGGGTGCTAAAACTTTGTAATTCTTATTTAGTACTCTTTGTAAGGAACTTCCTACTAACCCAGCTCCTCCAAAGATCAAAACTTTATTCATACAGTATTGTATTTTATCTAAACTTTTTATTTGAACAATGAAATGTTTAAAATGAAGGATGAATAATAATGATTTGATTATTTTAAAGTCAAGATTATCTACTATTAGCCTATTATCTATGGTTGAAGAGTTATTACAAACTAGCCGTCCTCTAAAAGTTGCTATATGCAATGTCAACTCTGTTGTTAGAAGTTATATGGATGAAGATTTAAAGTCTAGCATAAATAGTCATGATTATGCTACAACTGATGGTATGCCACTCGTTTGGGCGGCTAAGTTGCTTGGACATAGAAAGCAAGAGAGAGTTGATGGATATAGCCTTTTCTACAAAACAATTGAAGAAGGGATTAATAAAAACACGAAGCATTATTTTTATGGTTCTACAGAAGATGCATTGAGTAAAATTGTCTTTAATTTAAATAGAGATTTTCCTTCTATTAACATAGTGGGTACCCATAGCCCTCCTTTTGGAGATACGATAGATTCTAGTTACGAAAAGCTATACGAAGATATCTCTATATTAAAACCTGATATTGTTTGGGTTGGGCTAGGGATGCCAAAGCAAGAGCTCTTTATTTCGAACATTAGTAGAGACACAGGGAACATTAAATTTGTAGGGGTTGGCGCTGTATTCAACTGGGTATCAGAAATTGAAAAAAAAGCTCCTATGTTAATTCAGAGAATTGGACTTGAGTGGTTTTTTAGGCTTATAAACAATCCCAAAAGACTTTGGAGAAGATATCTCGTAGACAATAGTATTTTTATTGTTCTAATCTTTATCCAAGTAATAAAAAAGTACACAAACCGATGAAAAAAAGCTCGAAGATAGTTTTACTCATATTCATTATTGCTATCTTCCTTATATTATCTTTTGACTTCACCTCATCACCTAGTGACTTAAATCCTTGTAGAAATAATTTTGTTGATGCATATATCACTATTAAAATAGATTCCTTAATATCTTCAAATTACCCTGTTGGGTTTTCTATCGAAAACAGTTTTTACGGTGAAGAATTGAGCGAGTGCAATTTTAAATTCTTATCTACAGATCTTTATTATTTAGATGCAAAGAGTAGTGGAGAAAAGCTAAACATAATTACTTATTTAGATAAAAATTTACAAGTATTTTTACAACATTTTTTTTGGTTCTTACTAGTTGTTTTATATTTATATCTTAAAAAAACTACGATAAATCAGACACGAGTGCGTGAATTTTTTATCTCGGTGGTATTTCTACTTTTGTATTTATTTATATTTCAAGAAATGTCGCCTAGTACGGGAAATTTTTATTTAATAATTCTTCATCTTATTTTTATTTTTATATTGAATAAGTTAAATATTGAAGAGCAGATCAATTTAGCAATTATTTTAGGAGTATTCAGTCTATTTTTTGATTTTCTATTTATTATTTCAATTATTTCTGTTGTATGTGTTAGATATTTCTTTTCCTACTACAAAAAAAGTAGTTACAGAACTAAGCAGATGTTAGGGGTATTATTACTTTTGACTTTAGTTATCAATATCAATTCATTATCAAAATATTCTTCTTACGAGAGTGAGATATTTAGTTACCTTAATGAAAATCAGAATCTAGAAAACTTGAGCGAGGAAGAAAAGATCATGATTTACAAAAAATTAAATAACTCACAGATTAACAAGACTAATACTTATATTGAAGAAAAGGACTACTTGAGGCTAACTTCTATGTTTAATTCAGACACTGTAAGTAGGGATGAATTTATAAAAGAGCTTTCCCTTTCTTTAGAGAGCTACGGAGAGCATTCTTCTGGTAGGGCTACCTTTATGGTTTCTAATAGTCTTGAGCCACATAAACAACTCTTACCGGCTATGTGGGTATTTTTATCGGTATTTATATCGATTATATTTATTGATTTGTTTCACCAGAATCAACTTAAAACTGAAAGACTCCTCTCTTCATTAAGTAACTCAATATTCTTCTTAGCTTTTGCTTCATTATTCACAATATATACACATATATTTTCAAATATAACATCAATTATTTTCGGCTTCCAAAGAAATGTGCAGACAGAATTTTTTCTTCAGAATTGGAGAGGTTTATATGACCATTATGAAATATTTTCGAACATACTGCTCTATGGCTATATTCTTACCTTATTAAAGGAAGTGAATTTTGGAGATGGCAAAAAAAAGCTCTACTTAATAAAGATTACTACTCTCAGCTTAAGCATATTGTTAACCAACTCTAGAGCAACTGTTTTGATTTGGTTGGTGTTTATAATTTCAACTTTTCTATTTAACTATATAAAGGAACCCAGGGATAAGTTATTCATAGCTGCGACCTCTTTCGTTCCTTTTTTAGTTTATTCATTTCTAGTTCCATATAAATATTCACCTCTTTATCTACCAGCTTCTTTTGTTGCCGTTGCTGTCTTGTTAGTTCTCATAAGAACTAACAGAAGGAACAAACTAATTGTGGGATTATTCACAATGGTGACACTTTTATTCCTTCTGTTACCTGATTATTCATTTTTAAGAGAGCAGCAAAACTTTGTTAATAATTATGTTTCTACAGTGGGAGACAAGGAGCAGGAAGAATATACTTACACGATCGAGATAGAAGGTAGTGATTACGCATACCCTTGGTGGTCTTATGTGCAATATAATTACAAAGACACAATACTAGAAAGCCCTATGAACGTTGTAGGTGTTGCAGCTAGAAAAATTAATAGAGAGGTTCCTTGGTCGGTTTTTTTATCTGGATATAAACCTGATGTAAATCAGTTTGTATTTGGTTTTGGTCCTGGTGCACAGTTCCATTTGGCTAGAGACATAGAACCTAACGTTGAAGCATTAAAGAGTGAAAATTTTGATCCACACTCAATAATCTTGTCTATCTTGTCACGATTTGGAATACTGGGTCTTATCTTCTACTTAGTGGCTTTTCTTTTAGTTATGAAAAATAAATATGTATCTGGAGAGCACCACCTGTTTATAGTCTTGTTTTCCGTATTGTTTTTAGAGATAAAAACAGACACAATTATTCTTTTTTACGGTTGGTTTTCTTTTTTAATGTTCTTTAATATTTTATCTATAGTAAATTTGAACCCAGATAATACTTTAAAAACCACTGATGAATAAAAATAAGATTCTTGGAACAGATTTTGGAAAATTTATATTTCTTAATGGATTGCTTAACTTCTTATATATATTTTTCTTAAAAAACTATCTTTTGAGTCAAGAAACACAGAAAGTTTTTACTATACAGTTTTCTAGGGACATTAGTAGGTTTTTTGGACTGGAACTTAGTTTTATAAATTCTATCTACTTTGTCTCCATTTTTATTTGCTTATTATCACTTGTATCAATTTTTTCTTCAACTTGGTTTAATAATCTTGAGTTGTACTCACAATCAAATCTTGACACTTATTTGAGAATATTTATTTCGTGGAATTTTGTTCAGTTTACTTCTCTTTACTACTTTAGAGTTTACAGCATATCCAGACTCTACTTATTGATAGTTACTTTTCTAATTCCCCTAGTCATATTATTTTTTATAAAGAATTCTCTGTTAATTTCTTTACTATTTCCTGACTCAACAATTAAGAAGTACATCTTACTCAAAGATAGTAAGTTTTATTCGAAAATAAGTAACCAACCGTTTCTAAATAAACATACTTGCATTGCTGAGGTCAGTTTGGATAAGTATAAATTTAATAAACTAATGGATAAAATTGCAGAATTGGAAAAGAAAGAAGATTTTAGTGAGATTGTTTTACAGACATCTGCTTCTGGGAAAAAGTTAGAAGACTTAATTACATTACTTTACTCTAAGAGGAAGGATATTTTTATACTTTCCTCCCAACCAATACCTAAATACGAGAATCTACCAATTAAAGAACTTAGCAATGTTGGTATATACTCCTATTTTATAAATGCCAGAATACAAGATGGTTTAAGATTATTTATTAAAAGAGCAATCGACTTCTTATTCTCACTTGTATTGCTAATTATTTTTACTCCAGTGATTCTACTTTTATCAGCCTATATTATGGTTCTTGATTTTGGAAGCCCAATTATTTCAATTCAAAGGACAGGAATATATGGTAAAGAATTCAAAATGTTTAAATTGCGCACAATGAAAAGAGATTCCCATGACTTAAGGGAAGAGCTAGAAGACAAAAACACAAGAACAGGACCTCTGTTTAAAATAGAAAATGATCCTCGCGTGCTTGATCGAGTAGATTGGATAAGGAAGTTTAGCCTTGACGAGTTACCACAATTGCTGAATGTACTAAAAGGAGATATGTCAATTGTTGGGCCAAGGCCATTGTTTAAAGAAGACTTAAGAAACTATAAAAATGAAGAATTGATAAGACTTACGGTAATGCCTGGGATAACGGGACTTTTGCAGATATCAGATAGAGAATCTGAAGATTTTAATACATGGGTTTATTATGACTTAAAATATATGTCTGAATGGAGCATTGCTTTAGATATCAAGATCATGCTCCTTACTCCTTATAGTATTCTTTTTCAAAAAGGAAGCTAAATAAAGAGAGAGAATCATAGTGACCATTATTAAGGGGTAAATATTCTCTCTGCAAGTAGCATCTTTACAATATTTACAATAACTATATGTTCCTTATTTATTATTTAACTATCCAAATTATGAAATTAAAAAACTAAACTAAATAACGTAAGTAATGAAAGTAGAAATTGTCATACCAGTCTTCAATGAAGAAGAAAACGTTTTATTGATGTATGAGAAGATACAGACTGTTTTTGAGGAAATAGATAATCATTCTTTCGAAATCAACTTTGTAAATGACAACTCAACTGATAAGACTTGGGATTTAATACGTGAATTAAACAGTAAAGATACGAAAGTAAAAGGAACAAAACTTTCAAGGAACTTTGGTCATCAATCCGCTATAGACGCAGGGATGAGCATGTTTAATTCAGATGCTCTAATTCTCATGGATGGAGACCTTCAAGATGATCCAAAGTATATAGCTGATATGCTAAAAGAATGGGATAAGGGTTTCAAAGTAGTTCTTGCTAGGAGGACTAAAAGGCAAGAAAACATATTTAGAAAGGTTGTTTTTAAAATCTTTTTTAAAATTCAAAAATCTATTTCCGATATTGATATTCCTGAAAACGTAGGCCATTTTTCTTTACTTGACAGAGAAGTAGTTGAGATGTTGAGAAACTTTCCTGAAAAGGTGAAATATTTTAATGGTCTAAGATCTTATCTTGGCTTTCCAACTTCATATATAGATGTTGTAAAAAATAAAAGAGAGCATGGTAAGACAAAAATGTCATTCACTAAACTTTTCCAATTAGGTCTCAATGGGATTTTTGGCTTCTCAACTGCCCCCTTAACGGCGATAGGAGTCTTGGGATTTTTAATTGCAATGTTTAGTTTTGTTGTAACTATTTATTCTGTATACATTAAGTACACAACAGGAGACTCAATACTAGGTTGGGACTTCGGACTTTCATCAATTTATTTTCTTTCTGGAATACAGCTGTTAGCTTTGAGTATTCTTGGTAAGTATATTGGGATAGTGTTTATGGAAGTAAAATCTAGGCCAAATTATTTGATAGAAGAGAAAATAGACTAGCAGTCAATATAACCTGCATATACTGTCGGATTGTCATTATAAATATCAATAAATGTTGAATTGTTACCAAATATTTTGAAAGTTTCAACTACATTATTAGGAAATAGGTATTGGTAGTTTTCAATCTCCCTGTTTTCAAAAAAGGAATATAAATTTGAAGATATTATTACTCCAATTTTTTGATCCCCAGTTTTCGTACATAGTTTCTGTAAGTCATTTAAGTCAGCATTAGTGGTTTGAGGTATAATATTATTTTCTAACAATTCCTCATTAATAATCAATTCTTTAGTAAAAAATAAACTTTCAACACCTTCCTTCTCTAGAAAGTCTATTGCTAAAATTCTAGAGTCAACCCTGTTTGCAATTTTATAGTAAAGAGAATGATTATCTTGAATATTAACCAAATACGGTAGGCTGCAAATCAACAACCCTACCCAGACCATATTTTTGTTGTACTTCTCCAAAGTAAAATTTGCTAGATAAGCTATTCCTATCAATAAGCAAGGGTATATATGATACAAATTTCTGTGGAAAGGGGTGATAGAAACAAAGGTAAACAATAAAAGAGAAACAGTGGGGATAAGTAAAATAATAAGAAAACCCTCTTGTTTATTAACCAGCAATATTAAACCAAGAAAAGAAAAGATTGTTAATAGGATTGTTAGATTTACTACTATCTGAGAAGAATGAAAACTAAAACTTTCAATTCCTCTGCTTAGAGAAGCAACTTGGGAGTAACCTTTGGATGTGTAATTATATAAATTTTGATAAAGCGATCCATACCACACTCTTGGCTCAATCAATACAGCAGGGTTAAAGACTAAAAAGCCATACAAAAATATTGTCGCAGTACTAAGTAGCGAGGTTATGTTGAGCTTCTTTCTTTTAGCTAAAAAGTAAACATAAACCCACCCAAGTATGAGAAGGTTAGCTTTTATCCCCACAGCTATTGCATAAATAAGAATAGATAAATTAAATACTTTTAAGTCGTTGTCTCTATTTTTAAGGTTCAAATATAAACTAAGGTAAAAAATTGATGTAGATATTATTTCTGGAATATATTCCCTACTTAAAGTTAGAGTTAGCGGAAGTGTTGCAATAATCAGTAGTGTAAACAACTTTACATTCTTATTTTCTAGGTTATCTAAAATTCTCCAAATTATATATATTTGTAAAACTAAAAAAATATTAGGAATTATTCTAGCACCAAAGACCATCCACGAACTCTCTAAAAAGTCTCCGTAGGGTTCCTCTATTATTTTTATTATTTCAGAATTGAATGGATCCACTCTCAGAAATAAAATTTTATAAAACATTACGGGCAACCCGATAATAAAAAAAACTAAGTAAGGAAGGAAGTTTCCATAGTCGAATTGATGTGGATTCAAATTTCCTATATTAACCATATCTAACCCCTTGACTATCATGAACTCGTCCCATGACGTAACAAAGGGAAGTCCTATTTTATTAAAATAAATGAGAGAAAAGCCTATGAAAGCAGGCACAAGGAAGTCATAAGTTAGAGGTTTTGCCTCAAAAAAGTTTTTTTTGATGAAATATTTTTTTATTATATATTTATTAGCCATAATCCATAGAAAGATAAAGCTAAAAGTCCTTAGCAGTGAGTAGTAATAGTTTCTACTTACATATATCCTAATTAAACTTTCCTTCTTCAGTTCATCTTGTTCGTATTTGATATTAGATACGCGTCCATGACAGAAGATACCAGACTCTTTTTCAACTCTGTCTAATATTTTTATCTCATAGTTGTAGTCGAAATATTCCTTCTGAACTGATAGTATTGAGTAAATTTCCCACTCAGAATATTTACACTCCTCACTCTCTACTCGAGCGCTTGGCGTAACAAGCCAATCGTAAGCTCTAGGAAAAACCGGTAGTAGTAGTACTAGTATTAGAAGCAAAAAAAATGTAGGTTTTATTATTTTTTGATACATTGGGTACATATACTAATTTAATATGAATTCTATACATTTTTTAGTTTTTGGTAGGTTCCCAACAGAAAAGGCATATGGAGGTCATTTAATAAGCAATGCAAAAAGCTTTGTTGAAAATGGCTATAAAGTCAATGTTTACTATCCTTCTACAAATAATTCCAAGACTATAGATTTGGACCCTAATGAATATTACTCCATATCAGATAACATTAATTTTACTGAGATAAGACATAGAGATATAACTGGTACAGCTGTATATAATTATCTACCCAAAATCATCCAATCCTTGCTTTGGAGTATTTCAGGAATTTTTTGGGCAATTAAAGTGAAAAGAGACAGAGAGAACCAGCCTGCAGTACTTTGGTCAACTAATCCGAACCTGTTATTATTCTCTTCTTATTCAAACGACCCATTAATTGTTGAACTACATGGTGCTGCTAGGTACATACAGAGAATTAGCTTGAAGTGTATAACAATTTATAGAAGAAAACATATTTTTGTTGCCACAACTGAGTCAATCTTAGATTACGCTCAAAATCTAACTGAATACTCTTTACATCTACCAAATGCAGTCGATAGTAGAATATTCAAGCCTTCTCGAAAGAAGAATAATAAAATCACCTTCGGGTATGTAGGGATGTTTGAAACATACGGAGTTGAAAAGGGTATTTACGCCACTATAGATATTTTCAGTAAGGTTTTAGAGACTACAGATGATTTTGAACTTGTTATTATGGGCGGTCCTGATGAGTTGTTAAGCAAATATAAACAATATGTAGAAAACTTACCTATAAAGAGTAAAATTACTTTCGTTCCTTACGGAACACAACAAGATGCTGCTGATAAAATGTCAAAGTTAGACGTTGGTTTAGTACCTTATCCAAAGTCTAAACATATGACTGACTTTTCCTCTCCACTAAAGTTTCATGAGTATGCTTCATCTGGGTGTGCCATTATTGCCTCTGACATAAAGTCCAATAAAGAAGTAGAGAAACAGGGTTATAGTATTTCTTACTACTCTTCAGAGTCTGAATATGAACAAAGAATACTTGATTTCATAAAAGGAAAAGATAGTCTAGTAGAAGATTCTGAAGTTAATCTAGAAACTGCAGAAAAGAACTCATGGAATAAAAGAACAGATACTGTTATTAATAAACTTAAGCGCCTGTAGCTCAACTGGATAGAGCATCTGACTTCGGATCAGAGGGTTGGGGGTTCGAATCCCTCCAGGCGTGCTTTATCTAGTTACGTATTAGTTATAAAAAATATTTAGAATTTTATTACTTCTAGATTGCAATGAATATTGACTAACGGCACTGCTGTTCTCAACTTTCCGACCACTCCTAATAAAGCTATATGCTTCTAGAAGTTTATCTGAGATATTAGTATTTTCATTATTATTAAAGAGCAGAACTTCATAGCCTTCTTGCTTGAATCTTGAGTTTGCAAATACGTTGCTTCCCAGAAGAAGTAGATTTGCCCTAAGGTATTCCACTATTTTAAGAGTAGATGCAAAATTATTTGAAAAGAAATTGTCTGGGAGTGGGTTTAAGCCAATATCTGAGGCCATCATCCATTTAATTATCTCTGTGTGGCTTACGTATTCATTAATAAAGACATTTTCATTATTTCCATACTGATCAAGGATTTGGACAAGTTCTTTTCTTTTTTCTATAGGTTCACAGAATATATAGAGCTTACTATTTTGAATCTTTTTATTTTTTTGTAGATTAAGGTATTCAATTAGAACCTTATCTAGAGGCCTGTGTGCTCCAACAAGTTCAAGGTTACCTGCAAAAATATACACTATATTATTATCACTCAATCCTCTTTTCTTTCTCAA
>Ga0310344_10002542_pt1 | contig 13731 bp, 10 predicted proteins | sample HC15DNA20200_MG_FD_203801 | JGI IMG/M metagenome (GOLD analysis project Ga0310344, IMG submission 203801) | Marine microbial communities from station ALOHA, North Pacific Subtropical Gyre - HC15-DNA-20-200_MG | ecosystem: Environmental > Aquatic > Marine > Oceanic | place: Pacific Ocean: North... | reverse complement strand
TCGAGCAGCCTTATGCCGTCTACGGTTAGAGAGACATTACGGAATTCTATTTCACCGTGAGTTGTGCGAATGCTGTAGTCTGTCTCTGGACCATTTTGGATGGTGGGTTCAACGTCAAAGATTTCACGCAGACGCCCCCATGACGTGGTACCCCGCTGCACCATATTAGCAATGAAGCCGAGCCCCATAAGAGGCCATTGAATTCCCATAAACAAGAAAATAAAACTAGAAAATGCGCCGATAGAAAGACTGACGTTCAGGACAGCTTGGCCACCGAAAAGGAGCAATAGTGAGATGGCTATACCGAACAGCAGTTCCATCATCGGAAACAATGGGCCGTCAGCCAGAGTTAGCCTGAGATTCCGACGAATGAACTCGTCGTTGAGCCGGCCAAAAATAGCGATTTCCCGATCTTCAATTCCGAAGCCCTTCACGACCCGGATACCACTAAAATTTTCTGCTGCCATTGCTGAAACATTACCGAATTGCTCTTGAACTAGTCTGTAACGTTTCTTTACGACCCGAAGTAGAAGCCAAAATGCTAAAGAGATAACAGGGACCAAAATAAGTGTCATCAAAGCAAGTGAGCTGTTGAGTTTGAACATGCGAAATAGAGTGAAAATTAAGAGGAATCCAACGTTAACGCTCTGGAAAACTACCATGCCAGTCATTTGGCGCACTGCGTTGAGATCTGCGGTGAGCCTAGCTATTAAATCCCCAACCCGATTATTGTCGAAGTATTCTGCCTCAAGGTCTGTGAAATGGTTAAACAGGTCTCGACGGACATCAAATTGAATATTGTAACTAGCGACCAAAATAGTCCTGCGAACTACCAACGACCCCATCGCCCCAGCTGCTACTGCCCCCATTAAATAGGTGAGGGTTAACCAAATCGACCTCATTGTCATAGTACCTTCTTTAAATGAGTCGATGGCATCTCCAATAATGACCGGAGCTAAAGTCACAAAATACGTAGAAACCACCAAAGCAACTAGTCCGGTTATGTAATGTGCCGGGTATTTTTTTGCGTATCGAAAAAGATCCTTAAAGACTTGCTGCAACTTACCTCCAACAAAGGAAACCAGGGTAGTAGACCCGATTGCTATGTTAACCCGGATTAGTCCACTGGTTTGTTCGGGAGTTTAGGCCGACTAAGGATAAACTCGATTTAAGGATTTACACGTGATTCAGCATAAAACTCACCATTGAGTGTGAGTTGGAAAATGATGGGACCAAACTCTGTGGATCGCCACTCTCCTTCTAAACTATCGCCACCTTCTACTTCAACCTCGAGCACAACAAAGGACTCTCCCTCTACCGAGAAGGCTCTAATTACAGCCAATTGTTGCGTAATACCAGGTTCAACATGAAATTCATACGTTAGTATCCTTACTTCTTCTGGGAGGCTATTAGATTCAAAGGTAGGTTTTGGTATCTCTATCAAGGGAAGATTAATCCGAACACCGATAATTCCATCTACAGGATTACCTGGTGCAGGGAATTGATCAATTATTCCTTCTGGAAGGTCAGAAATATATACGAACTCGATCGAGAGTTCAGTAGAGGAGACCACTTTCCGTGCTTCTTCTTCGCTTAATCCAATGAGGTTTGGTGTGGATCCAGGTACAGCTTCTCGTGCTTGCGGTTTAGTCACTAAAAGTCTCAGGCGGGAATTATGAATAGGGATAGGCTGGTAGGGTGGTAAGGACTGAGTTACAACAACGTCAGTGATCGATCCGGAATCCACTCGATCGATCACAATCTTGTCAGGTTTAAATCCTGCCGTTTCCGATAGAAAAAGTGCGTCTTGAAGATGTAGGCCGGTAAGGTTAGGCAGGAAGGTAGCTTCGAGCAATGGTCCATCGCTAACCAAAATGTCAACGGCCTGGCCTCGACCGACACTTTTTCCCGGCGGTAGTCGTTGCGCTGTGATTATGCCAGACTTAATGTTTTGCGGGAGACGAGCTATAGAACCTAATACGAGATTGGCGTCAAGTAATCGTTCTGTGGTCTCACTTGGAAACACTAGCCCTATCAGGTTGGGTACCTCAGTTCGCTCCATTTTGTCAGCTGGCAGTGCAAAGTTTACTAATATAGTTCGTCCCGGTCGAATTTGATCCCCTGCTGAGGGTTTCGTCTTAACGACGGTATTTGCAGGAGCAAGAGAGGTGACAGGATCTGCTATTAACCCAAGACCGATATCCTGTAGGGTTGTGGTCGCCTGTTCCAGTGAGAGCCCTTTTAGATCTGGGACAATGACAATTGAATTGTTGGTACGGCGGTTGAATCCTGCCATTAAGACAAAGATTGCTATTAAGGTTAGAACAAGACTAATACTCCAACTTGTTACCCAGTTAGGAAAGCTTCTAGCTGCTTTTCTCTCAACAATAGAGTTAGCAACTTTAATGGGGGAAGGTTGGCCGTCAAAAGAGACGTCGTAAATTCGTATATGCCCATCGTCTGACCGTACGTCTACTAGTTTCGGAGGTAAATCAAGGTGGTGCAGTATTTCAAGTAGCCTTGCATCAGGTTCAACTTGGCGGTTTTGAGGTTGTTTCCAAACTACATAGTGGGCACCAGGCCTAGAAACGACGTCGTAAAGGGCAGCCAGTCCTAATTGATTAAGTTGCCGTAATGTCCGGCGATAGGATTCAAACCGTTGTTCCTGTTCTACTGTGATTTCGTACCAAATAATGCGGACGGGACTTCCGTCAGGAGCCGTTGCTTCAAACTGGGCTTGCTTCTCCCCCAAAGCTTTCCGGTTAATGATTTCGTAGGTGCCATCTAGTAGGGCCACAATCACTCCCCTGCCGACGGAAATAACATGCCTACAAAATACCCCGAGTGAAATGATATTCGCATCGAGTCATATGGAGAGAATAATTAAAATTTCTTCTTTAAAGCTTAGCTTCCGGGTCCTTCTGGTGCCGGCCTTGTATCGATAGGGGGAACAGGGTGCTCTGCTTCTACTTGGCGTTTTCGTTCTTCTTCTTCTAGCCGTTTTCGTTCTAGTTCTGCAGCGGCTTGTACCTCTGCTTCCGCCTTGTCTGCTTCATCAATGATCCAGTCTATAATTTCTTCGGCCTGGGAGCCTGACACTGCTTTTTCGAATGCAGCTTCGATAAGTGAACCGTCGATTGTTTCCCGTTTAAGCAAGGCGGAAGCAGTGGCTTCAACCGCGACCCAATTATCCTTTAACACCATTTGCGTCCTCTGGTAAGCCGACTCAAGGATATTAGTGACCTGTTCCTCTAACTCCCGAGCCGTTTCTTCACTAAAGTCTTTACGTCTAGAAATCTCGCCGCCAAGAAATACAGGCCCCTGATCTGAACCCCAAGCGAGGAATTCCTGTCCTCCCATGCCCAAATCGAGGACCATCTGTTTAGCCATCTCAGTAGCTTGTTTAAGGTCGTTTGAAGCGCCACTAGAAATAGTACCAGTAATATGCTTTTCTGCTACTCTCCCTCCGAAGGCAACAACTAATTGCTCCGTAAATTTCTTGACATCGTGGAACATCTCTTCTTTCGATAGTGGTGCCATGAAACCACCAGCTCCCCCGCGGGGGAGGATGGTTACCTTGCGGATGTTCCCTAGGTCTGGATGTGCAGCAAAGGCTATTGCATGGCCAGCTTCGTGGTAAGCAAGGATTTTGCGCTCAGTTTCTGTTGGTACCAGGCTGGCTCGGCGAAGACCAAGAGTAATCCGGTCAAGGGCTTCATTAAAATCAGTCCAGAAAATAATTTGCATGCCACTTCGCGCAGCTACCAAGGCTGCTTCATTAGCTAGGTTTTCGAGGTCTGCTCCTGAAAACATCGGAGTCGCTTCAGAAAGCCTCTTGAGGTCAACATCGTCGCCGATAGGCTTATTTCGTACGTGGACTTTGAGGATTTCCTGACGCTCACTTTGTGTTGGTAGTCCGATAGTGATCTGGCGGTCAAATCGGCCAGGTCGAAGTAGAGCTGGGTCAAGGATATCTGGGCGATTAGTTGCTGCAATTATTATGACTGAAGTATCTTTTTCAAAACCGTCCATTTCGGACAGAATCTGGTTCAGCGTCTGCTCCCGTTCATCGTGGCCGCCACCTATGCCTGCACCACGACGACGACCGATCGAGTCAAGTTCATCAATAAAGATTATGGCGGGGCTCGATTTTCTTGCATCGTCAAATAAGCTTCTGACACGACTAGCGCCGACACCGACAAACATCTCCATAAACTCAGAAGCGCTCACTGAAAAGAAGGGCACGCCGGCTTCTCCGGAAACTGCTCGGGCGAGTAGAGTCTTGCCGGTACCTGGAGGGCCAACAAGTAGTACGCCTTTAGGGATTTCTGCTCCGATACTGAGATATTTCTGGGGACTTTTGAGGAAGTCAACTACCTCTTCCAACTCTTGTTTGGCTTCTTTGTGGCCAGCTACATTATCGAAACTGGTTTGTACCTGGTTTTCGCGGCCATAGGTTTTGGCACGAGATTGGCCAAATTGCATCACTTGGTTAGGTCCACCTTGTGCACGCATAAAGATGAACCAGAAGAACCCAATTAAGATGACGATGGGGAGGATAGATATAGCAAAACCGATCCACTGTGGGGGATTTCTAATCGATACCGAAGGGACGTTTGCCTCAAGACGTTGTAATAAAGAATCAGTGATTACCGCGGTAGTTCTAAATGAATTGATTGAACGCGGTTGTCCATCTACATCTACCTGGGTTGCTTCTCTAAGGTTTCCTTCAATGTTCCCGTTGTTACGTTCTACGGTAACTTTAGAAACTCGACCTTCATTAAGCAAGCGAGTAAAGGTGGAAAAATTAATATCCCGCCGGTTTGATCCACTAGAAGTGAACTGATTGACAACGAAGATTGTCAGTATAATTAACATTACTAGCAGCCATGGGTTGAACGGTCGTCTCAAAACAAGCCCCCTTAGTGAAGACAGGAGGTGTCGTTCGCAAGAACTTTTACACCCCCGCCGAGTAGGAATAGGGTAGCACCTCCTACTAATGATGACCTGTAATGTAAGGGACCATGACCCAAATATGTTTCGAAGCTTCTATATTTAAATTTGTGAATCTACGAAATCTAAACGGAGTCTTTTGTGGATGGTAGGCGATCTGCTAACGATTTAAGCACAAATCAAGCGAAATGAGACTAGAATGTTGAGTGTGACCTATAGTCTTTTTACCCGTCTTGATTCACGAATAATTGTTCTGGAAGGTAGCTTAAGCAAATCTTCGTTGATTCAGGTCTCGGTATGCAATCAATGATTGATCTTCTCGATTTAAGTCCGGGATCTTTACCGATTCCAGTGGCAGATGAACCATACAGGAGGGATCAACTGCTGGATTGGATATACCGTCAAGGTGTAGATCAATACGATGAGATGACCAATCTGCCCCGGGTGTGGCGGGAGACTCTTGCGTCGCAATTTCGATTGGTCCCGTTTAAGGATGTTGAGCGGTTCCCTTCCCGTGATAATTCAGTTCGTTATTTATTTACACTCTCTGACGGTAAGCAGACTGAGGCCGTTTATATGCCGTATGCCAACAGGAAGACAGTGTGTATTTCTTCGATGGTAGGTTGTCCGGCAGGTTGCTCTTTTTGTGCAACGGGGGCCCTGGGGTTTCAACGTAATCTCTCTCAGGCTGAGATAGTAGGACAGTTTTTAGTTGTTGCCAAGGGGGAAGGCATAGCTCCTCTTGAAATTCGTAACGTTGTCCTCATGGGTATGGGAGAGGCATTACTAAACTTCGACAATGCGCTTGGTGCAATCCGGGCCCTGATTCACCCAAATACGTGTGCTCTTTCGCCTCGCAGGATTACTCTTTCAACGGTTGGATTCCCGGCTAAGATAGTGAGGCTTGCTGAAGAAGGACTTCCTTTGGTATTGGCTGTGAGCCTTCATGCGCCTGACGATGCAACGCGGATGCAGATTATTCCGACAGCCCACGCATACCCAATCGCGGAAATAGTGCAATCGCTTCACACGTGGCAGGATACGGTTGGTCGGCGAATCACTATCGAATATACGATGCTCAAGGATGTTAACGATTCTGCTTGGCAGGCTAAGTTGCTTGAAAGGCGTTTACGGGGACTTCGGGTTCATATCAATCTGATCCCGTTTAATCCTTGGTCAGGGTCAGGTTTTGAAGTTACCGCCGCCAAGAAGCTACTAGCTTTTAAAGAAACGCTCGAGTCATCTGGCCTTAACGTTTCAATTCGTTTTAGCAGAGGCCAGGACTCAGCTGGTGCTTGTGGTCAACTTGCACTTTCCCGGCGCAATGAAGGTAACTATGTCGACTAAAGCCTCTGTTATTCCGAAACATCTTGCCTGATATGGCTCGTGGGGGATTTCACACGGTACTAACAATTCCCCTTCTAGACTAGTCATGTATTTTCATTTTTACGGTAGATGCCGTAAAGGGGAAGCGATTTTTGCGTGGCTGGAGATAGGAATTGTGGGTGGTACGGGATGGATCAGAAGCGTAGGCCGTCTTTTCCAGGCGACGAGTTCGGGTGTTTGGAATGCCGCCGGCTCCGGTATCAAGGTGAGAAAATTGAGGCTGCCGGGGTTTTGTCGGCACCACAATTAGTCTTGATTAACTTTTCTTCCTCGGCGGTTGAGTAGGTTTTCCTAATGGACTGGATTCGAAGAAACTGGCCTGATCTTGTGATAGGCGTGGCCCTAGTTTCCGTTATAGGTGCAATAGTAGCTACCCTAATGACTGGTGGATCGATCTTTAATCTCGTTGGTCGCTCTCCGTTATCCAACCCGATATCCAACATAGATGAGAATAAATCCCCAGATATGGTTCCGATAATTAAAGAATCTCTGCCTCAAATTTCACCGGTACCTCTTGGTGATAGTTATGATGAAAATGAAATTGAGTTGGAAGTCCCAACCGCCATGGAGAGAAGAGACCTAGAGGAAGCTTCTCCGACGCCAGTGCCCTCCCAAGATCTTGGAATAGCAGAGGAAGAGGCTTCGGGTTTGGTGCCCTCAATTGGAGACACCAGTTCCCCAACAGACTCCCAGGAAACTGGGCGGTACCGCATTTCAATAGGGGCATTTGGTAATAAAGAAAACGCTGAAGGTTTGTTGCGGGGTTTCCGTGATCAGGGTTACCCGGTTTTCTTGGGTAGACAGGGGACATTATTTATTGTTTTGGTTGGTCCTTATGAACTGTTAAAAGATGCTGAATTAATATCAGGCCGAATTGAGGAAGCGAACAATGGTGTCGATAGCACCCTGATTTATACTTACGATCCTAACGAGGATACGTCGGTAGTTACTCAAATTATGGAGACAAGTGATCCAGGCTTGGTAGAACCAAATACTGGGCAGCAGCAGCCGGTAGCAGAAGAGGTCATCGAGCAGCAAGGAGAAGGTTTTGACACGTTGAGATCCCAGGAATTAGAGCTGGAATCTTATTTGCAGGTGGGGGCCTATGCCTCTTTAGAGAGTGCCAGGCCGCAGTTGGATCGCCTTACTGAGCTTGGTTACTCAGTGAGTAGCCGGGAAGAAGGTGGGCTTGTCAAGCTACTGGTAGGCCCTTTAAGCACCGAAGAAATTTCTCTAGTTCGTACCAAATTGTTGACAGACGGGATCGATAGCTTCATACGGTAATGTCAACCATTCCGACAGCTACTATTAGTCGTCTTGTTACCTATCTGAGGATCCTAACCGATTTAGATTTTAGTGGAGTAAAGAAAACTTCGAGTGACCATCTTGCTGAGGAAGCTCAGGTATCTGCTTTCCAGGTTCGGAAAGATTTGGCGTACTTTGGCCGTTTTGGGACACGGGGGACAGGGTATTTAGTTCCGATGTTGAGACGTGAAGTACGGCGAATTTTGGGCCTCACTCGTCCTTGGAATGTTGTGATTGTAGGAATGGGTCGCCTAGGTCAAGCAATTGCCGATTACCCGAACTTTTACCAATATGATTTTTCCTTGTGTGGCTTTTTCGATATTGATCCCGAAAAAGCTGGAGACCAGGTAAGGGATGAAGAGATAATGCATCCGCGAGATATGCCGAGAATAGTCAAGGAGAGGGACATAGATATTGGTTTTCTTACGGTTCCGCAAGGTGCAGCCCAACAGGCAGCAGACCAGATAGTAGCTGCAGGTATTGGGGGAATATTGAACTTTGCTCCTTCGGTAATTAATGTTCCCGAAGAAGTTCATGTGGAATCTGTAGATTTTATGGCAGGCCTTATGAGGCTTTCATTTTACCGCCAGAATCGCTAGTCCAAGCAGAATTTCCATAAGTTTTAATTTCGGCACTGGGTTCGTGGCGGATTGTGCCGTATACTTGCCCGGTGTCTGAGCTAATAAAATCGGAGTTAGCAGGTTTTGGGAAACGTTTGGCAAAAGAACTCCATTCTAATGTTGGCTTTATTAAAGAAATCAGTGAAGGCCTTGTATCTGCTGGAGGGAAGAGGCTTCGCCCAAGCCTCTCCCTCTTGGCTGGAAAGCTATTAGGGGTTTCTTCCGAAACAAGCATTCAAGTTGCTCTTACTGTTGAATTGACTCACTCAGCTACCCTTCTACATGACGATTTGATTGATAATGCCGAAACTCGTCGGGGCTCAGAGTCTGCTTTTCGGCGTTATGGGAGTGTGGTTAGTGTAATGACAGGTGATTTTATGCTGGCCCGGGCCCTTGGATTGCTTGCAAGTCTCAATAACTCTGAGTTTACTCGTTTAATGTCAGAAACAGCCACACAAATTTGCGAAGGAGAGGTGCTCCAGCTTCAAATGGCTAGTGATGAGGCTTGGGATTTTGACCGCTATCGCCAGGTGATTGAAGGTAAGACAGCTGTATTGTTTGCAGCTGCTATAGAGGGGGTAGGGCTATTTTCCGGGAGGTCTGTTCAAGAGCTGGTTGCTCTAAGATCTTTTGGTATAAGTTACGGACGTGCTTTTCAGATGCGTGATGATTATCTGGATTTAATGGGTGACGAGAAGTTAATGGGTAAACCGGTTGGTGGAGATTTGCGAGAAGGTAACGGGACTTATCCAGTTTTATGGCTTTTGGAAGCGGGCATTGACGAAGCACAAACTATCCTAAGAAGGAGAGCGTCAGAAGACGGAGATATTAGTCGGATGGTTGATCTAGTTAGGCATTATGGTGCTGATAAGCTCACGAAAGAACAGATTGCAAAAGACATTCGGGAAGCCAAAAAGGCCTTAGAAATTTTCCCAACTTCTGAGGCTCGGACTTGCCTTATAGAGTTAGCTGAACTTGAAATATCTCGGGTCGAATAACATGGGCCTAGGCTATCTTGCGCCCACTATATGATGAAGCAGAGTGTACTCTTAGCATAAGGACTCATTAAATATCTAGAGTTACTTAACTATATCTGCTGATGGGTCTGTAACTAAGAAAGAAATAAAAACTGTCGTACCCTAAACATGTTGACACTTTAATGTTGATAGATACTCCGAATGTTAGCGTGGCCCGCTGGTGTTCCGGGCCACGCTAACATTATTATCCTCAGGCTTTTGAGTCTAGCTTCGGGCTTTTTCCAAACCCTGCATAAGGAAACTTAGATGGACACTCGCTCTTTTAAGCTTTTCCCGGGTTTGAATGCAGGGTACTTACTTGCGGGAATATCTATTTTTTCTGTTGTTCCCGGTTTGACTCCCGTGCGTGCCCTCCGGGTACGCACTTCAAAGGTGCCAAAACCGGTTAGCTGTACCTTGAAGTCGTTATCCAAGTGAGAGCTAATTTTGTCAATGATTGTGTCCATAACATCCTTGACATCTTTCTTCTTCATTCCGGTCTCGTCGGCTACAAGATCTACCAAATCAGCCTTCGAGACGGTCTTTGATTTCGCCATATTGTCCCCTCCCCTAAGGAATTACGTAATGGCACTGTAACACGGTGAAGTAGGAGGGAGAAAGTATGATTACGTGCATTTCCTAACTTAATTTCTATACTTCACCTTAATTGCTTCGAATGAACCGACTTTGTTGTTAGGGGCCGTTGCAAAGATATCTAATTTCAATTGGCCTCATTTGGCAAAAGGAGATCGACCCGTTTCATTAGTTCTCTTGTGACTTTGGTTAAATCCTTTCGATGATCGGCTGTGGGTTGAATGGGCTCACCGAAACTAACCCTATACTCCCGGCCGAAACGCCATATAGCTGCCGGTTGAAGAGGAACACTTGCTCGGGTGGCCAAGAATGCAGCTCCGTCGAAGGGTTGAGCATCGCCACTATTACGAGTTCCCTGTGCAAAAATGCCAATGGCGAGTCCAGCATTTAAGCGCCGGAGGGAGTTTTTGATTGCGCCGACATCTATTTCATGTCGATTAACCGGAAAGGCTCTCAGGCCGAGCATCAATAATCTGGACCAAGGATTTTCAAAAAGTTCCATTTTAGCCATAAAGTGGATTTCACGGGGTACAGGGCCAGCTAAAAAGGGTGGATCCCAGGTAGAAATGTGGTTGCTTGCGATAACTAACCCTCCTTCTTTTGGAATTTTTTCGGATCCAAAAGCTTTTAGGCCGTAGAATTGACGACCAAATTGGTAGGCTAACTGTTTAGAGGTCCAATAAAACCAGTCAGACTTTACGAGGCTTTCCAACATATACATGGGCATTATTGTAACGCCGTTTTGTGTATTTTTACAGCCAAATACAGGTGGGTAGCGCCTATATTTGGCTGGAGAGGCTTACTGCGAGTAGTTGCGCAACCCATCAAAAGGTTTAGGAGAGAATTACAAAAAATTGTCGGATAAAATCCAATTAATATTCCAGGATAGACCTGTAAGAAGGACATTGATTACCTGCTGTAGCTATTAGGAGGGAAAATCCTAATTAACAGGCTATAGATTTACAGAACTGATTAGGGCTTAAATTAAAACTTCAATAATTACCAGGTAGGATCATTTGTTTCTAGGCGTAGAGGTTGCATCAACGTGGTGAAATATCTATAGCTCCCAGACCAGGTCATAACCTAAAAGGTTATGACCTGGTCTGGGACTTACGGATTTTTATTTCGTCGGCTTTGAAGAATGATTGCTAGAAGTACGCCAGTGATTGCCACCGTTGCATGAAGTGCAATCCACGTGCTGCTGTCGGCCTCCCAGGGTAAGTTGACCTTAAATAGCTGTTGTTTAGAAGCTTGCATTACAAATAACTGAGGGATGATAAGTAGTATCGGTGATATCAAAATCGCTGGATAGCGCCACGTTAGCTCTAGTCCAAGAAGAGCTAATAAATTAGAACTTAGAACTATTGGGAGCATAATTACCCAGTCTATATCCGCACTAATTAGCCCAATTGGTGGGGCAACGATAGCTGCAAAAAAGGCGTAAGGTAAGCCAGATACCCCAAATGCCAGGTAACTAGCGGCCACAATCCCTAAGCTGCGGTACATTATGGGTAGTGGGGCAACAGCTGCTACAAAGGCTGTTAGGACCAGAAATACACCAATAATTAAGCCTTGTGGCGCCGTCTTAGGACGGTTCATGAGTTCATCTTATGTTACCTGTTGCGTAAGGGATCAAGCTACGTCGTGGACAGACAGTCCGTGGTTGCTGATCTCAGTGATCCTTTGCATGTAAAGTCCAGTTACTGAATCCGGGTTAGAAGCTATATCTTCCGGAGTTCCTTCTGCAATTATTTTGCCACCTTGTTCTCCACCTCCTGGACCCAAGTCAATGATCCAATCAGAGGTTTTTATAACATCGAGGTTGTGTTCTATCACTACTAAGGTATTTCCCCCATCCACTAGACGGTGTAAGACGCCGAGTAGTTTTTTTGTATCATCAAAGTGTAATCCTGTGGTCGGTTCGTCCAAGATGTATAGTGTTTTTCCAGTTGCTCTTTTGCCAAGTTCGGCTGCCAGTTTTATGCGTTGAGCTTCGCCCCCAGAAAGAGTTGGGCTGGACTGACCGATTCGTATGTAACCAAGGCCAACGTCGTACATTAATTTGAGCTTTCGGGCTACAGGCGGAATGTTCTCAAAAAACTCCAACCCTTCATCGACAGTCATTTCAAGTACGTCTGAGATTGACCGCCCGCGGATTCGCACTTCCAATGTTTCTCGGTTATAACGCTGCCCTTTACATAACTCACAGGGGACGTAAACATCAGGCAAGAAGTACATCTCTACCTTGACGGTTCCGTCCCCTCTGCAGGATTCGCATCGACCTCCTTTGACGTTAAAACTAAAGCGTCCAGGTTTGTAACCGCGTTTTCGTGATTCTGGTGCCCGTGTAAAAAGGTCACGAATTTCAGTAAATATTCCGGTATAAGTTGCAGGGTTGGAGCGAGGAGTGCGTCCTATTGGGCTCTGGTCAATCTCAATGACCTTGTCGATTTCTTCTGTGCCAATGATATGGGTGTGTGCTCCCGCTATTGCTTTGGCCCGATATAGCTTTTTGGCGAGCGACGCATGTAAAATTCTGTGGACAAGCGTAGATTTTCCTGAACCTGAGACGCCCGTGATGCAAGTCATAGTTCCCAAGGGAATTGCGACATCTATATCTTTTAAGTTATGTTCACGGGCGCCAATTACCGTCAAGCGCTTACCATTACCTTCCCTGCGCGTTTTTGGTACTGCGATCCGTTTGTCACCACGGAGATAAGCTGCAGTCAACGAACCATTGTGCTTCTCAACGTCTTTCGGGGTCCCAACTGCTACTATTTCGCCACCATGGATACCTGCTCCTGGACCTATGTCCACGATGTAGTCGGCAGCTCGAATAGTCTCTTCGTCATGTTCAACAACAATTAGTGTGTTGCCGAGATCTCTGAGGTTAACGAGTGTGGCTAAAAGCCGTCCATTGTCGCGAGGGTGTAGGCCAATGGACGGTTCGTCAAGGACATATAGAACACCCGTGAGGCCAGAACCTACTTGGGTAGCAAGCCTTATGCGTTGAGCCTCACCTCCTGAAAGGGTATTTGCGCTCCGATCCAGGTTTAAATAGTTAAGCCCAACGTCTTCAAGGAATCCTAATCGGGCGTTTACTTCTCGGAGAATGGGTTTAGTAATAGGCGTGGCCGACTTCTGTAGTAATGGTCCTGAAAAAACTTTGATGGCCTCAAGGACAGTAAGTGAGGATAAATCAGCTATGTTCCGATCAGCTACTTTAACCGCTAAAACTTCTGGCTTGTAACGGCTTCCAAGGCAGTGTGGGCAAGGTACTAATGACATATATTCTTCTAATCGTTCCCGGGCAAATTCGCTCGAGGCATCCTTTAGTCTCCGTTCAAGGTTTGGGATGACTCCTTCGAACTCCACCTCAAATCGCATTGTTTCTTTGCTGTTGCGATGATAGACGATTTCTACAGGATCGTCGGTGCCCCTGAGAATCATTTGGCAAAAAGCTTGGTCAAGGTCACACCAAGGGGTAGATAGGTCGAATTCGTATTGCTCAGATAAGGCCCGTAGGCGGTCCCAATAATATACGCGATTATCATCATTCCGACTTCCGGCCCAAGGAGCAATGGCCCCCTGGCCTATAGATAAGGAAGAATCAGGGATAATTAATTCAGCGTCAAACTGTTTTAAGTGACCGAGTCCAGAACAGGGGTTACACGCGCCGTAGGGGCTGTTGAAAGAAAATATTCTAGGTTCTAATTCTTCTAGGAAGGTGCCGTGTTCAGGGCAAGCTAGCTTCTCGCTGAACAGTTCTTCAACACCAGAATCTGGCAGGAAAAGCCTTAACAACCCCTCGCCCTTGGTTAGGGCAAGTTCGACCGATTCTGCTAGTCGTGGTCGAT
>Ga0310344_10002541_pt1 | contig 13738 bp, 11 predicted proteins | sample HC15DNA20200_MG_FD_203801 | JGI IMG/M metagenome (GOLD analysis project Ga0310344, IMG submission 203801) | Marine microbial communities from station ALOHA, North Pacific Subtropical Gyre - HC15-DNA-20-200_MG | ecosystem: Environmental > Aquatic > Marine > Oceanic | place: Pacific Ocean: North... | reverse complement strand
TATACAGGCTCCATCTCGGTCCAGCGTGATTTCTTCTTCTAGAACGTCCGCATGTCCTGTTAGCCAGCTTCGGACGTAGCTTGTAGTGCGAGTTAGTTGGAGTGCCATGGCGCGAACCTATTCGAAACCAGTGACCCATCGCCACCCAGTAAACCAAATAGCTAATTGTGGGCTATTGATCAGATCTGTTTCCTTTAGCTTGCTTGTAGTGCTTATCTCGATCATCATCGCTTGCGATGAATCTGGTCCATCTAGGGAAAGTTTTCCTGAGATCAGTCGGTTAATCAGTGATTTCAAGATGCAGATTAGCTTCATGGTTGCAGAGGAAGAATCCCCTTAGTAGGCCATTCGAGGTGCATGCCACCCTTACCAAACCAATCCGTGATATGTGGGAAATCGATAGAGACTCAAAAGAGCAGGTGGGCCGACCACCTTATTTAGCCGCAGCACTTACAGCATGTGCTATTCTGGTTTTGTACGTTCGCACCTTAGCACCGACAACAGCTTTTTGGGATACCAGCGAATACATTACCACTGCTCACATACTCGGGATACCTCATCCTCCGGGAAACCCTCTTTTTGTTGTTTTAGGAAAAACTTGGAGTATTCTCCTCGCTCCATTTAATCTGTCCGTCGCAGTCCGTATCAACCTTCTAGCAGCGTTTACAAGTGCATTAGCCTCAGGTTTTCTATACCTAGTTGCCCATCGGGTATTAACTCGAGTAATGAAAGACCGTTGGTGTGCTATAGTTGGCGCCGCTGCATCTGCTCTTGTCGGGGCTACCGCATTCACGGTTTGGAACCAGTCGAACGTTAACGAGAAGGTCTACACGATAAGTGTGTTAGTTATTGCCTGGGTTACTTGGTTGGCAATCCGTTGGTATGACGGCAGGGAGACACCTGGCAGTGAGCGATATCTGCTGGGGGCAATTTTCCTGCTGAGCCTAGGGTCGACCAACCACCTGATGTCTGTCCTGCCTGCTCCGGCACTTATTCTGCTGGTGCTTATGGCTAGCCCAAGAAAACTTCTCCGTAATTCATTTCTGATTAGAGCAATCCCGCTCATGCTTATTGGGCTATCGTTCAATTTCGTACTTCCTGTGAGAGCTGCGTTGGATCCTGTGATTAATGAAGGTGATCCTACATGTGAGTCACTTATTGGCGCAGCACAAGCAATCTATTCGAATGGAATGGTTGGGTGTCCGATGCTTGCTGATAACCTTAGTCGGAAACAATACCAGCCTCCTCCTGTTACTGAGAGAAAGGCTCCCTTCGGTGCTCAGTTTGCCATGTATATGCAGTATTTCGACTGGCAGTGGTCTCGCGGATTGGATCCGTCGGTCTCACCTGGAACCAAGAGGATGGTATTCACCCTCCTATATGGGATTCTAGGTCTAATTGGGCTCTACACGGTCTTCCGAGTTGACCGGGGTATTTTTGCATACCTTTTCACCCTGGTTTTCACACTCTCAGTCGGGTTGGTCGTTTATTTGAATTTCCGTTATGGCTACTCTCTCTCTCCTGAGATTACTGATAGATCGCAACATGAAGTTAGGGAGCGTGATTATTTCTATGTGGTCAGTTTCATGCTGTGGGGCACTCTGGCAGGGATAGGTTTGTCTTGGGTGTGGCATAGATTAGCGCAGACTCTTCGCTATGACCGGCGCTATATCACTACAGCTCCTGTTCTGATAATCGCTTTTTTCCCGCTTTGCCTAAATTGGAGCTGGGCATCGCGTTCCGGGGACTATGCGGCTCGAGATTGGGCTTTTGATCTCCTAATGAGCGTGGAACCCTACGGAGTTCTGTTTACGAATGGTGACAATGACACATTTCCTCTCTGGTACCTCCAGGAAGTAGAGGGGATTCGTGCTGATGTAACAGTGATTGTGGGTCAGTATCTTTTCACATCATGGTATCCAAAGCAGTTACAGCAACTTACTAGCCCAGAACGTCAACGAATCTTCGATTCGGAGTTTTCACCAGGGTTATTCAGTCCTGATATTAAGCCCACGAGGTCGATCCTTGATCTAACACATGAACAAATGGATCAGATTGGAGCTAGCCGCCTCGGCCAGAGTTTGACTATTCAATTCCCTGCTATGGCTGTTACATATCCTGCAGAGACAGTCCTAAACAGAGGCCATCAGTTAGCGCTATCAATTATCCATGACACTATAGACGAGCGGCCAATCTTTTTTGCTTCTACTGGGGGTTTGATGAGCGAACTTGGTTTGGATCGATGGGCGGTCCGCCATGGATTAGCAGCTAAACTTGAGATGCGTTCATTAAGTGGATCTTCCCCCGAGGGGTGGGTACAAGGAACCACAGAGTTTGGAGGGGTCTGGTTCAATCTTGATCAGTCGTTAAGGCTTTACGATTCAGTATACCAGTATCGAGGCATAAAGAATCGAGCCATCTGGCAGGATCGATCTACATTGAATATTCCCTGGCAGTATTTCGCTCTTGCATTACAGCTTTCAGATGCAGCGCGGAATGCGAGTTTCCCAGATGAACTGGTTCAGCGTTTAGAGCGGGATGCTCTCGAGTTCCAGGTGGTGGCTGAAGGCGGGACAAGTGGCACTCCGCTACAGTAAGATTCCTCGCAATACCAGCAGGGAATCTGTTCAATCCAACGGATATGGTTGAATATGACAGGATCGGATCTGACTCGGGGTGAACTGCACCGATACGCTCGCCATCTAGCGTTACCGGAAGTTGGGCTAGAGGGCCAGGCGCTTCTCAAATCTGGTCGTGTCCTATGTGTGGGGGCGGGTGGCTTGGGATCTCCAGCAACACTTTATTTAGCTGCTGCTGGTGTCGGAACTCTTGGTATCGCCGACTTCGATAGTGTCGATATGAGTAATCTACAACGCCAAATTCTGCATGGGACGAATGACGTAGGACGATCCAAGCTCGAAAGTGCAGAAGACAGACTGCGTGATGTTAACCCCTTCGTTGAAATTGTTAAGCACGAAGTTCAGCTTTCATCAGAGAATGCGCTTGAGGTTGTACGGGGCTACGATGTTGTCATCGACGGGACTGATAATTTCCCTACACGATACCTTGTGAACGATGCGTGTGTTCTTGCGGGAATTCCCAACATTTATGGCTCAGTATTTCGTTGGGAGGGTCAGATTTCTGTTTTTGCTACTCGGGATGGGCCATGCTATCGCTGTCTCTTTCGTGAACCCCCTCCTCCAGGATTGGTGCCCAATTGTGCAGAAGGAGGGGTGCTTGGAGTCTTACCGGGTATTATTGGGTCGATACAGGCTATGGAGACGGTCAAACTACTTTTGGGCGTTGGGCATACCTTGGCTGGTAGGCTTCTCATCTTCGATTCTCTAGAGATGAGTTGGCGTGAAATACGACTCAGAAAAAATCCTGAATGTCCAGTATGTTCGGATCAGCCCAGTCAAAGGGAATTGATTGACTACGAAGTCTTTTGTGGACTTAGCCCAAAAACAGAGCCGGCTAATGAAAGCAAAGGTGAGGTGGTTGATGAGATTACACCTGAAGCACTTGCAGAGCTTCTCAGGTCCGTTGAGCCTCCTTTCGTCATTGATGTCCGGGATCCATGGGAATGGGCGATAAGCAGCCTAGCTGAACACGGTGCACGGCTTATCCCCGTTGAAGAGATTGGTGCTCGTATTTCAGAAATTCCTCGAGATATGTCGGTTGTGGTCTACTGTCGAAGCGGTAAACGAGGGCTCATTGCCGCTAGCACGCTCAAGGATGCAGGATACAGAAGGGTCTCTAATTTGAGTGGTGGCATCTTACGCTGGGCAGAGTCAGTTGAGCCTGGTATGCCAGTGGTTTGAGTGGGAGACAGTGAGCCGTCATTAAGATGTGGCGTTTGATCTTAAGTTGAAGACTGTTCGTGATAAGGATCAGTGTAGGTGCAGGTTCTTGCTTGCGAGCACTTTTACGTACGAGACTGAAGTTAGAAGGGTCCGGCCTGTGAAATAGGAATCATTTATGCGAAAACTCACGCTCTTAACAATTCTCGCCCTAGCATTAACCCCGGTAATATGTAGAGCTCAGGTCCGTCTGCTCATCGGGGGAGGGCTGAGTCAACCCAATGGTGACTTTAGCGAGCAAGTTAATACGGGATTACACGGTCGAGTTGGATTACAGGTTGGGGTGCCAGTGTTCCCCCTGTCTTTAAGAGGAGAGGGTGAAATCCATCAGTTTTCCAAGCCGACAGGAGCCAAGAATACAGCCATGTTGAATGGTGCCCTGAGCGCTGTCCTCGGATTGGGAGGCATAGGCCTGCAGCCCTATCTGTTAGCGGGGATGGGAAGCTATCGCCTTGATAGCAGAAGTACGGAACTGCCAGAGACAAGTCGTGGGATTCACGGCGGGTTTGGGGTGGGCATTGGGGCCCTTGGTTTTGGAGGATTTGCTGAGATCCGATTCGTTAGCATCAGTGGGGACATCCGGAAGACTAGATACATTCCCGTGACTCTAGGTTTGCGCTTCTGACCGCATTTATCTTAGATCCGGATGAATTGATTATTGTGCAGAAGGCCAGAGGTGTTTGAGCCCTGCCTATGAATTTATCGAAACCGTGAGTTGTCGATCAGGAGAATTCTGGACTCTAGTATTCAGAGAGTTCCATGATTGCGTCTAGGACATCTCTTGTTTCTGGAAGGACAGCTGCTTCCACCTGAGGTGCATAAGCAACCCAAGTGTCCATTGAAGCTACGCGCTTTACCGGGCCATCTAGCCATGGAAATAGCTCGTCAGAAATACGTGCTGCGATCTCTGATCCGATTCCCCACGAAAGGTTGTCCTCGTGAACGATGACAACCTTATTCGTTTTTCTTACTGACTCTGCAATGCATTCCATATCTAATGGTTGTATGGTTCTGAGATCGATAACCTCAGCCTCGACTGAGTGCTTTTGAGAGGCGATTGAAGCAGCATCTAGGCTCCGCTTAACAAGGGCCCCACAGGTAACGATTGTAAGATCTGCTCCTTCTCTACAAACTTTTGCCTTACCAAACGGAATCATGAATTCTGGTCCAGGATCCCGACCCTTATTGTAGACTTGTCGATAGAGGTGTTTATGCTCTAGGAATAGCACGGGATCATCACACCGGATTGCCGTACGAAGGAGGCCATTAGCGTCTTCTGCGGTCGCAGGCATGCAAACGTATAGACCAGGTGTATGAGCAAAAAGAGTTTCACCAGTCTGAGAGTGATAAATTGCCCCACCCTTTAGGTATCCACCATAGGTTGTTCGGACCACTAGCGGTGCTGAGTAGGTGCCATTTGAGCGGTATCGAATTGTAGCGAGCTCATTTCTCAACTGGTTCATTGCTGGCCAGATATAGTCGAAGAACTGGATTTCCACTATCGGGCGCAGCCCTCGCATAGCCTGTCCGATCCCACGTCCGATGATATTGGCTTCAGCAAGAGGGGAGTTGTAAACACGCTCTGACCCGAAACGCTTCTGTAGGCCATACGTGACCTTAAAGACACCTCCCTTACCTTTCACCTCAGATAGAGCATCCTCACGTGACGCATCAGCGATATCCTGACCAAATAGCATAATTCTTGGGTCTCGCTCCATTTCACCCTTTATGCAGGCATTTAATAGGTCAACCATTGTTAGAAGGTTATCGTCACTGTACTGAGGATTCCCCTCCGTGTCGAAATCTGAAGAAGTGGGGTCAGGATCTTCTGAAAAGAGATGCTGCATTGCTGTTTCTGGTGCGGCTTGGGGAGAGTCCAATGCTTCATCAGCAGCAGAAGCAACTTCCATCCCAATTTCTGCTACCAATTCCTCTAGCTCTGCTGCCGTAGCGACTTGATTTGAAATGAGCAATGCAGAGGTTCTGGCTATAGGGTCACGCAGGTCTTGCGCAGTGCGTTCTTTCTCGGTGCGATAGGCTCGCTCGTCGTCAGACATCGAGTGCGAGTGTGGCCTAGTACAATGAGCATGAAGAAATGCTGGGGCACGGTGCTCCCGAGCATGAGCGATAACAGAACCAGCAGCTTGATAAGCGTCTGCGATGTCTGTACCGTCGCATTCGATTGAATAGAGGTTTGGAAAACCGGAAACCAGCTTTGATATACTTCCTCCGGCTGTTTGAACTTCTACCGGGACACTGATTGCGTACTCATTGTCCTCAATCACAAAGACGACTGGAAGACTCAAGTTGCATGCCGAGTTAAGCGACTCCCAGAACTCTCCTTGAGATGTTTGCCCTTCGCCACCGCAGACTAATACGATCTCGTCTTCGTCAAAATTATCTACAAGATCTAGTAGTCCAGGGACCTTAGAGATCTTAGTGCCCGCTTCAGCAGCTCCAACAGCCTGAAGGAACTGGGTGGCCACCACTGAGGAACTGCTTGCAATGTTCAGTCTAGTATCACTAAAGTGGCAAGGCATCTGCCTTCCACCAGTGGCTGGATCAGCTTCGGAACCCACTGCTGCAAGAAAATGGTCCAGCGGGGTTTGTCCTAAGGCCAGAACAAGCGACCGATCTCTATAATGGGTGAAGAACCAGTCGCTGCCGGCACGACAATGCTCGGCGAGCGCAACACCGATAGCTTCATGGCCGGCGCTTGATATCTGAAAGAAAGTTTTGTTTTGCTTTCTCAGGCTGATCTCACGTTCATCAATCTTGCGGGAAGTCACCATTGTGCGGTAGAACCGCATAAGCTGTTCATGAGACAGCCCCGCGAGATCAGCAGCTTGGAAAACGTCTCTTTCTTTGGTCGCCATTTACCCCAGTGTGGAGGTTTTGGTTAGTTCTTAAACATAGCCAACAGTTTGACCCTGCGAAGGGGGTGCAGCTTTCATGACAGAAGCATCTCTTCACGTAGTTGATCAGGATCCGTCACCGGTAGATTACAGATGTATTCTCTGCAGACATATGCAGTAGGCTTTTTCACTAAAGTCCGAGATCCCTTAAGTAGTGGTATGCCGCGAGGCACTTCCCCTGGCGGCCCGCCGACGATGGTTAAGTTTCGCGTTGGTATACTGTGTGCAGCTTGAATTAGCATTCGGGTACGAGGGTCGGAATAATGTCCGACGATAGCCACTTCTAGGGGGGGGGCTATTGAGCGGTCAGCTACTGACAGCATTCTTCCGAATGCTGTCCCAAACCGAAGTAGCGTGTCTCTATCCCGCTCAAAACTTGAGAGCGCCAATTCACTATAGTGGCGGTCACCAAAGATGTGTCCGGCTCGCATTAGCAGCTCAGAGGCTAAGGAAGCACCTGATGGTGTCGCATTATCCAAAGGGTCTCTTGGCCTGTATATCAACTTCTCGCCATCCTTGGCGGTGTCATAAAAGGCATTGTCTGCTGCGCTCCAGAAATGCTCGATCATTTCGTCGCAAAGTTCACGGATCACAGATAGCCAACGTAGTTCTAAGGTCGCTCCGTGCACCGAAAGCAGCGCGTTGCCAAGAGCAGCATAGTCCTCTAAAAAGGCTGGGATCTTTCCTGCTCCATTAGTGAAGACTCGGAGTAGTTGGCCTTCCGGACGGAGCTTTTTCCAGATCCACTCTGATGTCTCACATGCTGTATCAACAAACTCCCACCGGTTAAAGGTTGGCCCAGCTTCAGCAAAAGCTCTAATCGCCATAGCGTTCCACGACACCAAAATCTTTTCATCACGGAATGGAGGTTCACGCATAACTCGCTCATTGAGCAGAGTTTTGCGGTGATGATTTAGGGTTTCCTTTAGTTCTATTTGAGACACACCCTCTGAATGTGAAATTTCATCAAGTGTATGTGGAAGGTGAAGAATATTTTTCCCTTCGAAATTTCCTTGAGCGGATACGTCATACGCGCGCGCAAAAAGTTTGGCGTCCTCTGGACCAAGTGCTGATTCCACTTCCTGTAATGTCCATACATAGAAGAGGCCCTCTTCCCCCTCCGAATCAGCATCACGGGCAGCGTAAAAGCCTCCACTAGGTGATCTCATATCATTCGTTAGGTACTCAAGCGTTTGCTGCGCGATAGCGCTGAGATCTTCTAGGCCAGTCAACCGGTAGGCATCCACGTATGCTCTTGCCAGTAGAGCATTGTCGTAAAGCATCTTCTCAAAGTGTGGAACCAGCCATCGGTCATCTACTGAATATCGATGAAAACCTCCGCCCAAATGGTCGCGCATGCCACCTGCAGCCATCCGCCGCAGAGTGAGCACCACCATTTCGAGTGCAGTCTCATTACCTTCTCGGAGGTAGTGCCTCAGAAGTAATTCGAGTGTCACGGGTTGTGGAAATTTTGGGGCATGTCCAAAACCCCCATGCACTGGGTCGTATTTATTGCTAAGCGTCTGGTAGGCCGAACTGAGAAGATCTTGGAGTGAGGCATTGGTTTCCGTCGTGGCGTCGGATGCTCTTTTTATCGCTTTGAGTAGCTTTTCACCAGCTGCTCGTACATCATTCGGTCGTGTCCTGTACGCATCGGCTGCAGCTTGAAGAACTTGAGTGAAAGATGGCATGCCTTGGTGGGGTACTGGAGGGAAGTAGGTGCCTCCATAGAATGGTGTTCCCTCTGGCGTAAGGAATGCTGTGAGCGGCCATCCGCCACTGCCTGTCATGGCCTGCACTGCCCTCATGTAGATTTGGTCAATATCCGGACGTTCTTCGCGGTCCACCTTTATATTTACGAAGAGCTGATTCATCACTGCTGCGACCTGAGCATTCTCGAAAGACTCACGCTCCATTACGTGACACCAGTGACAAGCTGAGTATCCAATCGAAAGGAGAATGGGTTTGTCTTCAATTTGTGCCAGAGAGATTGCTTCATCTCCCCAAGGGTACCAGTCGACGGGGTTTTGCCCATGTTGAAAGAGATAGGGACTTGTTTCTTCTGCTAGTCGATTGGCCATCAGATTTTAGTTGTAGGTGGTGCTAAACATTAGCGCTCGTCCGGAGTGGCCAAAAGTAAGGTTGGTTTCTGAGCTTTGAGAAAATGATTGTAGAGTGGTCAAAGGCGACCTAGATTTCGACACTAGTGCCCCCACACGGGGTGGCCGTCCACACATATGGAATAGAGGGAACAGCCCTGTATCTAAGAATGGCGGGACTTGCGCTTAGGCGCCCGCGAACGGTTCCCTATTTGTTTCAGGCAGCGTGGGCTTTTCGATCTCGCCATTGGCTTCGTAAGCCTCCATTCCTCCCTTTACCACCTGCATCGTATATGAGGTGGAGGATGGATACTGCCTATGGGGAGACCAATGCGGCACCGTCTGATGATGAACTTGAAAGGTACCTGGTCTGGACTGCGCGGATGCGAAAGCAGATGAAGCAGAGGGTCAGTGGCTAAGGTTTTAGCACTTCTGATTGTAGGGGCAATTGCGGCTTCCTACTTCCCAGATTCTAGACAAGTACTTCTAAATATCACAGAGCCACTAGTCCTTCCTATGATAAAATCTAATGCCCTTGAAGAAATGGAGCGCATCGGGCGAAACGTGATAGATTATGAACATCTTACAGGAAATATTCCACATCGCACTGATTGGATCTCTTGGCTCAACTTCCGCTATCAGTTTGATGAGCAAAGACGGGATCCCTGGGGATCGGCCTATGAGCTTGGCGTTACCGCTGATTCGGTATTGATCATTTCATATGGGCCTGATCTGGTGCGCGCGACCGAGGACGATTTCGATTTTGTCACAGCACGTGGTCGGCAATGAATAAGCGCGTTGTGAAGGTGGTATTGCCCGCGATCATTGCCATTGCACTCGTCTCCTATACGCTTGGGCAAGAGATCGTGGCGGGTCGCACTCCGAGCCTCTTGTCTTTTGCGCTTATCAACTTCTCGGGATATCTCTTTTTTCTTCTGATGCCGGTGGAGGCACTGGTCCCAATCTATCAAGCAGAAGGACACGCTGGAGCAATATTAATCCTCATCGGAGTATCCACAGCAATCGCTGCTCAAATCATCGATTACTGTATTGGTTGGACTGTTAGTGAACGGGTGATTTACAGCCTCATCGGTGAGAGGCGCTACAGGCGTTTTAAGGGAAAAATTGAGAATTGGGGAGGTTGGGTGATTTTGTTTTTCAATCTCTTTCCTCTGGCGTCTTCAGTATTGCTATTAGTGGCTGGAATGATGCGATACAGTCCTCATCGGGCACTTCTGTATAGCCTGACAGGCCTAACGATAAAGTATTTTACGATCGTCTATTTGTTTGATCTGGCATCTTCATGGATTGCCTAAGCGCCTTGCTTATGAGTGTCCATTTGGCTGCTGATAGCATGGCCTACTTTTGCGAGGGGGTTGAGGTTTGCTGAACGTTGCACTCACTGGAAACGTTGCCTCTGGGAAGTCAACTGTCGCCGCACAATGGGCCGAATTAGGAGTGCCCGTAATCAGTGCTGATGAGCTGTCCCGACAAGTTGTGCTGCCTGGAAGCTCAGGGATCCAGATGGTATGCAGCGCCTTTGGTGATGAAGTCCTTGCAGCAGACGGAACTCTCGATCGTGATCGTCTCCGTGCAGTCATCCTCTCGGATGAAGATGCCCGCAAGAAATTAGAGGAAATCTTGCATCCGTTGATTTGGGAGCAGCGGGATCGGTGGCTTGAAGCCAGACGCAATGAGGGTCAAGATTTAGTGGTTTCTGAAATTCCATTGCTGTTTGAAACAGGCAGGGAAGACAATTTCGATGTGGTTGTGTTAATCGATGCTAGTGAGAGTGAAAGGACTCAGCGTCTAATCCAAACCCGTGGATTGAGCGCCAAAGAAGCTGAGCGGCTTATTCGAATTCAGATCGAAGCCTCTGTTAAGCGGTTAAAAGCGGACCATGTGTTATCAAATATCGGCACACTGGAAGAACTGAATTCAGCAGCAGCAGAATTATTAAAAGAGCTGAAATCCCGTGCAGATATGGGAACATTATGCATAGATCTTCACCTTCACACGGCAGGTAGTTTTGATTGCTTGTCTAATCCGGATGATGTTCTTGATACCGCACTTGAAAGAGGGTTAGGTCGGATAGCAATAACCGATCACAACGAATTGGATGTTGCTCTAGAAATGGCTGGCACGTACCCTGACCTCATTATACCAGGAGAGGAAGTCAAGACGGCAGAGTCTGTAGATGTAATTGGCTTATACATGTCGGAATTGATCCCAAAGGGCACCCCCGCGGTCGAGACGATTGAGAGAATTCGTGAACAAGGGGGCATACCATACCTTCCTCATCCTTATGCTGCGGGCAGAAAAGGTGCAGGGGGGCGGTTTGCAGAGATGCTGGCTCCACTCTGCGATGTTGTGGAAGTCTTTAATGCACGGTTGCACCAGCCAACGCAGAACCAATTGGCGGAAAAGCTTGCTAGGCGGCACGGGAGTCTTCGCGGTGGTGGCTCAGATGCACATACATTGAGAGAGGTGGGCTCAGTCTCAGTCGGAGTGCAGCCACATCCAAATCAAGCATCCGCTCTTCTTCTAGCTCTAGCTGCAGGTAAAGTCAGAGGGACTGCCTCACCACATACAGTCCACCTTGCCTCTACATGGGCTAAGATACGTAAGAAGTTGCCGATATGACCAAACTGATCCCTAATGGTGGCGGTAGGCTAGCCGTTGGCCATAACTTCAACTCCTCATTAGTCACCCAAAGGGTGAATGAATAACCACTCCAGGGTTAGGAGCCCACGGTGAACTACCGGACGCCAAAAAGGCGTACGGCCAGAGTTCGTGAAGCTAAGGAAGCACTTTTGTCTTCACGTTCAGCCATTCTCACGACCCATATAAATGCTGACGGCGATGGAGCAGGGTGCGAAGCAGCGCTTGCTTCATGGCTAAGAGCGAATGGGACTGAGGCTTGGATAATTAATCCGACGCCATTCCCAGAAATATTCCACTTCACCGTAGAAGACGAACGTTGGATTGTTCCCGTGGGGTCTGCCCGTGCGAAGGATCTCTGTGAGCAAGCAGATCTTGCTGTGGTCTTGGATACAGGTGAAGTAACAAGAATCGGTAGAACCAAAGACCTGATTCGGAAACTTCGTACTGTAGTTATCGATCACCATCAGCCAGGGAAACAGCCTATTGGTGGTATTTCTCTTCGTGATCCTACTGCTGCTGCTACAGGAGAACTGATCTACGATCTTATCCATGCAGCTGATGGCCCATGGACTGAGAACGTAGCTCTTGGAATCTATGTTGCCATACTTACTGATACTGGATCGTTTCGCTTCTCAAATACGACCCCAGAGACACATATGATGGTAGCGGACTTGATTCGTAGAGGTGTCAATTCTGAGGATGTATATAATCGTATATACGGAAGAGCTCCGTTGCGGAAATACCAACTTCTGGGTGCTGCTCTAAAGACCTTAAGAACTGACGAAGAATTTGGTATTGCTTGGATGATGGTGCCTACAGATGCCTATGAGGAACTAGGAGCTACAGCCCAGGATATTGAAGGGATGGTGGACGTCCCTCGATCTCTTGACGGTAACAGGGTGGCGCTCCTGTTCCGTCAGGCAAAGAGTGGTCAGATCAAGATCTCTTTTCGCTCAAGTGGGCCATTTAACGTCAATGAGCTAGCTAGCCAATTTGGGGGAGGGGGGCACGTCAAAGCGTCCGGGGCAATGTTGAAAGGACCGCTTGAACAGGTTGTCGACCAGGTGGTGATTGCGGCTCGCAAACTCATCACCCGTGATCTTGGCAAAGCGCTTGAGGAGGATGGATGATGCAGAGAGAGGCGATTGAATCCTCTGGCGATCCTGGTGTACCAGAAGCTTTGCCCAGGGTGCTAATTCGTGTGCGAGACCGCTTTAGTTCAGCCTCAATTGACAGGCTTTGGCTATTTCCACCAGTATGTCGAGGGAGAAGAGAGCAGGGTTTAGTGACAGTGAGTATCTTCCTAGAGGGTGAGGAGAGAAGGGCTATGGTGACTGTAGCGTATACAGCCGAGCATTCAGGCACTGGTGTGAGCATTGAAACATCTTTTACTCAGGAAGGAGAAGCTCTCCCTGATCGATTTCCAGTGGTGATGGTAGGTGTAGTAACCCGAAATAAGGAGACCCATGGCGAGGCAAGAGAGGTGGAGATCTCTGGCTCTGGACAAAAGTTTGAGGAACTAATGGAGGATTTTGATTCATGGATTGACGAGGAGTCCTCACTTTGAGCTCAGTGACAAAAGTTCGGCCATTCATTGAACTCTTCGGAAGGTACCTTAGAGATGAAGGTCTTCCAGTAACACAGCAACGCGAAGCTGTTGCAGAAGTTGTCTTCCAATCTGATGGACATCTATCAGTGCACGACATTGAAGAAACTCTCCGAGGGCGTGTTGGAAGAATCGGCAAGGCAACTGTCTACCGTACTTTAGATCTTCTGGTGCGGAGTAGGCTTGTGGAAGAGCACGATTTTGGTGAAGGGTTTAAGCGTTATGAGCATAGGCTATCGGAGCATCCTATCCATGAGCATTTGATCTGTCTTGAATGCGGGACTGTGTTAGAATTTGAAAGTAACGAAATATATGGGGTGGAGAATCGTGTTCGACGCGAGTACGGGTTTTTTCCTGTGCGTCATACCCTCGAGATATACGGTCTCTGTCAGGATTGTCATGACCAGGGTGCTGAGTTGCCAGTCGGAGGCTTGATGTGTCCGATTGAAACAGTCTGAGAAGGTTTCGCACTTGCCTAACCGACGTGATTCGGATGCAGCGGGTCGCACTAGTAATCGTATCGATTCCGTGGAGTTGTCGGGATTAGGGGATCTTCCATGGGAGCTTCCCCATACATTCCTTGGTCTTGATGAG
>Ga0310344_10002540_pt1 | contig 13738 bp, 7 predicted proteins | sample HC15DNA20200_MG_FD_203801 | JGI IMG/M metagenome (GOLD analysis project Ga0310344, IMG submission 203801) | Marine microbial communities from station ALOHA, North Pacific Subtropical Gyre - HC15-DNA-20-200_MG | ecosystem: Environmental > Aquatic > Marine > Oceanic | place: Pacific Ocean: North... | reverse complement strand
CAGTTTGTCCAGATATCCGCAGACCGCCAGCATACAGGGCCCGTGCCTGCCTGAAAACAGGCACTAGCCACGCGCCCTAACGCGACCATGCGTGCGAAATCGTCAGGCCTCGCCCTAGATCTCTGCAAAGGTGCTGCCGGCCGGAGGCGGCGGTATGGAGTTACGGCAGAGCGACGACGTACCACTCAGTGGCGAGCGTCACCTCTACGCGTCTGCCCACTGCTTCGGCAGCGGCGCGATCAGGGTAATCGCCAATCCGCACCCGGAAAAGCTGCGGACGGTCTTCCGCCGCCGGCTCGAACACGTAGGCCGGAAGGTCGGCGGCCGCCAGCCTGGCCACCATAGCGTCGGCGGAGTCCCGACTTGTCAACGCCGCGACCTGCACGGCGAAGCCCGTCCCCCTGCGAACCATTTGCGGCGGCTCAGTCGGGACGGCTTCGGCCGACGACGGCACTGTTGTCTCAGTCTGCGGGGACTCCGCCGCAGTAACTTGTGCGGGCGCTGGTACGTCAGTGAACAACGAACTGTCCGGTGCTCCGCTCGGCGCGGGTCCGGACACGCCAGTCGGCAACGCACCGGGGCCGGCAGCCCTCAGGCCGGCCGGGGCCGGGAAACCATCGAGCGTGGGTGGCGGAAGCAACGTCGACATCAGGGCCGCCCCGACGGCCGTCAGGCCGGCCGGCGCCGGAGAACCATCGAGCGTGGGCGGCGGAAGCAGCGTCGATATCAGGGCCGGCCCAGCCTCGGCTCCGTCCTCATCGCCGTCGTCGTTGCCGCTAGCAGCCGCCGTTGGCTTCTTGAAAAACAGCGGCGCCACGGAGGCTTCGACGAGAAATGGGGTTGCACCGCCCGCCAGCGCTCGCAGCCGGCCATCTCCGGTGACATACAACACGACCGCGCCCAACGTCGGCTCGGTTAGAACCAGCGGGGGAAAGGCCACTTCGGTCGGCGCACGCATCCGGCCGTAAAGCATCCCGTCTTCAGGATCGTGGAAGCTTAGGGTTTGACCGAGGCCGGCGAGCACCAGCAGATCGTCGGCATGCCCGGGTCCGTCGGTCGGGCGGGCCGCGAGAGTCTGCCGCCACCGTTGATTCCCGCTGGCCCGGTCGAGGGCCCACACCACGTTGTCGAGCGAGGAGAAATAGACGCGTTCCTCGTCCACGGCTGCCCGGCCGATGATATCGCCCCCGGTGCGCCATCGCCATTTGACCGATCCGTCAACGCTGGATAACCGATAGAAGTGATTGTCGGTCGCCCCGACGAACAGATCGTCCAGCGGAAGCACTTCGGTGGGGGGACCATCAAATTGCTGCTCCCACAAGAGCTGGCCACTCCGCAGCGAGAGCGCCAGCAGCCCACCGTTATCGAGAGAGACATACATGCGGTCTGCAGCCAGAGCCGGTCTCACGTGGGCAACTCCGCCCAGAGCGCGATTCCAGATGGTCTCACCAGTCTCGGCCGCCAACGCCAGAAGCGCCTGGGACTCGAGCGCTACAATTAGCCACCCATTGTTCCAGACGAGTGGCGCTGAGAGTCGCGCCGGTAGAGACACCTGCCAAACGAGGGCACCGGTCTCCAGACTCAGCGCACGGAGCGAGTTCGAGGTCGCCGCATAGAACAGACCTCCACCGATGGCTGGCACCCCATCCACGGTCTGTATCGCTTCCCATTCAACCTCACCATCGAGCAGGGCGACCGCCACTATCTGTCCGTCTCGAAGCGGGACATAGATTCGGCTGTCGGCGTGTAACGGCGGAGCTGCCGGGGAGGCCGGCAGGTTAGTGGTCCAGAGCTCTTCGAGAGGAAGAAGGGTCGACGGGTCGCGGCGATCGCGGTCCGAACTCTGGGCCGCCGCGGGCGGTTGCGCGAGCAGCGCGGCCGCCAACACCACGCACGACACGCATCTGGTAGGGCTTATCATGAATGGGCTACAAGATGTTGTGGTGCGCAGCCGTCTGCCTCGATATAATAGACTAGTATCTGCAGTGTAAGAATCACTCGATCTCACCTTCTTCCTATCGTATCGGTCGCGTGTGGCACATCAAACGCTTCTCGTGCTGGATTTCGGGTCTCAATACACCCAGCTGATTGCGCGTCGGCTGCGCGAGCTAAAGGTCTACACCGAGATTCTTCCTTTCCAGACACCCATCAGCGAGCTTCGGGCGCGACAACCTGCAGGCATCATCCTTTCAGGCGGACCAATGAGCGTCTCCGACGAAGGCGCTCCACGCTGCGCACCCGACGTGTTCCACCTCGGGGTGCCGGTCCTGGGCATCTGCTACGGGATGCAGCTGATGACCGACATGCTCGGGGGGACCGTGGAGCCGGCTCCAGAGCGCGAGTTCGGACACGCCACGGTGACCGTGGAGACCGATAGCCCACTCTTCGACACGGTACCGTCTGAGCTCAGGGTCTGGGCCAGTCACGGTGACCGGATCTCCAGCCTTCCCTCCGGGTTCCGTCCGATCGGGACCAGCGCCAACGCCCCGATTGCCGCGATGGAGGACGCGACCCGGCGGTTCTATGCGCTACTGTTTCATCCTGAGGTCGTCCATACTGAACGTGGCGTCGACATCCTCGGAGAGTTTGCCGGTCCGATCTGTGGCTGCAAGGGCGACTGGACGATGGCGTCCTTTCTCGACGAAGCGACGGCGCAGATTCAAGCGCAGGTGGGGGATGGTCGTGTCGTCTGCGGATTGAGTGGCGGGGTCGATTCCACAGTCGCTGCCCTGCTGATTCAACGCGCTATCGGCAACCGATTGACCTGCATCTTCGTCGACAACGGATTGCTACGGAAGGATGAGGCCAAGCAAGTCCGGGAGCGTTTCTCGACGCAGATACCGCTCAACGTGGTCTACGAGGACGCGAGCACGCAGTTCCTCGACACCTTGTCCGGCGTTGTCGACCCCGAGCGTAAGCGGAAACTTATCGGCGGGACCTTCATCGACGTGTTCGAAACGGTGGCGGCCCGACTTGGGTCATTCGACTTCCTGGCTCAGGGGACACTGTATCCAGACGTCATCGAAAGCGTGTCCGTCGTGGGACCGGCCGCGCCGATCAAGAGCCACCATAACGTAGGCGGTCTTCCCGAACGCCTCCGATTCGCGTTAGTCGAACCGCTTCGTGCGCTGTTCAAGGACGAGGTTCGCCGCCTAGGTGAAGAGCTCGGTCTTGACGAGCTGTTCGTGTGGCGCCAGCCGTTTCCTGGTCCGGGGCTAGCCGTGCGGATTCTAGGCGAGGTAACCGAGGCCCGACTGGAGATTCTCCGGGCGGCCGACGCAGTTGTGGCCGATGAGGTCCGCCGGTTCGGATGGTATCGCCGCCTGTGGCAGTCGTTCGCGGTGCTGCTACCCATCCAGACCGTGGGTGTTATGGGCGACGAACGCACCTACGAGCACGTCGTGGCGCTGCGGGCCGTCGAAAGCCGTGACGGGATGACGGCAGACTGGGCCCGGCTTCCCAGTGATCTGCTGGCCGTGATCTCGTCACGTATCGTGAACGAGGTGCGTGGCGTAAACCGCGTGGTCTACGACATCAGTAGTAAACCGCCCTCGACCATCGAGTGGGAGTGAGGCACGGTGTCCTCCGAGTTCGTTCACCTTCATCTGCATACCGAATTCTCACTACTTGATGGCGCCTGTCGGATCGGCGAACTGCTCGATAACGCCAAAGCCTCCGGCGCGCCGGCACTAGCTGTTACGGAGCACGGCAACCTTTTCTCGAGCGTCATCTTTCATGACGAGGCAAGGAAACGGGACATCAAGCCGATCCTTGGGTGCGAAGTCTACGTCGCTAACGGCAGCCGCCACACCCGAAGCGGCACACCAGGGGAGACCAACAACCACCTGGTGCTGCTGGCAGAGAATCTGACCGGTTATCACAACCTTATCAAGCTCGTTTCGGCCGGCTACACCGAGGGTTTCTACTACAAGCCCAGGATTGATAAGGAGCTGCTAGCCGAGCATGCCTCTGGCCTCGTCGGTCTCAGTGCCTGCCTGAAGGGTGAGGTTGCCACCGGGCTCCGGAACGAACAACCGCGGAAAGCCAGCGAGGCAGCCGCCACGTTCCGGGACATCCTCGGGGCGGGCAACTTCTTCCTCGAGATGCAGTACCAGGGTATCGAGGAACAGCGCACGGTGAACACCGGGCTACAGCCAATCGCACGCGACCTGGGCGTGCCACTGGTGTGCACAAACGACGTGCACTACCTCAAACAGGGCGACCACCGACCACACGATGTGCTGCTGTGCATCGGCACGGGTAAGAACGTCGGCGACGAGCAGCGTCTGCGATACCACGGCGACCAGTTCTTCCTGAAGTCGCCGGAGGAGATGGCCACCGTCTTCGGAGACTTCCCGCAGGCGATGGCCAATTCCGTCGCCATTGCCGAGCGCTGCAACGTCGATCTCTCAGATCCTGGAAGCCACCTACCTAACTTCGAGGTTCCCGAGGACTTCAACGTCGACAGCTATTTCGAACACGTCACCCGCGAAGGCTTCGATCGACGAGTCGCGCATTGGAAGGACCTTGAGGCACGCGGCGAGCTTAGATACTCGATCGACGCTTACGAACGACGATTGCGTCACGAGATCGGCATCATCGTAAAGATGCGGTACCCGGGTTACTTTCTGATCGTCTGGGACTTTATTCGGTACGCGCGGGAACGAGGCATTCCGGTAGGCCCCGGGCGCGGTTCTGCGGCCGGAAGTCTGGTTGCGTACTGTCTGCAGATCACCGACATCGACCCAATGCAGTTCGACCTGATCTTTGAGCGTTTCCTTAACCCAGAACGGGTCTCGCTGCCAGACATCGACATCGACTTCTGCGAGCGGCGGCGAGGGGAAGTGATCGACTACGTAACCCAAAAATACGGCCGGGATAACGTCGCCCAGATCATCACCTTCGGCACGATGAAGGCTCGCGCGGTCGTACGTGACGTCGGCCGCACCATGGGGATGTCCTACGCCGATGTAGATCGCGTGGCCAAGGCGATCCCACCGGCGCTCGACATGACGCTGGACAAGGCGCTCGAGGAGAACCCGGCGCTCAAGACGATGGAGCGTCAGGACCCTCAGGTGAACGAGCTGATCGAGGTGGCCAAACGCCTGGAGGGCATCACGCGGCACGCATCAGTGCACGCTGCCGGCGTGGTCATCGCACCGGATGCGATCACCGAGTTCGCCCCGGTCTACAAGAGTCAGAAAGACGAAATCACTACTCAGTGGGCCATGAAGGAGGTCGAACGAATGGGCCTCCTCAAGATGGACTTCCTGGGTCTCAGCACCCTAACGCTGCTAGATGATGCAGTGGCACACATCAAGGAGACTACCGGAGAGCATGTCGACCTCGACACGCTCCCGATGGACGATGAGAAGACCTTCCAAGTGTTCTCGGACGGACAGACTCTCGGCATCTTCCAGTTCGAGAGCTCCGGAATGCGTGACACCCTGCGCAAGGCTAAGCCTGATCGATTCGAGGACCTGATCTCGCTCAACGCCCTCTATCGTCCCGGCCCCCTCCGTGGCGGCGTTGTGGACGACTTCATCGCCCGACGTCACGGGAAGGTGGAGATCGAGTACGAGCTGCCCTCACTCGAGCCGATCCTCCAGGACAGCTATGGCGTCATCGCGTTCCAGGAACAGGTGATGCGTATCGCCAGCGACCTGGCCGGGTTCACCATGGGCGACGCCGACGTGCTCCGGAAGGCGATGGGAAAGAAGAGCGCCGAGGTCATGCAAGCGCAGCGCGTGAAGTTCGTGGACGGTGCAGTAGAGCGCGGCGTCGCGAAGCCACAGGCCACAAAGATCTTCGACCTCATGGAGTTCTTCGCAGGCTATGGTTTCAATAAGTCGCACTCCACGGCGTACGCGCTGCTGGCGTATCAGACCGCCTACCTCAAGGCGAACTACCCACGGCACTTTATGGCCTCGCTTCTCACGATCGAGGCGCAAAACACCGACAAGCTCTCGCTCTATCTCAGTGAATGCCGCGAAATGGGCGTTCCGATCCTGCCGCCAGACATCAACGGTAGCGATCTAGCTTTCAAGGTTACCCCTGACGGGGTGCGCTTCGGTCTTCGTGCAGTGAAGAACGTCGGCGAAGGGGCGATCGCCTCCATCCTTGAATGCCGCGCTCACTCCGGACAGCTCTCGTCGCTCTATCCATTGTGCGAAGAGGTCGATCTGCGCCTCGTGAACAAGCGAGTCTTCGAGAGCCTGATCAAGGCCGGAGCGTTCGATTCAACGTTGCCACCGAGTTCGCGACGTGCCGCCTCCGGACGCGCCCAACTCGCAGCCCTGGTCGACAGAGCCCTCGAGCATGGCAATCGATTCCAGCGAGACAGGGAACGCGGACAGACCCAGCTCTTCGAGACCGAGACTGCTAATGCTGACCCGTCGGTAGCGTTGCCCGACGTCCCGGCGTGGACCGAAGCCGAACAGCTCGGCTACGAGAAGGAGTCGCTAGGCCTGTATCTGAGCGGGCACCCGATCGAGCGCTACGGCGATCAGCTCGAAGCAGCTGGCGCCCGCGCGATCAACTCACTGGAGAGAGAGAAAGGCGCGGTCATGGTCGGCGGCATCGTTTCCGGATACCGCCCCTTGAAGACCAAGCGTGGTGCGGCGATGGCCGTGTTCACCCTAGAGGATCGTGAAGGCACGCTGGAAGTCGTCGTCTTCCCAAAGACCTACGAAAAGTGCGCTGCCGAGCTAGTCGTCGACCGACTGGTGCTCGTCACGGGCAAGCTCGACACCGACGAAGAAACGGCTCGTGTGCTCGCCGATGACATCCGACCGATCGAGACGCTGGCGAGCCAGGTCGGTCGCACGCTCTTGGTCCGACTGACCGGCGACCGTCATAACCGGACAACATTCGAAGCACTCTCCGAACTGTTGCAGATACATCGCGGCCCGAGCCTAGTCCGCTTGCAGCTGGAACTCACCAAACGGACCCCGCCTGTGCGAGTATCGGCTCGGCTGACTAGGGTACGTGTCCGACCATCGGAACCCCTCGCCAAAGCGATTGAGGAGCTCTGCGGCGAAGGTTCGGTCTCCTGGCAGTAGATGCCCAAGCCCACGGGTCACCTCGACTTCGAAGAACCGATCGACGCCCTTCAAGCCGAGATCGACGCGCTCACGATGCTGCCTCGGACGCCGGCACGTCATCAGGAGCTACAGCGGCTCCGCGCACGCGTCACGACGGCCCGTCAGGAGATCTTCGCGTCCTTAACACCCGGCCAGCGCGTACAGATCGCCAGCCACCCAGACCGCCCGCGGATGCGCTACTACATCGACCGATTGGCGTCCGACTTCACCGAGATCCATGGGGATCGACACGCCGGCGACGATCCGGTGCTGCTCGCCGGCTTCGGACGTATCGGCCCCCACGCAGTGCTCCTCCTCGGCCAGAACAAGGGGCAGGGCGCGGCAGCGGCACGGCACCGGCTAGGCGCGATGCGCCCGGAGGGCTACCGCAAGGCGGAGCGGGCCCTACGCCTCGCAGAGAAGTTCGGGCGACCGGTGGTGTCGTTCGTCGATACGCCATCACCCCACCCCAGCGTCGAGGCGGAGACGCACGGGATCGGCGCCGCCATCGCCGCAACCAGTCGGACCCTCGCCATGCTGCACGTACCGACGGTCTCGGTGCTGATCGGCGAGGGTGGCGGAGCCGGGGCCCTAGCGCTCGGCATTGCCGACAAAATCCTAATGCAAGAGTACGCCACCTACAGCGTAGTGCCGCCAGAGACGGCAGCGGCAGTACTCTGGCAGGACCGTGCGCGCGGAAACGACGCGACCGCCGCGCTGCGGATCACAGCGTCCGATCTAGTGGCCCTAGGCGTCGTCGACCAGGTGATCGCCGAGCCTATCGGGGGCGCACACGCTAATCCAGATCACGCGGCGCAACTGCTCCGCGCCGCCCTCGAGGACGCCCTCGAGGGTGTGGAGAAGGGCCCTGGTGCGACCCGGGTCGAGCAGCGGCATAGCCGCTTCCGTCTCATGGGTCTGGCCGGACCACCGACCGCCGGCGACGCGCCGTTCGGCTTTCTTCCAGAAGAGCGATGAGCGCACCGGACACTACGCCATCCGCCGCACGAACACGGATCTGGGAATTGAGCGACCCGCCGCAAGCGGACGTCGATGGCCTAGCCGCAGCGCTGGAGGTGCCTCCGGTTATTGCGGGTTTACTCGCGCAGCGCGGGGTCACCGACGCCGAACAGGCACGAGCGTTTCTACATCCCACACTCGAGCATCTAAACGATCCATTCACGTTGACTGATCTTCCGGAGGCCGTCGACCGCCTACAGACGGCTCTTAATCGCGGCGAACGGATCGCGGTGCACGGGGACTATGACGTTGATGGTGTCACCTCGACGGTCATGCTCCGCCGGCTGCTCGAAATGCTTGGTGCCGACGTCATTCACTTCATCCCCGACCGGCTTAAGGACGGCTACGGCCTGGAGCCCTCGGGGATCGACCGGCTAGCCGCCGAGAAAGCAGCCGTCGTTGTCTCTGTCGACTGCGGCATCCGGAGCCACGCGGCAGCAACCAGGGCTCGCGAGCTCGGCATCGACCTCATAATCACTGACCACCACGAACCTGAGACCGACCTGCCTTCTGCGCTGGCGATCATCAATCCCAAGCGTCCCGACTGCGTCTATCCGGAGAAGATGCTCGCCGGAGTAGGCGTGGCGTTTAAGCTGGTTCAGGCGCTCTGTGAGCGGACCGGGCACAGTTCCTGGATTCCTGGCTTCATCAAGCTGGCCGCACTCGGTACGATCGCCGACGTCGTTCCGCTGCGGGGCGAAAACCGGGTCATAGCCAAGGTCGGGCTTGAACGGCTGTCGCAAGGCCCGCACGCAACCGGACTCCGCGCGTTGCTTGAGGCAACGGGCCTTCTCGGCGAGACGCTGACGAGCTTTCACGTCGCATTCCGGCTTGCCCCTCGGATCAACGCCGCCGGTCGGATGAGTAGTCCCGACCTAGCAGCCCAACTACTCCTACTGACAGGGGAGCAACACGCGAACGAAGCTCGAGGACTAGCGGAGCAGCTCGAGGAAGAGAATTTCCGCCGACAGCAAGAGGAAGCAGACATTCTCGCCGCTGCGCGCAAGAAGATCGACGGCGACCCAGACGTGGGCGCGCACGCCATACTCGTGGTGTGGGGCGAGGGCTGGCATCGCGGCGTCATCGGCATCGTTGCCTCCAAGCTAGTCGATCTCTATCACCGTCCCGCGGTTGTGCTGACGGTGGATGGCAACGAGGCCCACGGCTCGGGACGGAGCATTTCCGGATTCGATCTGCTCGCGTCGCTGGAGCACTGTGGCGAGCTATTTGCCCGGTTCGGTGGCCACCGGCATGCGGCCGGGATGACGATCGACACGGCGCGGCTTAAGGAACTTCGCCGTCGGCTGACCGCCTACGCCAATGAACGGCTCGGTCCGGACGACTTAACGCCACGCCTGCGTGTGGACGGCGCGCTGCCACTATCGGCCATCACGCCCGAGGTAGTTGCGGGCCTACGAGCGATGGAGCCGTTCGGTTCCGGCAACCGGCGCCCGATCTTTCACACCGGCTCGGTCAGCTTGGCCAGCAACCCCAAGGTCATGAAGTCACGCCACCTGTCAATGTCGGTGCGTCAGGAGGGCCGCGTACTACGAGCCGTCGCATGGCGCATGGCCGAGCGGGCCGATTTCGTCTCGACGCATGCCCGAAACCTCGACGTGGCGTTTAATCTCACCGAGAATCACTTCCGGGGCGAAACTACCATCGAGTTATCCGTTGCCGACGTTCGGCAAGCTCGATAGAGTGAGATCATGGAGTCGAGCGTCCAGCGTGGAGGCCGGTCGTCCCCGACGAGGCCAGCGCCCCGGCCTCGGTGGCTGCCCCGCTGGCAGAATGTCGCCCGCCTGGGCATCGTCACGGGCCTAGTGCTCTTCGCTACGGTCCTGTTTGGTGCCATCCGCGAGCGTGCCGCCCCCCTCGAGGTTCCGGACATAGAGCGTGACCCCACTGCCATCATCGAGAGCACTGGAGCCGAGTTGGTCCAGACAACGGGGGGCGTCGAGAACTATCGACTGAACTCGGGTCATCAGCTGACATTCAATGATGGCTCGATGCGATTCGATGATGGATTCCGGCTGGAAGTGGCCGAGCAGGAAGGGCGAGACAGCTTCGTGATCACTGGTGCGAAGGCGTCAGTAAACGAGGCTGAAACAGAAGTACTTGTCGAGGGCGGCGTCGAGATGGAGGTCTCCGACGGTCTGGGCGCAGACACCGAGACCGCAACCTACGCGACCGACGTAGCCGAGGTTCACATGCCCGGACCTACCCGGTTGGCACGGAGCGGACTCCTGGCCACAGGCGAAGAGGTCGTCTTTCACCGAGATCGTGGGCTCGTGGAGTTGGGCTCCTTGGCTCAGGTAACGTTAACCGGCGACAGTAACCGCGCTCCGATCGATATCGCCTCGGGTCAGGCCACTCTGGACCACGACGACGGGTTCATGCGGTTCAACGGCGGCACCGATATAGACACCGAAGAGCACTGGTTGACCGCCGACAACACGTCGGCGTACTTCGGCGATGACGATGCCGCGCTCGAGCGTCTAGAGCTTGTCGGTGCCACCTCAATCGCCACCAAACTGCCACAACCTGCCGGTCTCCGAGAGATGCAGGCTGGGGCGATGGCGCTCTCCTTCCTGCCCCAGACCCGCGCTCTCGACCATGCGCTCCTAACAGGCACCTCCATTGTGAATCTGATGGGGCTCGACGGAACGACCGGCGCGCGTGTGCGTGCCTCGACCATGGACGTCACCATGAAGCCCGGAGGTGGGGATGTCAGTGCGCTCGTGGCACGCACGGCGGTGCGACTGGAACTGCCGGACACCGGCGACGGCATTCGCCGCGAGATCCGCGCCGAAACCCTGACGACGCCGATCCCACAACCGCCACCACCGACAACGGCGAACATCACGGCGCCGCGTACCGCCCCAGAAACCACAACTTTGGGGACGCCCGCCCAGTCGGAAACAGCCGCTGCGGCCGCGAACCCACCAGCGGCCAGCGCGACGAGGGCACCAGCAGCCACCGTCTCCACCCCAACGGCAACCGAAACACCGCAGCCTGGTGCGCCGGCAGCGGGGGCGTTGACCTCGCCCAGCGTAGCTCTTTCCGCACTGCCTCGATCGGAGTCGAATGCCATCACACCGGACGAACACGAAGCCGCGACACTAACAACCGGCGAGACCGGCAGCGCAGAATCGCAGACGTCGAGGGCTGACCCCGAGCCGGAAGCGGGGGAGTTGGCCGGGTCCGACATGGCCACTGCGCCGACCGGAAATCAGCTCACGAGCGTAAGCTTCGACCGCGACGTGCGCTACGTCGAGCAGACGCCAGGGAACCGGATTCCGAGGGAGATCCGTGCGGACCGATTGGAGGCTGGTGTCGAACCAGGGCTGAGCGCTCTCCTTGAAGCCCGTTTCCTGGGTAGCGTCCACTTCGAGGACGGAGACCGCAGCGCAGAGGCAGAGCTCGTGATCTATGACGTCGTGGCAAATCAACTGAGCCTAGAAACGGACGGCGGGGCCCGGCAAGCTCCCCGCCTGGTAGACGGGGAGCACACGATCGAGGCGGGCGCCATTACCGTGGATCTCGGTGGCTCGACGATCGCCGCCACCGGAGGCGTCCAGAACGTCCTCGCGTCACGGGAACCTGGCCAGCGAACGGCCGACGACGGCGAGCGTCCCGCCCTACTGGAGAACGGCCAGCAGGTGTTCGCTTCGGCCACCACCCTGAGCTACGACCAGACGATCGGACAGGCCACCTACGATGGTGAGGCGCGGCTCTGGCAGGGCGACACGAGCTTCCAAGGCGATACCGTACTGATCGACGACACGACCGGCGGTATCGAGGTTGACGGTGACGCCAAGACCACCATCCAGCTGCTCAGACTGGATGAGGCCACCGGCCGGCAGGTGCTCTCGATCACGAGGGTCCAAGCCGACACCTTCACCTACGACAACACGCTCATGCATGCCGTCTACGACCAACGTGCCGAGCTCCGCTCGGAACACGGGGACATGAAGGCGGGCAAGATCGAAGTTTACCTCGCTCCGGACGGACGCACCCTCGACCGGTTGGAAGCCACTGGCAGCGTAAAGCTCCGGCTTGAGGACCGGTGGGCGACCGGAGACCACCTCGTGTACTACGAAGCGGACGGACGCTACGAGATGGAAGGCGCGCCGGTGGAGATCGTCGAAGAAGTCGAACCGGAAGCGTCACTTATCCCCCAGCCACCGCCACGCCCCGGCTCACCGCCCACGCCCCCCCCATGCCAGAGCACCACGGGCCGTTCGATGACATTCTATCGGGATACCGACACGGTCATCGTCGACGGTCGCCGCGAGCTCCGCACCGAAAGTGGCACCGGGACCTGTCGTCCACAGGTCTTCTAGTCGCCCTTGCGCCGCCGTATGCCCACCCTTCGGACCCAGCAACTCACCAAGTCGTATGGCGGGCGCACAGTCGTGCGGAACGTCGACCTGGAGGTGAGCTCTGGAGAGGTCGTGGGGCTGCTCGGACCCAACGGTGCCGGAAAGACCACCACCTTCTATCTCGTCGTGGGGCTGACGGCTCCAGACCGTGGCCGCGTCACCCTAAACGGCGAAGATGTCACCACCGACCCGATGTACATTCGGGCTCGGAAGGGCATCGGTTACCTCCCGCAAGAACCGTCGATCTTCCGCGGTCTGACCGTCGAACAGAACATCATGGCGATCCTCGAGGCGGCCGGATTGCCACGGTCTGCGAGGCGTACGCGGCTCAAGGAACTCCTCGAAGAACTCAACCTTACACCGCTGGCGAAGTCCCCAGCACATACCCTGTCTGGTGGCGAGCGACGTCGGGCCGAGATCACGAGAGCCCTTGTGATGGCGCCGTCCTTCATGTTGCTGGACGAGCCGTTCGCCGGGATCGACCCGATCGCAGTGACCGATATTCAGGAGATCATCTTCCACCTCAAGGCGCGCGGGATCGGGGTGTTAATCACCGACCACAACGTCCGTGAAACCCTGAAGATCACCGACCGCGCCTACATCGTCCACGACGGCTCCATCTTTCGCAGCGGTACTCCAGCGGATCTTGCCAGCGACGAGGACGTCAAGCGGATCTACCTGGGCACCGATTTCCGCCTCGACTAACCCTGCCAGTCCGTGACGCCGTGGCATCGACTGGTCCTAGGCCGGGCCAGCGGAAGTCCGTACTTCTAACTCCGACGGCTCGAAAAGCACCAGTGCCCCAATAGAGATCGCCTACCTCGACCCGACACTCAAGTTGCAACGCTGTTGAGGCCGACACTAAGATGAAAAAAGAAGGGCGATCACGCACATCGTGATTGCATCGCACGGCATGGCACTTCAACTGCGACTACAGAACCGGCTCTCCCAGAAGCTCATTCTGACGCCCTCGCTGCAGCAGGCCATCAAACTGCTGCCCATGTCGACCCTCGAACTCGTCGACATGCTGAACCAGGAAGTCGTCGAGAATCCGATGCTAGAAGAGGTCCCCGCCGAGGACCTGCAGTCGACAGAAAGCAACACTCAGAGCGACAAGCAGGAAGCACCGACGCCGGATAAGGAGAAGCAGGATTCCTGGGACGACGCCGACTATGAGTATTTTTTCGGCGACTACCTCGACGGCGGCTTCCGGCCTCGGGCGCAGCGCGAAGTCAAAGAGCTGCCACCGAT
>Ga0310344_10002537_pt1 | contig 13747 bp, 9 predicted proteins | sample HC15DNA20200_MG_FD_203801 | JGI IMG/M metagenome (GOLD analysis project Ga0310344, IMG submission 203801) | Marine microbial communities from station ALOHA, North Pacific Subtropical Gyre - HC15-DNA-20-200_MG | ecosystem: Environmental > Aquatic > Marine > Oceanic | place: Pacific Ocean: North... | reverse complement strand
TCGCCAGGCCATCACCCGTTCGATTGCGGATCAGGCCCGGACTATCCGCATCCCGGTGCACATGATCGAAACGATCAACAAGCTCATGAGGGTGCAGAAACAGCTGGTCCAGGAATATGGCCGCGAGCCCACCCCCGACGAGATTGCGGAAGAAATTCACCTCCCGGTTGAACGCGTGCGTGCGGTCCTGAAGATGGCCCAGCAGCCTATCTCGCTGCAGGCACCGGTAGGCGACAGCGACGACACCAGCTTTGGCGACTTCATCGAGGACAAGACCGCGGAGAACCCCATGGAGGAAGCGGGTTTCTCCATGCTCAAGGATAAGATCAACGAGGTGCTCGACACCCTCACCGAGCGGGAGCGCGAGGTGCTGGAGCAACGCTTCGGCCTCAAGGACGGATACAGTCGAACCCTTGAGGAAGTGGGCCGCCAGTTCCAGGTCACCCGCGAGCGCATCCGCCAGATTGAGGCCAAGGCTCTCCGCAAGATGCGTCATCCGACACGTATTCGGAAACTCGAAGGCTTCATCGAACTGCCCAATATGTAAGGGGAGCGCAGGCTCTCCCCCCCATCACCGCTATCCCTGTTCTCCACTGCGGGACCAGACTCCTTGCGGTCATCACCTCCCCCGGGATATGATCTGTCTCAGAAGGCGCGCTCACACACGCCCCCGACGCCGTGTTCTGATTTCCCTTTCTCCTAACACTCCATACTCCACACTTCCCGCTCCCCCGTCTTAACTCCACCCATCCATGAGTGGATACAATGTCAGTGCCCTGCGCGCCCAGTTTCCCATCCTCAAGAATGAGGTCCATGGGGAACCGCTCGTCTACCTTGACAACGCGGCAACTTCACAGAAACCGCAAGTGGTCCTGGATGCCAGCCGGAACTACTACGAGCTCCTGAATTCCAATATTCACCGTGGCACGCATTATCTGGCGCAACAGGCCACTGCCGCCCACGAACAGGCCCGTGACACGGTTGCCGCCCACCTCCATGCCGGATCCCGGGAAGAGGTCATCTTCACCAGTGGCACCACGGATGGCATCAATCTCGTCGCCTCTATTCTCGGCTACTCAGGCCGAATCGGTCCCGGCGACACCATCCTGATCAGCAACCTTGAGCATCACTCCAACACCGTCCCCTGGCAGCTGCTCTGCGAACGCTCGGGAGCCTCGCTGGAGGTGATTCCCGTTCATGAGGACGGCACCCTCGATCTCGACTCCTTCCACCGCCTCCTTGGTGATCATCAAGACACCCTGAAATTGGTAGCTCTCACACACATTTCGAACGCCTTCGGCACGGTCCTGCCGCTCGAAACGGTCATAAAGTCCTCCCATGAGGCGGGAGCTCTCGTTCTCATCGATGGCGCGCAGGCCGTGCCGCACCTCGTGATGGACCTGGAAGCGCTGGACGTCGACTTCTACGTCTTTTCCGGCCACAAAGCCTACGCCCCTACCGGAATCGGAGTCCTCTACGGCAAGCGCGCCCTCCTCGAGAGCCTTCCCCCCTGGCGAGGGGGGGGCGAAATGATAAAGAAGGTCAGTTACGAGGGCACCACCTACAACGAGCTTCCTTATAAATTCGAAGCGGGGACGCCCAATATAGAGGGTGCCATCGCCCTTGCGACCGCTCTCGGGTTCCTGAATGACCTGGGCCTCGAGGAAGTCCACGAACACGAGCATGCCCTCATCGAACATGCCGCCGGCACGCTCTCCGGCATCGAGGGTGTCAGGCTCTATGGTCCCCACGACCGCATCGGCTCCCTCTCCTTCAACGTAGAGGGTATCCACCACTATGACCTTGGCACTCTCCTCGACAAGATGGGCGTCGCCGTGCGCACCGGCCACCATTGCTGCCAACCGCTCATGGCTCGCTTTGGCATCACCGGAACCCTCCGGGCCTCCTTTGCCTGTTTTAACGATGAAGGCGACGTCCAGCGCCTCGCCCAGGCAGTGGAGAAGGCTGTCGCCATGCTGCGCTGAGAATATCGGTGCATTCCAGTCAAGGACTCCCAAATAAAACTTTCGGCGTGCATCCTGCCGCATCCGCGGTTCTCTTCCCCCCGGATGACCATCGCGGAAAGACAGGAGCAGTTACTGCAGGATCTTAACCTCTTCCAGGACTGGACCGAGCGCTACGAATACGTCATTGGCCTTGGGCGCAAACTTCCTGAGATGCCCCCGGTCCAGAAGACCGATGACAAACTCATCGAAGGCTGCCAGTCACGGGTCTGGCTGGACGCCCGCCTTGAAAAGGGTGCCGTCCATTACATGGCCGATTCAGATTCGCAGATTACCAAGGGAATGATCGCCCTCTTCATTCACTTTCTGGATGGCGAATCACCGGACCATATCCTGACCGCTGACTTTGCCTTCATTGAGAAAACCGGCCTCAAGGAGCATCTTGCTCCCACCCGTGCCAACGCCCTGAGCCTGATGGCCACTCAGATGAAGCAGCGCGCGCTGGATTTTGCGGGCCCCGCCAGCTGAGTCCCTGCGGCATGCGAGGTAATGCCCCGTACCCGCGGCCAGATTCACCATTTCAAGGTGAGCCCCTTCATCTCACTCCCGGTTCAGCCACTGCAACATGGCCTCCGCGGAACGCACTGAAATACCAGGGATCTCTGCAATCTCGTTCGCGCTCTTCCTGCGGATGCGGTCCACTGAACCAAACCTGGCCAGGAGGGCGGCCTTACGTTTGGGGGAAACTCCGGGACAATCGTCGAGGAGGGACTCCTTCATGCGCTTACGGAGGAGGAGCTCATTGTAATTGTTGGCGCAGCGGTGGGCCTCATCCCGGATCCTCTGGAGAAGCTTGAGAGCACCGGTATCGTGGCTCAGGACGAGGGGATCACTCTCCCCCGGGCGAAAAATCTCCTCCCGTTTCTTGGCCAGTCCAATAATTGGCAATTCCTGCAGTCCAAGGCGTTGCAACTCGCTGGTTGCCGAGCTGAGCTGACCTTTCCCGCCATCCACAATGACGAGGTCGGGCAGGGTAATAGGTGCCCGGCCCTGCTGCCCGAGCCGGCGCATCGTCTCGATCACACCCTCCTGACTGTCCTCGGCTTCCGGATTGACTGTCGCGACTTCCTTGAGGATGCGCTTGTAACGACGGCGAATGACTTCCGCCATGCTGGCAAAGTCGTCCTGTCCCCCCACCGTCCTGATACGGTAGCGGCGGTAATTCTGGTTGTCGGGCACACCTTCCACGAATCGCACCATGGAGGCCACAATATGATTGCTGCTCACGTTTGAGATGTCGAAGCACTCCATGATGGTGGGCGGACCAGGAAGCTGCAGGAGATCGCCCAGCTCAATAAGATCGTCAACGGGTTTCACGGTGGTCGGCAAACCCCGGCCGCGGGAAAACTGCCGGGTTGGATTCAGGGTCCGTTCCAGATTCTGCACAATATCCCGCAAACGGGCCGCCCGTTCAAAGTCCATGCGCTGGGAAGCCTTCTCCATCTCCTCGTGCAGCGACTTGAGACGTTCGCGCCGTCCCTTCCCCTCCAACAACGCACTGGCCTGGTCGACCTGCTCAAGGTAGGCCTCGCGCGTGATCTTACCGACACACGGAGCGGTGCAGTTGCGGATCACATCGGCGCTGCAGTGCTTGTAATCCGTTTCTCCGGGCTCCCTTGCACGACAGCTCCGCAGGCCAAATTCCCTGTTGAGCCAGGCAATCGTTCCGCGCAAGGCCCCCGAGTGGGCAAAGGGGCCGAAGTAACGGGCTCCGTCGTCCTTCCTGAGGCGGGTGAGGATGAAACGAGGCCAGGGATCTGAGGGGTTGATCTTGGCCAGAAGGAAGCGCTTGTCGTCCCGAAAACTCACATTATAGCGTGGCCGGTACTGCTTGATAAGCTTCCCCTCAAGGAGCAGCGCTTCCTGCTCATTGCGCACGAGGTGGGTTTCAAAATCCCAGATCGCGTCGAGGAGGGCCCGGGTCTTGAGATCGGCCTGTTGCTTGCGCGAAGGCATGAAGTGGCTGGCCAGCCGCTTGCGGAGGTCACGGGCCTTGCCCACGTAAATCACCGAGCCCAGGCGATCCAGCATGAGATAGACCCCCGGCTGGTGCGGAATCTCCCCTAGTCGGGATCTCATATCTGGGCGCTCTGCCATCTCTGGATGGCATTTTAACGCAAAGGACGGAGGACGGAAAGGCACGACCTGCTGGCGGCCAGCTGCCCCAGCGTACCCATTCCACAAATAGAATTCAGGGCCCCTTTGAGGGAGGAAGGCTACCCCCTGTCCAATGTGAGTAACGCGAATGGGGATCCAGCTTACTGCTCCGGTGCTTGAACGTTCGCAAACAAAGGGTACACTTTCAGTAATTCATGAATCGCCTTTTGCTCTCCGCATCGGCCTTGCTGGCCACCACAGGCGCCGTCCTTGGGGCGGAAGAGCCGGAAAATACGACCAAGGTCAACCTTCTGGAAATCATCAAGGAGGGTGGGATCATGATGTGGCCCCTCGGGGTCCTCTCCGTCGTGGCAGTGGTTCTCATTCTTCTCTTCTTCATCACGATTCGTCGCAGCTCGGTGGTGAGCGACCGCTTCATGCGGGTGGCCGAGAGCCTCATCCGCAAGCGCGACTACCTCGGGCTGGTGGGTTACGCACACCGGCGGGGCGAATGCATCGCACGCATTACGCAAAAGACCCTCGATTTCGCCACCAAGAACTCGGACGCAAAATTCAGCGAGATCCGCGAAGTGGCCGAGGCGGAAGGCTCCCGGCAATCGAGCACGCTCAACCAGCGTATCAGCTACCTGGCAGACATAGGAGCAATCGCACCGATGGTGGGCCTGCTCGGGACGGTGCTGGGGATGATTCGCGCCTTCCTCGAAATCAATACCGGCAACGTGGAAGTGGTGCGCCAGATGAAACTGGCCGGCGGGGTAGCCGAAGCCCTCGTGACCACCGCCAGCGGACTATCCATCGGCATTATCGCCATGATCTTTTACTCTGTATTCCGCGGTCGCGTGCAGCGCTCCCTCTCAGACCTGGAGGCTGCTGCCACCCACCTGCTTGCGCTCCTCGGCTCGCAATTCCAGCAGTCGGGACGTTACCAGCCCGAGAACCAGACCCTGCCCCCCGATCCGGGAGACGGCTACAAGGTGCCCCGCAGCCAACGACCGGCACCCTCGCGGGCCAGTCAGGCCGACATCCCGGGAGCCTGATCACAAAAGGAGCCGCGCAGGATGAAATTCAAATCTCCCAAGCCCCCTGAAAGCGTCATTCAGCTGGCGCCCATGATCGACATCGTCTTCCTCCTCCTGATCTTCTTCCTGGTAACCTGGCAATTCTCGCGCTCGGAGCAGGACAGCAAAGTGAAGGTTCCCACCTCAAGCCAGGGCAAGGAGGAGACCCGTGCCATCAGCGAGATCAATGTGAATATCCGGGAGGGTGGCGAGCTCGTTATCAATGGGGAAGTCCTTACCGAGAAACAACTCCTCGCCAAACTGCGTGCGATCGTCGAAGTCCACCGGAACCAGCCGGTGCGCCTCCGGGGCGATGGAGACATCACCTACCAGACCCTGATGGGAGTAATCGACATCTGCCAACAAGCGGGAATCTGGAATATCTCCTTCGCCACCCGGAAGCCGGAATGACTCGGCAGACGGGGTCCACCGGAAGCGGTTACTGCTTAAAAATCAGCATTTTTTCCCGAGACCTTTCGCGATTGTAGGGTAGTCTAGGCTTCAGGAATGCGGATTCATGACAACGTCCCGGTTGCGCTGGCGGCGGCGCTGGCTGTTACTCTCAGTCTTTCGAACCGCGCGTGGGCCCAGGCGGAGAGCCCTCCAGGGGACAGCCCCCCTGCTCGCGGGGACAAACCACTGAAGATCGATCCTGCCAACGATCTCTTTCAACTGGCCCTCCACTCCTACCGGGACGCTGGAGAAGTGAAGGACGCACAGCGCAGGAAGGAGACCTATCTCGCCGCCATCCGGCAGTTCGACCGCTTCCTCCCCAGGTTCCCCACCCACTCCAACGCCATCAAGGCGCGCTACTACAAGGCCATCTGCCACCAGAAAATGGGCAATATGAAGGGCTTCCGGGAATGTTTGTCCGAAGTGGTCAACATCCACAAGAAGGGCGTGTTGGTGGGAGCCGCCGCTTACCAACTGGCCTTTGAGCACTATCAGGCCAAGGAGTATGCCAAGGCCGAGCCCCTCTTCGGGATTGCGGCGACCGAGAGCGAAAACGTGGATTATCGCCACCGCGCGCTCTACAGCCGGGCTCTCTGCTTTGAGAAACTGGGCCGGAGAAAGGAAACCATTGCCGCTCTCAAGGCCATCCTGGGAGATGCAGGTTCGCCATTCAAAATCCAGGCCGAGCGTGTCCTGGCCCACTACTATGCCCAAGCCGGCATGGAGGAAGAGGCCCTCGCCCATTTCATGCACCTGGCCAAGTCTCAGGACAAAACCACCCGCGCCGATGCCATCCTGCAGTGCGCCCAGATCGCACGCAATCTGGGCCAAAGGGATTTCGCCAGGAAGTACTTTGAGGAAATTCTCGTCACTCCGGAACTGGAACAGTGGCATGGGGAATCCCAGCTCGCCCTGATGAGCGAAGCGTCCCTCACCAACAGGCACCAGGACGTTATCGACTACTACAAACGCGGCGACTACCCACTCGACAAGGAGCCCCTGAGCCGACGGTTGCAGATTGCAGCCAAGTCCTACGAAGCACTTGGCCAGGAGGAGCAGGCGACTGCCCTCTTTCGGGAACTTGCCAGGATCGCTCCCGACAACATGACCGCCCTGGAGGCCAGTTACCTGGTCCTCTCGCGTGAATACAAGACCGGAAGCCGGAAGCTGATCAAGCAGATCGGGGCATTCCTTGAACGGTTTGAAAAGGAAAACGCCAGTGATCCCCGCATCCACAATGCCCGCCTCATGCTGGCCGAGAGCTACCACCGGGCCAAACGCCACGGACTGGCAGCCGAAGCCTACAGTGCCATCGATCTGACGCACATTGCTCCCGAGAATCATGCCGGGCTGCGCTACCGCCTGGCCAATGCCCAGCTCAAGGCGGGGGACCAGCAAAACGCCCTCAACTCCTTCGACCACTTCATCGAGAAGCATCCGGGGCACCCGCAGGTGAGCGATGCGATCGTGAACCGGGCCGAGATCTTCCTGAAGAACCAGGACTCCGCCCGGGCTCACCTTGAATTCGACCGGCTGATAAAACAGAGCCGCAAGGAAGCCCTGCGGGAATACGCCTGGGCACAGAAGGCCATTCTCTACAAGGAGGTCATCGATACCACCGAGGACGACAAGGTGCGTCTCGGGAGTCTGGCCAAGTTCGCTGACTGCCATGTGCGGCTCCTCGCTGATTTCCCAAGGCGTGAGGACTCCAGGAAGGCCGCCTCCGAGTTCTGGTGCGGCTGGGCCCTCTACCGCCAGAATAAGTTTGCGGATTGTATTGCCCCCTTCCACCGGGCACGCACAGCCGACGCGGCCTCCCTGGACCGCAGCTCGACCCTGCATCTTGCCCTGGCCCATTACCACCTGCAGAAACGGGATGAGCTGAGGAGGGAGCTGGATGCCCTCCTCAGGAATTACCGGGACGAGAAGGTCCCCCGGCCCGTGTTCGCCTGGCTCGGAAACGCCTACTACAAGGATGAGCGCTACGCTGATGCCTGGATTTACCTGAGCCGCGCCATTACTCCCGAAAAGCCCACCGAAACAAAGGTAGTGATCTGGCGAGCCGCTGGCCGCAGTGCCCTTGAGGCGGGTGCCTACGAAGCGGCCCTCCGCCCGCTTGAGATCGTCCTCCAGGTTGAAGACAACCAGTACCGCAAGGCGGAAACACACTTCTTCCTGGGGCGCGCCCATCTCGCCCTCAAGGATACCGAACGGGCCCGCAAGGACACCGAGGCCTGCCTCTCCCTCAAGCCTCAGGGCGACCTGAACGCCAGGGCGCGATTGCAACTGGGCGATATCGCGATGGCCCAGGGCGATCCCAACACAGCAGCCCAGTACTACGTGCCCGTGGTCGAACTCTACAGCAAGGACCCCGCCGTAGCGGAAAAGGCGCTTCAGCGCGCCATCAGTGCGCTTGATCTCAAGGACACCGCGGAGTCCCGCCAAGCCTCCCAGCGCTACCGGGAGCGCCTCCAGAAGCTCAGGAAAGCCACCAAGTCGGCTTCCCGTGATTGAACATCACCGGCCGCCATGGCAAGAATCCCCTCAGCTTCGCTGTGCAAGTTCTGAACCATGTTGTCATCCGGCCGCTGCTGACGGCTCTGACGCTGATGATCGTCATCAGCCCTGCCCCGGGACAGGCCCCGGGGATCACAGAATCCTTTGACAACAGTTCGGAGCTCTACCACCGCGCCAATCGCTATTATAATTACGGTAACGACAGCCGGGACATCGACGACAAGCGGCGAGCCTTCCAGATGTCCATTCCCCTCTTCCGGGAATATCTCTCCACTGGCCCCCAGGAGGATCTCGTGCAACAGGCCAGCTACAAACTTGGCATGGCGCTCCTCCTGACCGGTGAACGGGAGACTGCAGAGAAAACCTTCACCACCATCATTACCCGTTACAAGAATGGCAAATGGGTGGCCCTCTCCGCCTATCGGCAGGCGGCCCAGCTCTACAACCGCCAGGAATGGATAGAGGCCGTCCCTTACTTCACGATCGCCGGCAAGGAGGCTGCCGACAAGGAGCTGGTGCACAAGTCCATCTTCTATGAATCGCGCTGTCTGCAAATGGCGGGCCAGACCGAGCAGGCCATCAAGCGGCTGGGAGACATCGTCGGGGACAACGACAATCCCTACCGCCACTATGCCCGCCTCGCGATGGGAGAACTCTACGCCCTGCAGGGCATGCATGAGAAAGCGCTCAAGCACTTCGAACTGCTTCTCGTTCCCGCAGTCGCACCCCAGGAACGAGCCCAGGCCCTGCTCGCCGCTGGCGTCTCAGCCGCCACGCTCGGGCAGAATGCAAAGGCCGAGGATTTCCTTAACCGGACCCTCGACTCACTCGGACTGGAGCCCAAGTACAAGGCGCGTGCGCAGCTCGCCCTGATGGAAATGCGCTTTGCGGAAAAGAACCATGCGGAAACTATCAAGGCCTTTCGCGCTGCTGATTACCTAGGAGAACGGAACGTCCTCGCCCGCATCTATATGGTCGCGGGCCAGGCCTTCGCCAAACTGGACCGCCACAAGGAAGCCATCGAGCAGTTCTTCCATTCCGAACGCCTTGCTATCAGCGTCAAACCTGAACCCCTCAAAAAGGCGGCCTTCGAGGCAGGCTACCGTCGGCTGAGCAGCTTCTACCAGATCAACGGCGCAAACATTCCGACCCAGGTGGATACCTTCATTAAAACCTACGGTGAGGAAAACCTGGGTAGTCCATGGATCCACAAGGCCCTCCTCATGAAGGCGGAAACCCTTTTTCACCAAGCCGCGCTCACCCGGGCCGCCGCCGCCTACAACGAAGTCAATCCCTCTGCTCTGCCAGTAGAGATGCGGGCCGATATCTACTTCAAGCGTGGCTGGTGTCTCGCCGATACCGGGGAATACGGACGGGCGGCCCAGAACCTCTCCAGCTTCCTGGCCACTTTTCCAGATCACCCACGGGTAAGCGAGGCCCTTGCCAAGCGAGGCCACGCCTACCTCAGGATCGGAGACCGGGAATCAGCCCTCAAGGACTTCGAACGCCTGCTCGAACGCCAACCGGCAGCTAACCTCTCCTCCTTTGCCCACCAGTACTGCGGACGAATCCACCGGGACGAGCAGCGCTGGGCCGAGATGATCGCGAGCTACAAGAGCCTTCTGGCGATCCCTGACGGTGGTCTTGAGGATAAGTCCAAGGCCGATGCCCACTACTGGATGGGATGGGGCTGGTACAAACAGGAAGAATGGGGCAGGGCCATCCCCCATTTTGAAGCGGCCCGTGACCTCCTCCCCCAGCGCTACCGGGAACCGGCAGGAATCCATATAGTGCTGGCCGCTTACTCCCTCCTGGATTCCGATAAACTCAAGGAAGGAGTGGAGCACCTCCTGGTCGATGCCCCTCATCGCCAACTTCCCACCCGCATGCTCATCTGGCTCGGCCTGGAGCGCTTCTCCAAGGGTGACTACGAGGGTGCTGACCGCTTTCTCGGGCTGGCCAGCACGCCGGACGAACCTGAGCAGACCGATACCCTCGTCTGGCGCCACCTCGCCAAGGCCCGCCTGGAATCCCGGAAATTCGAGGCTGCCTCCGCTACTCTCAGCATCCTCCTCGCCCAGAAGCAGGAAGACTTCTGGAAGGCTGATTCCTATCTCGACCAGAGCCATTCCCTGATCGGACTTCAAAAGTGGGAAGAAGCACATACCGCCGCCCAGGAAGGCCTCGCTCTCAAACCCTACGGCACCGTCCAGGCCGGCCTCTACATGGCCCTCGCCGACATTGCCATGTCCCGCATGGATTACGAATCCGCCGCGACCAACTACCTCAAGGCCTCCCGGATGTTCATCGACGACCGGGAGATCAAACCACTGGGCCTCTTCCGTGCCGCAGAGGCCCTTGAGAAGAACGGCCAGCTTGAGGAAGCTGCCAGAATTCGAAAGCAACTGCGCCAGGAATTTCCCGGTTGGAATTCCGCCAAGAACTGAAAACGTGGTCCCGATCCGGACCCGGCCCCTTTCCAAAACGGTCAACAAGCGCAGCAATTCGAGCAGAATCCGGGAAAACTTCCGGGAAATCCCTTCCTCAAAACTCCCCATTTTTTGTTGCCAGATCAGGCGCAGCGCCTATTTTCCACGCCCCGCCGGGGCACCCCGCCGTGACCGTTTTTACAGGCTGATTGTTCTCCACCTGCTCCCTGTCATATGAACGTAAACCCGATCTACACCCCCGCTGCCGGAATCGTGGGATTGATCATCGCCTTTATCCTGCTGAGTCGCATCGTCAAGCGCTCCGGAGGAGAAGGACAAGTTGCCGAAATTGCGGAGAAAATTCACCGCGGCGCCATGGTCTTCATGAAGAGGGAGTTTCTCCTCATCTCCATCTTCGCCCTTGTCATCGGGGGGGCTCTCTTCTTTTTCCAGAAACACGAATACGGAAAGCAGCAGTCGCTCGCCTTCTTCCTCGGAGCCCTTTCCTCCTCGATTGCAGGGTTCATCGGAATGTACACCGCCACCAAGGCAAATGTCCGGACAACCCTGGCGGCCAGGAACGAGGGCCCGGCCCAGGCGCTCACGGTCGCCTTCTTCGGCGGCTCGGTGATGGGGCTCACGGTGGCATCCATGGGCCTGATCGGACTCGGTGGCCTCTTCTGGTATTTCAGCAAAGCAGATGATGTTGCCGAGATCATGGAAGGATTTGCCATGGGCGCCTCCCTGGTCGCCCTCTTCTACCGGGTCGGTGGCGGCATCTTCACTAAGGCCGCCGATGTCGGCGCAGACCTCGTCGGAAAGGTCGAAGCTGGTATTCCCGAGGACGATCCGCGCAACCCGGGCGTCATTGCTGATAATGTGGGCGACAATGTAGGTGACGTGGCCGGAATGGGATCGGATATCTTTGAATCCTACTGTAATGCCCAGATTGCCACCGTGGCCATCGCGGCGGCGGTTGGTGCACGCGCCGTCGAGGCCGCAGACGAAAAGGCCACCGCCCTGATGGAAAAAATCGGGGCGACACCAACCACGGAGGGCATGCAGCAGCTCATGCAGCTTCCTCTCCTCCTCACCACCGTGGGCCTGCTCTGCTCCATTCTCGGGGTCCTCATCGTCCGGATGATGGCGGGCAAGAATCCCGCCGAGGCCCTCCGCTTCGGAACCATTGGCTCAGCAGTCCTCTATATTGGAGCCGCCTTCGGACTGGCCAGCATGCTCGGCCTGAGCACCAACGTCGGCCTCTGCATCCTCTGCGGAGCCGTGGGTGGGATCGTGATCGGGCTCATCACCGAACACTACACCGGGGGTAAACCCGTCAAGGAAATCGCCCGCCAGGGGGAGACCGGGGTCGCCACCATCATGATTGCCGGGCTCTCGGTCGGCCTGAAATCGGTAGCCGTTCCCCTCCTCACCATCGCCGCCACCATTTTCATCTCCTTCGAATTTGCAGGTCTCTACGGCGTGGGAATCGCGGCGGTGGGAATGCTCGGCACGGTCGGGATCACAATGGCCATTGATGCCTACGGCCCGGTGGCTGACAACGCCGGCGGAATTGCCGAGATGGCGGCCATGGGTGAGGAAACCCGCAAGATCACCGACGGCCTCGACGCAGTGGGTAACACCACCGCTGCCATCGGCAAGGGCTTCGCCATCGGGGCTGCCGGACTCTCCGCCCTTGCCCTCACCACCGCCTTCATCCAGAAAACCGAAGTTTACCTCAACCTCAGTGAGCCCGACATTCTGCGTACCTTCTTCGTGGGCGTCTTTATAGGGGGCGTGGTCCCCTTCCTCAACGGGGCCATCACCATGGATGCCGTGGGCCGGGCCGCCTTCGACATGATTTCGGAAATCCGGCGCCAGTTCCGTGAAATTCCCGGTCTTCTTGAAGGGACTGGCGAACCCGACTCTGACCGCTGTGTGGATATCGCCACCAAGGCGGCCACCAAGCGCATGATCCTGCCCGCCATCCTCGCGGTGGGGACCCCCGTCGTAGTCGGATTCGGCTTTGGCCAGAACGGCCCCACTGCGCTTGCCGGCACCCTTTGCGGGGCCCTCCTCGGCTGCATCCTCCTCGCCCTCATGATGTCCAATGCCGGTGGCGCATGGGACAATGCCAAAAAGTACGTGGAAGACGGACACTTCGGTGGCAAGGGAGGAGAAACCCACAAGGGGTGCGTGGTCGGTGACACCGTGGGCGATCCCCTCAAAGACACCTCGGGGCCCTCCATGAACATCATGATCAACGTGATGGCCATCGTGAGTATAGTGATCGCCCCTTTACTCGGATAACCGACAGCCAGGCCCAGGGAACCCGGCCTCCCGGGACAGGCCCCAGACCCGGCCCGTGTCCGGGGCTACAGGCGATCGCGACCCTGCTCCTCCCTAAATTTTGATTGTGGATATAGTTAAGATAACTTAAGTTATCTGGCCAAGTCCACTGCGATGCAGTCTGCCCCCCTCCCTGCTCCTCCTCGCTCGCGGTCCGCTTCTCCTCGCTCCCTCCCCGCTAACGCAAAAACTGCTCCCCCTCTGGACTACCTGCCCGTCCCAAAGCTGGTACCCTACCGGAAATGCGAATACCGCAGGGGAAAACGCTCCTCCTTCCTCCGGGCCCGTTCGGTCCCCCTGAAGAGTCCCTACATCGCGGCGATTGGGATTTCCGCCCTCTTCTACCTTGCCCTCATCGGAGCCGCCGCCACCTTCTTTACATCCTTGGTCGAGCAATCCAGAGGTGCCGCTTTACTCTTCATCGGCTTCGTCGCCTCCAGCGCCTTCCTCTGGTTCCTGAGTTTCCTCCAGCGGCGCAATTGCCTCTGCTCCCTCTGCAGGGGGACCCCCTACGTTGACAGCGCCGCGTGCCGCCATGAGAGGGCCATTCGCTTCTTCCCGCTGAACTACGGCACCTCCAATGTGATCTGCTCCCTCCTGAGTCAGCACTTCCGCTGCCAGTACTGCGGAAATACCTTTAATCTCCTCAAGCCGACGAAGTAGGGGACTCCCCATTCTCATCGGCCGACTTCACCACCCGGACCACCAGCGGTTTCAAAGTGAGGCCCTGCACCACGATGGAGAAGATCACCACCACGTACGTGGCCACCAGGATCACCTCCCGGTGCTCAATCTCCTT
>Ga0310344_10002535_pt1 | contig 13748 bp, 10 predicted proteins | sample HC15DNA20200_MG_FD_203801 | JGI IMG/M metagenome (GOLD analysis project Ga0310344, IMG submission 203801) | Marine microbial communities from station ALOHA, North Pacific Subtropical Gyre - HC15-DNA-20-200_MG | ecosystem: Environmental > Aquatic > Marine > Oceanic | place: Pacific Ocean: North... | reverse complement strand
CGCTTGTGTCTCTTCACCATCAACAGGAGCAGGATTGGAGTATACGCCATCAACATAGAAGTTTCCAGCATCCCATGTCTCACTATTGCCACCATAACGCAAGTTATATGCAATAGCTTCCATTCCGTCAACTAAGTCATCAATACAATTATCATTATGACCTGGAATACCTGGATAACCACTTGGAACTCCTACAGTAGGATCTAATAACATTAAATATACTGCTTCTTCAGCAATAAACTTCATGTTGTCCTTAATTAAATTAGCAGCATCAATATGAGCATTACTTAGTGAAACTACTCCACCAACATATGCATTAGTAGCATCTAATGTAAACCAATTACCACCATACCTTAAGTCATTTGCCCAAGCAGCTAATACTAGTCTTATATCTCTAGCACATGTAGTTGAGTTGTATGTAAGACTTGGATATGAGGCATTTAGTGATCCAATTGTCTCTTCAATAATATAATCAATGTTTGAGATGATTAAATCTCTAGCATCTTGGAATCTATCTCCACCAGCATTATAAACCATACGCTGATTGTCAACCAATCCATGATTAGTTAATGTAATCTGATTATTAGCAGTACTTACTATAGTTGATGATGATCCATCAAATGTAATAGACTTATCACTAACATCATCCATCTTGTAAGAAATACAAGATAATATCTTCTGAATATCTAATAACTGTCTACCATAAACCTGAACCTCAGTTGGAACTGCAGCTGTATAATCTGCTTTACCTAAAGCAAAGTTCTGAATCTGAGAAAGTTTACCAGTTGCCTTTGCAGATGGCTTAGGAATTACGTAAGTAGTACCATTAAAGGTAGTTCCTAGACTATTAGTTCCAGAAACCCACCAATCGTAGCTATTACCAGCACTTAAGTTAAGTGAAGACTTTGCTCTATAATCCTTAAGACTTGCTTGTGATAGTACTTGTGTACCAACTACTTTGAAACCTGCAGGGTGAGCAGCATACTTAAGTGGGTTCTTCCAATCATTAATATTAATAGATGAAGAGATATCATATGAGAATTCCTGATACCTATCACTGTCATATAGTCTCTGTTCGTTAAGATCTAAGAAACCAGTGGTTCTTTCCCACTTAGTTGCAGAAATACTAATTGGTGAAACTTCAAATACAGCATCTGCTCTAGTGAATGTATGAATCTGACCAAATGCAGCAGTCTCTTCACCAAATACAGGTTCTCCAATCTTAAACTCACCTTCTACGATCTCTACACTAACAACACGTCCAGAAGCATCCCAATTCTTAACATAACCATATGCAGTATATGAAGTACTAGATGCACCTTGATAAATCCTTTCTCCAACAGAGAAAGTAGCAGGCTTCATGTATGCAGTGATGTCATCGCCAAGATCAGTAGTTTCTAATGTAAAGTATGTCTGTCCTGTTAGTTGATCACCTACTGGATTACCAGTAAATGATATAAAGGTTCCAAGATTAGCATTTGCAAGACTAGATGCAAGTTGAATTTGATTATCTGCTAATGCAGTATTCTTTTCTCTAGATATCGCATAATAAGTTGTATCAACAACTAATGGTGTTGGGAATTGGCCTGTAATCTCTTTAAGAGTTACTTTTGTACCATTTGGGATTTTTGTATTATATGGGAAGTTTAATGTACTACTCGACTTCAATCCAACCCAAGTATGAGTTACCTTAGCTTTTACAGTAGGTGCAGATAAGAAACCTCTACCAGCCTTAATTACCTCTATTGACTGTATAACCTCATTTTCCAATAATGCTTCCAATTCATAGAGTGATCCACTTCCACCTTCAAGAACGATCTCAGGTGTAGAAACAAAGTTAGCTCCACCATTAATAACGTCAAAATAGTCAATAACTTGAGTTCTTGTTAATTGTAAGTTATATGTTGTGTTTAGCTCTGGTTTTAGGGTTCTATCGTGAGAATAGTTAAATGTGATGTTATCTCCACCGATTTTCAGTATTTTGCCCAAATCGGAAGATTTAAGTAATATAGAAGCTCCAGAACCTGTTTTTTGCGTAATATTAACCACAGGAGCACTTTGGAACTGTATTCCAGCATTTTCGATGTTAATCTGGTTTACACCTTCATTTAAGATGGTTGAATTGAATTTTGAGTTAATTCCATTACCACCACTAACAGTAATGTTTGGTGATGACAAATAACCAGATCCAGTGTTTGTAACTGTAATTGTATCAACAGAAGCGTCTAATAACGTCGAAATAGTTGCTGGATCAGCATGTGCCAATGTAGTAACTGTAATAGTGAAATCTTCATTTCCAGCACCACCAGGAAGCTTTGTACCATCAAAAGTGATTACATCACCTAATGAGTACCCAGTACCGCCAGTTGTGCAAGTAACCGTTGCAATTGCACCGTTACCATCTGTAACAACTGTAAATTCAGCACCAGTGCCATTTACGGGAGCAACACTTGTCTGAGTTACTCCAGTGGTTGTTGTATCTGGAGTAAAGGCATTTGCAACAGATTCATTGATAGATCCGACTGTATCGACTGATCCATAGTAAGGATCATCAAATATGATGGATGGAGCAGCTCTATAGTTAGATCCAGGGTTAGTAACAGTAACACCAGTAAGTTGACCACCACCAGAAACAGCAGTAGCAACAATAGCTTGAACTCCACTTATTGCACTAATTGAAGCTTGTGAATCAGCACTGTATACATTGTTAGTAGCGGCAGTGCCAGTACTGAACATAATGTAACCTTTATTACCAGCACCAACTCTTTCGTTCTTGAGAGGTTTAACTCTTAATATTGAATTAGTTACATCCCAAGAGATGACTTGACCTCTAGCAGTCTGATTTCCTTGAGTTTCTTGTGAAATGATGACTTCATCCTTAATAAAGGATCCAAGTACACCTGTAAGTGTTAAATCGACAAAATCAGGTAATGTTACAACTCCAGTTGGTAAAGATGACTGATTATATCCAGATCCATCATTCGTAATGGAAACATTGGATAAAGTACCAGAAATAGTAGCAACTGCTGTTGCACCAGATCCAGATCTACTAGATCCAGTCAATTTTGGAAGAGATGAGTAATTTCTTCCAGTATCACCGATAGAGATGGTTGCAATACCACCCTCAGGGTAAATTGAGTTTGTAGTATAGCTGATACCCGTACTATACCCAATTTCAGGTTCTAGAACAGTTATGTACTTATATGTCTTATCTGTCTTCTCACTAACGGTCTGTGTACCCACAACAGGGTCATTTATAGCTGTAAAGTAACTTCCAGTTACAGATCCTTCAATATCGAAATAATAGAAGATACCAGGAAGATCTCTAACGTAAATTGTAATAGAATCCTGATCTCCTGTAATTGGATCTTTTACTTCCTCAGAAATGTTCTTATAAGTGAAAATATCGGTATTTGCAGGATCTAAAGTAAACGCAAGTGTTTTTCCAACATTACTTGCATCTGAAGTGTCGAACTTGTACTTATGACCCAAAATAAGTTGTAATTTGGGTTCTTTCACATAAACTTCAGCAGAAGCTGTATTAGCGGCTGCAATAGACGCAAAATTGCGTTTTACAGTAAATCTACGATTACTTTCAGTTCTAACAACTGAATAATCTGTTTTATTGTATCCAGCAGGAGAAACTCCCGAAATATTAACAATATCGCCAATTCCAACTTGATGTGCAAGGCTTGAGTGAATTTGAGCTTCAATTTCGACTTCAGTTAGTGTAATAGTGAATCCTGATCCTGCAGGACTTAATGCATTGCCTAAATTGACATTAGCTGCAGAAATGGTGTCACCGACATCATAAGAGGTTCCTACACTTGTAATAGTCACTGAAGTAACTGCATTACCAGAAACAACAATAGTTGCCTTACCACCAGTACCAGAACCGTTACTTGTTAGGGGAACTTGCTCATAAGTGCCATTTGCGTAATTACTACCTCCAGTAATACTTGACCAACCACCTTGATATAAATTACCGTCTGTACGCTTTCTAATATAAGTCCAATTCATTGAACCATCACTTACAGTACCAGATTCATGAGTTGGAGCTGAAGAACTAGAAGTTCCACTTGCAGCTGCCTTATAAACCCTATCTTGAGTGAAAATAAGGTCTCCTTGAGTATATGCAGTAGTATTAGCGTATTTTGTCAACAACTTCATTGTTGAAGCATTGAAATACTTGAAATAGTACTTAGATCCAATAATCTTTGTATTAAGAACTCTAGTATAGAGATTATCAGTCAAACTAATAGTAACATTCTCTCCAACTTGCAAATAATGATTTTCTTTAGTAGTTATTGTTGTTGTACAGATATCATCATTGGCACCTACAGTATTTGCAAGAGTACTGACTGCTCCACCAGCAACAGCTGATACAATAGCACTAATTCCTTCTCCACCAGTGTCTTTATTATCAAATATTAGTCTATCATTGACTTTATACTCTTTACCGCCACCTTCAACTAGATATTGGTCAACTCCAGAGGAAGAATACTTATTAGTCGCGGAAACAACCAATGAATCCGCAGTACCACCTCTAATAACTGGATAATAACTGAAATACCCAATTCCATCTTCAAGGTAGCTCAATACTTCACCAGTTTCCATCACAATCAAAGTTGTGGTGTCTTCAAGTGCTAAGAAGAAGTCAATCTTGTTGTCAAGCTTTTTCCTCTTTGCTACAATGTTATCAACACCGATAAATGGTGCTTTATAGCGAATTGCGTCTTCTGTAAAGTTTTTCTGCAGACCATTTCCATTCCAGTTAACAGCATCCGCTTCTGAGTAGAAATTTGGTCCTATAAAGTACGGGAATTTGGGTTCTCCAGCAGAACCCTTGATTGTAGCGAAATATGCATAAACTCCATTTGGATATTCTGGAGTAACGCAAAAACGACCGTTATATTGGTCTAAATCACCATATCCTTCTCTATATTCATAATCTTCGATATAAGTGCCCATAGGGTCTGTTAGACCGTTTAGAAGAGCATCCCTAGATGACTTAACAAGGTAACTAGAGACCATCAACTTAAATGAATTATAAGGAGTAGTATTTTCAGGATCCTCAAATCCATATGGTCCATAAATTGGATGTCCATCATAAGCCCAACCAATAATAGGAGAGTGTGCGGTTGGATTTAATTCTTGTAGGTTTTCATCAATATTATCTCTCAAGAGGAACCTAAGTTGCTTAGGGTTATACAGATATCCATATTCTCCGTCATATATCAAGTAGTTTTCTCCTTGGAAAACTCCACCACCTGCAGTATCAGTAGTTTTACGTGCTACGAAAGTATTTGAACCTAATTCTGCGCCAGTTGCTGCTTCGTTAAAGCTCAATTCCGTCAACTTAGTTTGGAATGAAGCTCCTGTTCCTGGATATACGATACTAATCGATGTATTACCTGCGCTATATCCCGCGCCCTTATTTGTTACGATAATACCAGTAACAATATTAGTAGCAAGGTCTACTTGAGCAAATGCAGTAGCACCAACTCCATCTCCAGTAATAACAACGTCTGGAGCACCATAATACCCACTACCACCGAATGTTACGATAACACTTTCGATTTTTCCGTTTAAAATGGAAGGATACGCAACAGCACCACTACCAGAGATTAACTTAATAGTGGGTTCGTAGGTATATTGAGTTCCAGGATTAGTGATATTGATAGTATTGATTGGTCCTCGACAAATAGAGGTAGCAGTAGCACCTGTGCCATTTCCACCACTTATAGAAACGCTAGGAACACTAGTATAACCAGAACCTCCATTAGTTACAGTAATTCCAGTAACAATACCTGATGTGATCTGAGCAGTAGCAGTTGCCTGATTATCATTACCAGCTCCACCACCAGTAATCGATATAATTGGTTCTGTTGTATACCCACTACCACCATTAGTAACGTTAATAGCAATTACTGAACCTAAAACGGAAACCGTTGCCGCGGCTGGTGTACCTTCATACTCCCAAGTAATAGCACCTACAGTTGCACTCCCAGTAGTATGTGTTGGGTAAGCAGTACCTGATGAAAGACCACTATCAACAGCTTTATACCTATTACCGTTATATTTTACTCTAGTACCTGAAGAATAAACTGTATTAAGCTTATAATCTTCCTCAAACTCTACTGTAGGTGGGTTTGTGATATCATATCCATCTCCACCCGCATTTTTATCAATAGACTTCAATCCACCAAACTTCTTCTTGGTTTCTCCCTTATATGAGAATATTGGAATACCATTTGAACCAATACCAATTTGACCAACTGGAGTAGCTGTTTTTGTACTTTTAGTAGATGGTATAAGAGGTATTCTCTTAAGATATCTCTGGTTACCAGGAGTTAAGTCACCAGCAGCAAATGGACCTATTTTATGTGATGGTACACCTGTACTAGCGACAATAGCATCTGTGTCTGATTTGTAGGTATTTTGAACGTCTGCAGTGTAATCCTTGATTGAATTGTTAATAGAAGCATAATCACTAACACCATATGCAAATTCTCTAGAAATAAAGAATTCAAATCCACTAATACCTTGAGCTGGTGTGGATGAGAATAAAAATTCAAATTCCGTATCAGAAACAATACCAACAACATCATGAAGGTTATTGTAAATGTCTTCTGGGGCATTTAGAACTCTAATGACATCATCTCGCTTCAAACGATGCTTTTCTTTAGTCTTAACAGTACAACGGACACTTCCATTAGGATTAACGGTTCCTAGGGTCGCAGATTCGCCTCTGAGTGCCCTTCTGACGTTATATTGGAAAGTATCCCATATTGGGTCAATACTATCAAAGCCTGGTGCTAGAGGGGTCGTAACCTTACTGTTAGGAAGGTAATACTGACCACCATCAGTCAATACAACACCTCTAGTGCCTCCATAGACCTTTAATTGGATTTCCGAGTTGTCTACATTGGAATATCCGTAAATCTTGAACGCAGCAAATACTTCTTGACCTGCATCATGAGCTACATTAGTTGTACCCTCTCTTGCACGAGTACATCCTAAAAACTGGTTGACAGTTTTATCGGAATATGTTATAATTTCATCTTCTACCCTAAAACGACCATTTATTTCTGGCCAACCAAGAGTAGAATCAACAGTAACAATTTGATCAGAGATATTAGCTCCAAGATCAGCTGAAAGGACTGATTTGTATGGAGTTACAAATGCTCCTAGTGAATTATTAGTATCTACGTCAATTTCAAAGATTGAACCGCTAGAAGTGAAAACTTCAACAACGCCTTTTACGTAAATTCGCGCAGCAGCAACATTTGGGTCATTTGTATCATTTTCTTGATATAAAACTTGACCAACTAACGTACTTGGGTCTCCAGTAACCGCAACAGCACGAATAACTTCCCTAGAAGTGTAATATGCGTCTGATGGCTTGAAAATACGATCTCTAGGATAGTTAATTTCCGAATCTACGCCAAAAAGCGTCCTTAAGACGAATTGGAAAGACCTTGTAGACCCTTTAGAGGCATAAAAGTCCTTAATTCGCTTAATTACGGTTGATTCAGTAACTCCATCCGCAAAATTCTTTGGAAATGTCGATAAAAACTGTTCTTTGAACTTTCCAAGTATGTAAAGCGGAAAAATATTGTTTAAATTGGTAACTTTTGCTCCAAGAGCATGAGATGCAGCTACAGTTTCTTCAAATTTGTAATCTGCCTCTTCACCAATTGTTTTTATCGCGTTAAAACCTCTTGCACAGTCCTGAAAAAGCGTAGATCCCTTTTGTTGGTAGTAAATAATCTCATCATCGACTAAAAGTAGCCCTTCAGATGGGAAATCCCGCGTACTTTCAACGTCAACAGTTGTAGAAGATGTACTTAACGCGGAAATAAGTTTTGTTTCAGTAACTAATCCACCATAATTATCAATATTGTAGTAATCACCCCAGTTTTGGATAATATCGAAGCAATATCCTTTTAATTCTTGTGACTTATAATACTCTTTAACAAACGAAATGAAGGTTGGATAATTTTCCTGTATAAACGAAGCAAACTGTCCCGCAATATTGTGGGAAATCTGCGATCTAGATTCGGGACTGACCTCCGACGGTACTGGTGTAGTTGAAACCGTAGTGGTCGGTGTAGTCCATGAACTAACCTTCCAGGAAGAATTTGTCATCTGTTAACTAACTATAGCTTGACTCTGGTACAACTCCCGTACCAGAAAGGTTTGAACCGCTACTGATAGTGTCTTCTACAACACTTACAGTCGTATTATCTATGCCCAATGTGAGATATGTTTCTCGCAATGACACTAAATCATTAGATTCAGGAGTTCCAGAGATCTGCAATAGATTACCTGCAACCATTGTTGATGTAATAATCAAATCATTAATGACAATTTCACCCATACTATAGTCAACAGTGCCCCATAGACCATCAACATATTCTTTTTCACCAGTTCCTTTAATGTAATAGAGACGTAATAGACCTGCACCATCATCATTTATGTAATAAGTATTGAATGCATCACCGCTAATCTTAAATCCACTGGTAGAAACAGTAGGATCTGCAGCAGTTCCTTGCTTAATCCTATTACCATAACAGATTTTATAGTTAACACGAGCACCAAGTTCTACAATTACGTTCTTTCTCATCTTGAGACGAGTGATATTAGAAGTAATTGATGTTTCTGAGTTGTCAATTACACCCTGAAGCCTGGAATATTTGAATTTTCCACCAAATTTATTAAACTCTCCACTGACATTCAGTTGAGTTAGTGATATAATCACTAAATTCTTAACTTCTGAAGGTTCACGACGAGTAACATTTGGGTTAAAGTAGACAAAACTGTCCAAATCAATGTATAATATAGATGGGTCAATGATTGAAGGTTGAATTGCCGCTACAGAGTAGTCTCTAAGCTTCTTAAGAATGACATTTTTCTCCGAAAGTGATAATCTATCAGCATTTTTTGGTTTAATTGCCAAAAACACCTTACCATATTCAGGTGGAGACGCTTCTTCACCACCATAACAAGCAATTGAAGCTACATTTGGGTAAATTTGTGGAATAATTGCTTCATAATCACGGGTTGAGACTGCTCTACCGAAGGCAGAATAGAATTTTGGTGCTGCAAACTTGATAGATTCAGTAGTTTCCGCTAATGCACCTCCATCTGGATCACTTGTAGTAGTAACTGTAATACCAGAAGTGATAGAATTGCCTGTATTATCTCTAAAATTACCAATATTTTCAAATACTTTCAATCCATTAGCTCCAGTTCCACTAGAAGTAGTATATTGAACCTCAACAACATCACCATTCGTAAGATCCTTACCCATTATTCCATCACCAAAGAGGATTTCTGGGATTTCTTGCTCAGATTCTTCTAAAAAGAAGACCTTTGATGTAGAATCTATCTTTGTAATGTCTGTTGCTTGTAAATAACGCTCTGTAACAGTACCTGAAGTTACTTCAACACGCATACTAGACGTATCTGCAGTTCCATTTGTAAGAATGAAACGCTGTCTTTGGTTAATATCTCTTACAAAAGTGTCTTTAAGGAACACTCCTTCATACAAAACAACACCAGTAAAGGTTGCAATACCAGAAGTACTATCTACACTCTGTGTAGTATCGACTGGTAAAGAGAAAACAAAGTTATTATTATCTAATCCTGTGAAATTTAATACTAATCCTTTACCAATAGTGACTGTTTTAGGATATGGAACTACAGTTTGTACGCTAATATTAACAGTTGTTTGTGCAGAACGAGCTGACTTGGGTGTATAACCAAGCATTCTTGCTAATTTTACAACATTTTCACGTAAAACAGCAGTTTCTAAGAAGCCTTCATTGACTGTAAGATTGGCATTTACACTTGTATAGTAAGTATTATATGCTAACGTATCAAGAAGCACTGTCAAAGAAGATCCCTCGAAGTCATAATCCGAGAATTGCTCTTGAGCTCGAAGATAATCTTTTATTTGTGCCTTAATTTGGTTGAACTCTAAGGCGTTGACCTGATTGAATGCCATTATGGTTTAAATGCTACGTCGATAGAATCAAATTTGGCTGGGATTCCCATGATTACATATGCTATACTCACGTTTAATTCATTATTATTCTCATCAACCTTCACTTTAATCTCATAAACTGCTACTCTGGGTTCATAAGTATCAATAGCTTCCCGAAGTCTTTTCTTAATTCTCTGAGCAGAGTTTGGTATAAAGTTTTCAAAGAGTAATCCAATGATATTCCCACCGAAAGCAGGATCAAAAGGTTTCTCATAGAAGTTATAAAGGACAATATTTTTGACTGAAGCTTTAATGGCTGACTCATTGTTCAGTGCTAATATGTCATTAGTCACTGCATTCTTTTCAAAAGTCAAAGAGAAGTCTCTAAAGGACTTCGATGTTAAAGCCATTCGGCTACAATATTAACCTTCTTTATATTTATACTGGTTTTGTAATAATCTCTTCTCTGCTTCACGGACTACATCCTCAGCACTCTTTTCAAAGTCTGGTGTAGCTTCATGTCTAGACTGATATTGCTTTGATTTCTTTAGATAAGCATCGGAACGAGGGTCTGTAATAAGGTACTTACACTCCTCCCATCCGTTCTCATGGAAGTCATCCGACATATCCACGGGAACGTTATGATTTCTTTGGCCGTTTACTATCCTATTTGCCTTGGCCACGATACCTCTTTTTTGCTTTATTACGTGATGTAGCAGAATACTTCGTGTGCATAGAACTGCCTTGACGAGTTTTCTTTGGTTTTGCTTCTACTGTTACATGAGTACCAAAACCACCTGCTTTTGTAATTGCCATAATTAACCACCTGCGAATACATCTGGGGAACCTGCAGCGACTGATGTACAGCCACTAACTGCATCTCCTACTCTACCACACCCTTTACCATTTATAAAGACAGTTGAAGATCCTGTAGCTATTGGTGCTGCATGAGAAGGACATGGAACACCTGGTAATAAGTGTCCAGTGTTATTATCTCCTTGACGAGAGATAGGTATACTATTACAGAATACATTACCAGAACCCTGAGCTCTGACCATGCCAGAACAATGGGCTACATCTGCATCTCCAATTCTAGTTACTGCTGGCATTAGTGTCCTCCATATGGATCATTTATATCATCATATATTTCTTCCTCTGGCCTAGGAGGTTCTTCATCGGGTGGTTCATATTCACAAGGAGCTGTTTCTTCCCAATCCCAATGCTTTTTACCACCATCAGTGGCAGTAGGCATATCATCATGAGGATGTCTCCAAATCTTTTCAGATCCTCCAGTATTACATTCAAGATCAGAATGACAATTCTCTGATCCTCCAGCATTTATTGAGAAAGGATTGTACCTAGCAGTAGCAATTTCATACATCTTTTGATGCATTGTCTTTTCTTCAGGCTTATGAATATCTACAGGAGGAGGAGTAACATTTACGATATCATTGCCATCCTTATCTTTATAGGTTGGTAATGGATGATTGTGTTTACCACTGTTAGGTGGCCATTCTTGCATAGGAATAGAATCCATGAACCAATCATCATGTGGTAAATTTTCAGGTGCTGGATAACTCATTAGTAATAATTATCAACTACGGAACGGATACCCTCCCACTCATTATTTATTTTCATTGTAAGTGTAAAGGTTTCAGGGGTTTGGGCTACGTTAATTAAATCATATGATACAGTAACAGTAAAGGTTTTAGTTGTATAAGCAGTCATATCCTGATCAAGATCAAAGAAGATCTTATCAGCAGGTAGATTATCGACCCCACTTACAGTAGTAGGTGTCTGGGTCTTATCTGATTGACCTGCATCAATATAAGTAAAACTATCTGAGTAGGGGTCAGCAAAAGACCCTGTAATCGCCACCGAGGTAGTCCCTGGGGTAATTACAAGGTTAGGTTCTGTTCCATCTACTGTAGCTGTTACGTTGGTAATCTCTTCATCGGCAAGAGAAGCAGACGCAGTAATAGTTTGGCTAATTGTAAACGTAGGTCTTGTTCTATCGGGTATAGACCATGGCTCAGCAAATGGAGATACAGAGATAGTCATTTAACCTCTCTGGTCATGAGTTGCTGCAGATAGTCTGAATATTTGCCCATAGCAGTATGCTGCTCCTCTGTATGTGGAGGATCTGGAATAGTAGGTTCAAACCTTATAAGATGATCAAACGTATCTGGTAGATCGCGTACATTGTTATAAGTTACCAGTTTTCCATTGTTTGATATGGTGAATACCCCGTTCAAGTCGTCCATAGTTTTTGGAATTATTTAGAGACCCTTCGCGGTTTTGGACGCGATTTTTTCCTCAAGGATACTCAACCTATCCTCATTCCTCTTCTGAGTTGCCCCAGTGGGTTTTGGATGTGCCATCCCTTCAAGATCTCTCAGAGTGTTCTCATGGTCACATACGACATCTACAAGTCTCTCGTAGTTCTCAGAGCCAGGTCGTCTCATTAGGAGAAGGGACTGTTCCACTCTCTTCTCAAGTGTTGACAGTCTTACTTCTAGTTCCTCATTGCTCAACATAGAGTTCTTTATTTAAAAATTGTTCGTTTCTATCGTAGTTTAAACGATGTCTCTCGGTATTAACGTAATGACCTACGATGTCATTACCGTCACAACGGTACCCGTAGCCTGTAACGTTCTCGTGCACCCCATCGATGCGAAACTTTTTATTCTTGTCTGTGAGGTAGCTGTGGTATCGTTCGTCGAGGTTGATCATGGTTCTCGGAGGGTGGCTGGTATAGTATGTATTATATCACGATTTACACACAATGTCAAAAAGGGGGTTCGGGCGCGATACCCTGAGAAATATTTTTAGAAAAATTATATTTCTTTTATCGAACTCGCTCATGCAAGACTTTATAGCTTAGCTTTGATAGGGATCCTAAGCTACGGGGCGGGGGCAAACCGCCCATGGGGGGCGGTAGTGCCTGAAGTGCCTAGAGGTGAGGGGGTGCGAGTTCGGCACGCCACCCCATCTTGGAAAAGTCCTCTAAGATCTGCAATGCTCGCTCATAAGTTGAAAAACTTACGATTCTTGCGTTTTCTTGCGAGTTCGTCCAATAACGGACCTTCGTGTTGATTTTGCTCATTGTGAAAAGAAGTGACAGAATTCAGGAAATAATAGGAGACCGTGGGGGTTGGATGTAGGATAGCATCATACACGGACTGACTCAATTCTTGCATAGGGTTGGATCGATTTGGCAAATTTGGGCATTACGGGATTCAGTGATGTCCGATACCTGTCGGATCAGGTGCCCTCCTATGAGCACCCCTGAAATAATGACCCCTAGCATGAAGGCGATTCTCATGGCAGCAAAAAAGCGATCAGTGACGATCGCTTATATTCCATGTGCCCGAAGGATGAGGGCGAAATGTGAAATTGTCCTCGGCGAGTTTGGTCATTGCTGCCATCACTGCTTGGTCCTTGGTCGCCGCCTCATTCATTAGGACTGATCCGTTGAACATGGGGCGAAGGTCGGATTTGAACATTTGGGAATTCGTTTTCATGATTCTATAATACACGATTTTGAATAGCATGGGTGCTCTATTAGGACACTTTGTCAGGTGGCACACGAGAGAGCGTTCTAATAAAAAATCCAGCCGCCCGTGGACAGTTGGATGAGTGGCACAAGGGTTTGTGTTACTTAGTGGGGACACAGTTTGTGTTAATTAGAGACCAAAGAGTTCAAGAAAGAAAATGATAAATTCCAATTGAACTCTGTTGATCTTTGGTTGACACT
>Ga0310344_10002534_pt1 | contig 13749 bp, 10 predicted proteins | sample HC15DNA20200_MG_FD_203801 | JGI IMG/M metagenome (GOLD analysis project Ga0310344, IMG submission 203801) | Marine microbial communities from station ALOHA, North Pacific Subtropical Gyre - HC15-DNA-20-200_MG | ecosystem: Environmental > Aquatic > Marine > Oceanic | place: Pacific Ocean: North... | reverse complement strand
ACGATACGAAGTCTCGCTCGAAGCGTGAGTTCGAGACTCTTGATGAAGGCAGAGTCCGGATGTACGTCTGCGGGATAACGCCTTACTCCCCCAGCCACCTAGGTCATGCAAGGTGCTACGTTGCCTTTGACGTGGTCCACAGATGGCTCGAATCGAGTGGATTCGAAGTTGATTATGTGCAAAACTTCACGGACATTGATGACAAGATCCTGGAGGTTGCCCGTTCAGAGGAAGTCGGCTTCCTAGAGGTAGCGAACAGGAACATAGAGGATTTCTACGAGGTGATGGACAAGATGAACGTCCTGAGGGCGGACCACTACCCAAGAGTCACTGAGACTATTCCAGAGATAATTGAGATGGTGGAAAATTTAATCGAAAAGGGTCACGCATACCGGGCAAATGACGGTGTTTACTTCGAAATCGATACCGCCCCGGAGAAGTATGGACTACTGACTGGGCAGACATTGGATATGGTCCGAGCAGGTGCCGGTGGGAGAGTTGCAAAAAGCGGTTCTGGAAAAAGGGACCATAGGGACTTCGCGCTTTGGAAGATGGCAAAAAAGGACGAGCCCTCATGGGGAAGCCCCTGGGGTGATGGTCGGCCGGGATGGCACATTGAGTGCTCAGCAATGTCAATCAAGCACTTCGGAGAGCAGTTCGACATCCATGGAGGTGGGCATGACCTCAGATTCCCCCATCATGAAGCAGAAATATTCCAATCCGAGTGTTCCACGGGCTGCGAGCCGGTAGTTGGTTTCTGGATGCACAATGGATTCGTCAATGTTGATGGTGAGAAAATGAGCAAAAGTCTCGGTAACTTCTGGACCATTGGCGAGGCTTTCCATCATCACCACCCCCTAGCTCTAAGATATGCACTTCTAAGCGTTCCATATCGTAACCCGATTGACATGACGCCGGAGTTTCTCGAGGATGCATCATCGCATTTTGAACGGTTGGTCTCTCTGTATTCGAAGTCACTTCATGCTGGGAGTACCGGGATTGATCTGGAGACTGCCAGCCAACGCTTCTCAGAAGCCATGGATGACGACTTCAACACGAGATCAGCAATTATCGAAGTCCAGGGAGTAGTTACATCCGGACCCTCCGAAGAGGCTGCTGCCTGGCTCGAGAAACACGCAGGGGTAGCCCTCGGCCTTCTCCCACCCCGTGAAGAGATATTGGCAGCACTGCAAGAGGCAGATTCGGCCCGAGGAGAAGTTGCAGAAACTGTCGAGTCACTCCTATCGGAGAGAGACTCTGCTCGAGAGGCGAAAGATTGGCATAGGGCAGACGAAATTAGGGAAGAGCTGACAGGAATGGGCGTCATTGTGGAAGACGGTCCCGAGGGCCCTACTTGGAGATTGGAATAGCACTGTTCTATGAAAGTGCGATAAAGCCCCATATCTGCGGGAGTTCGTGCAGGCCGTTAGAACAAGTCGGACACTGGCAGCAATTGCCATTTCGGCAATCATGCTCATGTCGGGTTGCGTTGAGAAAAGCCAGTCGGACGAGAAAGGTCCTGATTGGGATCTAGAATACTACCTAATCGACCCACCTAGCAGCTATGATGATCCAAGAAACTTCACCGTTACCCACCCATGGGAAAATGTGACTTGGGGGAATTCTTCGTGGGCAGTATACGGAAACGAGCATGGTGGGAACTGCTGTGAACACTATCTTGCAGCTACCAAAGAAGGCTGGATTCTAAACTTTGGAGGGGAATACCCCACGTGGTCGGAAGACAGGGGTCACACTTGGCAGGAGTACCTACCGACTATATTCTCCCAATTTGGTTGCATGGAACCCAAGCCAACGGTCCCTGGCCAAGAGGGGCTTGGCGAAGGTAGCATTGTTCAAGCAACAAATGGCGACCTGATATCGATGGGATGGTTCCCTTACCCAAGCACTAGTGGGGTGGATCAGTTCTACGCATTCTTCTATGACTCGGCGGATAAGGAGTGGAGCTGGTGCTTCAATCGCACGCCCGAGCCGTTCTACGATAGGTCTTGGCAAGTAGAGATAGTAGGACCGATAAACGGTGGATTGTATGGTAATGGACCATGGGGTAGTCTTGTGATTTCGAACTTCTGGCACCAGGTTCAGAACATAGGGGGGCAGTTGTCAACTGATGGTCTGAATTACGACTATTTCGACTTCCCGGATAGGGACGATAGCCTGGATGTAATGGAAGTTGATCTCAATCCTGCGAGCTTGGGTAGAGAATGGGACTATACCAAGCCACACAAGGAAATGAGGGCCTTCCCAGTTCCCTCTGGGGGGCTTTACTTCCCCAATTACTTCATTGACGGCAGTGACGCATATCTCGACACTTCGTTAAATTGGTGGACTGGGGTGACCATGAACGGTTCTTCCTTGCCTTCACAGTATTGCGCGTTCGACTCTTCCACGGCCCTCCACTGTGTAATTGCATCTGGAACCGAGTTCAAGCACATGCTATCGTGGGATGGCGGGGAAAGCTGGGAGAACCAGTCCTACAACCTCTCAGACAAGGCCTCTGAAATAGAGGAGTGGGAATTCCACTCCAACGGGGAGCATGACCTGTTTGTGCTCAATGTACGTTTCCAGAGCGCAGACGGGCCTGACGTGGATATCGCTTGGCACGTTAGGGAATTCTCGGAAAGTCTCGAGCCGGACACACTGACATACCTGGGACTAGGGGATCTGGATTCGACTTCAGGGGCAGGGAACGACATAAGATTCGACTTTGCAAGCATGGGCATATTGCCCGATGGAGGTGCCTTCATTGCATACCATGACTCTACAGATCCTGACCCGCTCTTCGGAGTGGAACTATTGATACCGAATTCTTACAGGCCGATAGCAGACCAGTTCATGACTGGGCACAATCACTAATCAGTCAAGTAATCAAGAAAGAGACATTGGTCCCATCGACCTCGAATGATTCGGCTCCCGATGCTGGTTTTCCAGAGTTCAGTGATGCGGCGCCGGCTCTTGTTTCCCTCTGGACGTGCGTCCAATCTGCCTCTGCCAATTCTAATCCGTCGATCCAAACAGATAGTTGGATAGTTGACTCGACATCTAAATCGAGTTCTTTTCGCTTGGCCTGAACCCGTCGGGTGATATCCCTGGCCAGACCCTTGGAAAGTAAGCCGGCATCGAGGTCCATGTCCAGCACTATGGAAACATCGCCTTCATCGAAAGAAAGAGTCTGTGCTGCGAATCCGTCTTTCTCGACTCTTCGTATCTCGATATCGGCCATCGTGATCTCATATCCCCCCAAAGCAGCAATTCCTGCTTCGATCTCCAATAGAAGGGCCTCGGGATCGGCCAAATCAAGTTGGGCTAGAACGGAAGGGAGGTCGGAACGGCACTTTTTACCAAGGGCCTTCCTATTGGGATCTAGGACGATCCGTTGGAATACATCCAAGTCTTCCTCAGTGGCTAGGCTCTCCACATTGAGTTCCTCGGCTAAGATATCGTGGAAGTCGGAAAGATCGGGGCCTCCGACAATCCAGCCAGTTCTGCAAGGGAGCCTTTGGCGGCGATTGGAGTCCACCCTGGTCCTCCTGCCTGCTTCTGCGAGGGACCTAACCAATTCCATCTCCTTCTCTACGTCCCTTTCCCTGGGGTGGAGGTTTCTGGAGACTAAAGGCGACCCGACTGGCCAGTCTGCAAGATGGGCAGAGGTCCCCGTCAGACCCCTGTGAATCTCGTCTGGCATGAAGGGCGATACTGGAGCCATAAGCCTGCAGACGACGAGAAGAACCTCGTGTAGGGTGTGCTGACATGCCCTCTTGTCGGTGCTGTCATCCTCATCCCAAAGTCTCCTTCGCGATCTTCTGACATACCAGTTTGAAAGGTCGTTTACGACAAAGTCCTCGAGGATTCGGCCTGCTTTGTGGAAGTCCCATGAGTGGAAATTTTCACTATATTCGTCTGCCATCGCAGTGGTTCTGGACAAAATCCACCTATCCAGAGGGCTTCTTCCAGGGACATCTACGAAACCGGACTCGTTAGAGGGATCGAAGCCGTCTAGTGATGCGTAATCGGAGTGAAATCGGTAAACATTCCACAGTGTAAGGAACATCTTGGCGTATGATTCTCGGACTCCATTGGGATCAAAGTTAGTAGGCGACCAAGGGGCACTCTGCGTAGTCATATACCACCTAATAGAGTCGGCGCCCTCCTTGTTGAAATGGTCCCACGGATTGACAACGTTGCCCCGGGACTTACTCATCTTCTTGCCTTCCTTGTCGAGAATGTGGCCCAGAGAAAGGCATCGCCGGAAACAAGGCTCGTCAAAAACCGTAGTGGCAACTGCAAGCAACGAATAGAACCACCCTCTGGTTTGATCTACAGCCTCGCAGATGTAGTCCACGGGGAACGAACCAGCAAACTTATCCTCATTTTCGAAGGGATAGTGCCACTGGGCAAACGAAGCGCAACCGGAGTCGAACCAGCAGTCCATAACGTAAGGTTCCCTAGACATCTCCCCCGAACACCCTTTGGAGGGGCATTTCAGCCGGACATCATCTACGTACGGCCTGTGCAGCTCAGGTGGCATCGGAGATGATTCGGTCTTCATATTGGACATCTCTTCGATACTGCCAATACAGTGCTCATTGCCGCATTCCGGGCATATCCAAACAGGGATCGGTGTCCCCCAGTATCGCTCCCTGCTTATCGCCCAGTCCTTGATGTTGGAAAGCCACTCGCCCATTCGCTTTGTGCCAGTCCACTCAGGGGCCCATTCAACGCTGGAATTATGAGAAAGGATCTGATCCCTGACGGCAGTCATTTTTACGAACCAGCTGTCCATTGCATAGTACAGCAATGGGTGATCTGTGCGCCAACAATGGGGGTAGTCATGCGTGTATATGTGCTCCCGATATAGGAGCCCGGATTCGACTAACAAATTGATAATATCGTCGTCGCAGTCTTTGACATACCTCCCATCTAGAGATTCGTGAACTCCCTCAACGAACGCCCCGTCCATACCGACAGTGTGCTGGGCGGGAAAACCGACCTCCATGCCAAGTCTATAGTCGTCCTCGCCGTACATTACCGCTGTGTGAACTACCCCCGTTCCATCTGTCGTAGTCACGAAATCCGCTGCAACTACGGTCCATGCTGAATCTGAGGCGCCGCGATCGATGGCCCCTGGGAAGAGGGGGGAGTACTCCTTCCCAACTAGTTCAGAGCCAGGGAACTCTTCCACGATCTCTGCCTGATTACGAAGAACGTTACCAACCAGATCCTTAGCGAGAATCAGCTCTTCGCCGACCTCCGCTCCGCCGCGACCCTCCCATGATTTGGACGGCGGCTCTGTGATTCGTACTCTACAGTATGTGACGTCGGGCCCTACAGCCAATCCAACGTTTCCAGGCAGCGTCCATGGAGTGGTGGTCCACGCAAGAATCGAGGCGTCATCGTCCTTTATTCTGAACTTCACAAAAACTGCTGGTTCGGAGACCTCTTTGTAACCAAGTGAAACCTCGTGAGTAGAGTAACTAGTTCCAGTCTGTGGGCAGTAGGGCAGAACCTTGTGGCCACGAAACAGTAGACCTTTGTCGAACATTTGCTTAAGGGACCACCAAGCAGACTCGATATACTCGTCATGCAATGTGACATATGGATCTTCCATGTCGACCCAAAATGCCATCCTCTCGGTCATTTCCCTCCAAGCCTCTTCGTAGGTCCAAACACTCTCCTTGCACTTTTGGTTGAAAGCCTCCATCCCGTAGGCTTCAATTGCTTCGTTACTCATCAGATCTAACTGCTTCTGTACTTCAATCTCTACCGGTAACCCATGGGTGTCCCAGCCACCTTTTCTTTCGACGATGTGCCCTTCCATTGTCTTCCACCGGCAGACCATGTCCTTGAACAGCCGAGAGATTACGTGATGAATTCCCGGCCTTCCATTCGCTGTGGGGGGTCCTTCCAGGAAAGTGAATGGGGATGCCCCGTCACGGCGGGCCTCGATGCTCTGGACGAATGTATTCTCATCGTCCCAGGTCTGCATCAATGATGTCTCAAGGGCAACGGGGTCGAGGTCGCCTGCCGGCGTAGGTACTACCATCAGACGGTCGAACTGTGGTGCCGTCTTGAAGTTGAGGGGGTCTACCAGAGGGTGCTATGGGCTAATTGGAAGGGTTCAAAGGCGGGCTACGCAGGGTTCTGACCATGTCCGATTCCATAGCTCTCGAAGTTGGCGGAATGACTTGCGACGGATGTGCTACGAGGGTTCGAGATGCCCTAGAAGGAGTATCCGGAGTAACCTCAGCAGAGGTTTCTCATGAGGCAGGGGCAGCTCGGGTGTCGCACCAGGGGGCATCACGAGAGGCTCTTGCCGGTGCAGTAAGGTCAATTGGTTACTCAGTGGATGGGGTAGGCGAAGGCTTCCACTGGCAAGATGGAAGCGTTTGGAAACAGTCTGCTCACAATACAAAATGGTGTTTAATTGGCTGTAGTATCGGAGATTTCGGGACTATCGCTGCTTTCCAGTTTGTTTTCACGGAATCGGGTTGGACCCCTATGATGATCATGGCACTTGCTATGTTCAATGGAATAATGACATCCATCGCCCTTGAGACGGTAATATTGTCAGCCCAAATGGCTTTGAAAGAGGCATTCAGAGTCGCCATTGGAATGTCGTTAATTTCCATGATTTCGATGGAAGCGGCAATGAATGTTGTTGACCTAGTTTTGACGGGTGGCGCTAAACTGACTTGGTGGGTAATTCTGCCCATGCTTGTAGCAGGGTTCCTAACTCCCTGGCCATACAATTATTGGCGTCTGAAGAAGTACGGTGTGGCTTGTCACTGATGTAGGTGAGAAAATGCAGAATTGGAATGAGCTTGCTAGGGGAATTACTGCGTGGATTCGGAAATACGCTGACGACAATGGCATTTCCACCCTAGTCATAGGGGTTTCGGGAGGGATAGATTCGGCTGTTTCCTCGACATTATCCGCTCGAACCGGGCTCTCAACAATTGTCCTCAATATGCCAATTCATCAAGATCCGGAACAGTACGAATTATCTAATCGGCACATCGCATGGCTCAAAACAAATTTTGAGAACGTCGAGAGTGGACTGGTTGACTTGACAGGGACCTTCGACACCTTCGTAGACGAGATGTCAGAGCATGGGTTGTCGGATCTCGCTCTGGCCAATTCCCGTGCACGCTTGCGCATGACGACTCTCTATGCAGTTGCAGGTTCTACTGGGGGGATAGTAGTAGGGACTGGGAACAAGGTGGAAGACTTCGGAGTAGGATTTTTCACGAAATATGGGGATGGGGGCGTGGACATTTCGCCAATCGCGGACTTGAAGAAGACCGAGGTTTATGCTCTTGGGGCTGAATTGGGAATTGCCGAAGAAATTCAAAGGGCGACCCCTACTGATGGACTGTGGGAGGATGGCAGGACCGATGAGGAACAAATGGGGGCTACTTACGAAGAGCTGGAGTGGGCCATGGCAGAAGTGGATAGTGGGACTATTGAACAATGGACTGAAAGGCAGAGGGAAGTCATGGAGATATTCCAGAGCTTCCATGATTCGAACTCTCATAAGATGAGGCCGATTCCAGTCTATTTCAGAAGCAAAATTGATTCTGATGATGAGAGGTCTGATTGATTTCCAGGTGATTAATTGGAAGAAGAAGAATACTTCCCGGTATACGTCAGGAAAAATCGTGAGCCATACAGCGGAATGGTACTCGAGTCGATTTTCAAGTACCTCAGACGGGCAATAGTGATTATTGTGGCCCTGGGGATGATATTGATGTTCGCTCCTTTCCTATTCTGACTACCTTTCTCTACGGTCCTGGACCTTCTTTTTGTACTCCTTGTCGGAATCCTCTGATGTCCAACCTGCTAGGTGGAGGCCCCCCGACTTGTGCACACCGCCTCTGACGTTTCCCTTCCGTGGTTTGCTGAATTTATCCTTAGTCGTCTTGTGTCTGCTGAAGGCTTTCGGCAAACCATCGCTCCCTCTTTCGGTTTGGGAAAGGGCATAAGCCCTCCACTCTGCCTTAGTTCCATCTGTCTTGGTAATGGAGACTTGCGCCTCAGTGCCGAGAATTACACTTAGAAGGCCACCGAAGATAGTCAGAAAGATCCCTCCGCATAAGAAAGTGCGGCCCGAACGAAGGCCTGCTGCAATGATATCTACTAAGCGAGAAAGGAATGGCTGGCTTTCCTCGGCAAACTCTTCTACAAGTCTTACTGTCTGAGTTGACTCAATGCTGTAATTTCCGTCTTCGCAATCGGGAATCGAGTCGTTTACCGGGTTGTGGCAAATCTGTCCTACGTAAATCATCGTTGGGAAATCGTCCCTCTCGTAACCTGGGCCACAAATCTGGTAAAAGCTGTTGTTAGCCCCGGGATTCACGGTTTGGCCTTCTTCCGATTCGTCAATTGGGAATACCTGTATATCGGGGCATGAGTCCCACATGCCATTTTCATCCGAGTCTTCGTATTCTCCGAAAACATACACGGCCCAACCGAGATTGTCCTGGACAACAGACTGGGAATAGGAAAGATTCCCCGAAGAACCATAGAATGCGATGTTGAGCTCTTCTTCGGTTTCTTCTGCGAAGAATGGCATGTCGGTTCCAGTCACCATGAACAGGGCCCCTAAGAAAAACAGAGTTCCACCCAATGAAACACAAACCAATACTGGTACTCGCATGTACAATGCCCGGCTTTCGCAGTTGGGGCACCCTCAAGTGAATTGCGCTACTGAGCGAGATTAATTTGAGAAAATGTAGATGCAAGTCCCGATAAGTGAAAGAATAGATAGTCTAGCAATCCTCCTACGGCCCTTTGTGACCTTTCGGGACCGGGAAACCCGAAAGAGGATCAATGCGGAAAGGACCGAGAATCCCAGGGTTGCTAGAAATGCAGATTCGCCCGATCCCCATCTAACTGCATCAGAAGAAGCGGTTTCACTCACGGACTCGATCCCCGAATAGAGCATTGCCAGAGCGGCAATTCCAATCGCTTGACCGATAAACAACATTGGAGTTCCAGAATCCCCCCTCACCGGGATCCATTTGTGTATTGACGGCCTCCAATTTTTCTGCTCTGGTTTTTCCCCGTAGGAGCTGTCATCCCGATTGGACCAACGGGAGCGAGGGGAAATCACCATGGCAGGCTCTGCCAATGGCAATTTATTGGGTTGTTGATTGGGAGAACATACTCAAGCCGTGTCCTGCACGAATAGGCATGGGTTACGTTGAGATTCTAGAGTCCTTAGCACTGGGTCTTTGTGGAATTGCAACAATCCTTTGGATGTCCATAGGAACTCTATCCAGGACAAGAGGAAGCGAAATCATGGCACAGCGTGTTATTGCCGGGATGTGCCTGATTTCAGCAGTGATGCTATTTGCCCTGCATGGATATGGCGGGGAGCTCTGGGGTTCAAGGAACATAGCAAGGCCTTTCGCAGTAATCGCTGTGATAGTTGCTCTGGCCTCGATGATGAATATCAAGGGCAAGGATGTCCAAGGAGAGGCTAATCCTCACAATATTATGAAAGCCAGAAAAGAAGAGGAGTGAGCTAGTCTGAATTCAATTTGTTATCGATGAAAGAGCGCATGTAGGCAGGCAACTCCCCATTTACAAAAATCACGTCTTGGACCTCGTCCAGTTTCATCAAAGAGTAGTATATCTGCATCGCGGTCATTGGCGTCGCGCTACACCCGGTGCATCCCCCTTCTAGTGAAATCATGATCACTCCATCCGTAGTGTCGACTACGTTGACTACGCCATCGTGAGCATCTAGAACAGCCTGCACAGGACCCACTGAATCCAGAATTAACTGCTTGTCCACCATCGTACTTCCTCGTATGCTGGTCGGGCGGGGGTCTTTCAAACAATTGCCTCTTCGGAGGCCCGTGGCGGCAGATATTCGAGTGGTCATTTTGGACCTATTAGTTGAGCGTTCGGAGTTTGGCCATGGGGGAAACCAGGAGATATTGGCACCAATTGCCGAGTTTGGTAGTGTCGAAGTCCTGCTCTTGACGCCCCAGATGCAATCTCCAGAGGCAGGAGAAAGGGCACAAAAGGAAGGAGTCGTGAGAGTTGCCGAAGCAGATGTTCCACACTGGGATTACGATTTCCCTTTCTGGGACGAGTTGACTATGGAAATCTCTGGGAACTCAGTCTTGTTCAAGAGGATAGCAATGCCACTACATGGTGATGACCTTCTGACTTCTAGGTGGCTGGATATCTTGAGCCCGGACGCTGTCATATGCAGCGGTTCTCGCAGGAACGTCACAATGTGGGAGGAATGGATGGCTGGTGGAGCATCGATTCTAAGATGCTCATCGAACAAGGGCATCCCTACGATTGGGATATGCTTCGGACACCAGTTGCTCTGCAAGGCTCTTGGGGCCACCTTGGAGAGGGCGGAATCGTTATCCAACGGAGTGTGGGACCTGGATCTCACTGAGGAAGGGGACTGTGACGAGATTTTCTCCTCGAGAAGAAGTGGTTCTGGAAATTCCCCGGTTGTTCTTTTCACGCATCAAGATCATGTGATGACTGTTCCAGATTGCTGTAGCCTCCTAGGATCCACCGTACACAACGGGGTCACAGCAGTCAGGGTTCTGGATGAAAGGGGAGATCCCCTTCCTGCATGGGGGGTGCAATTTCACCCGGAGGCTGCGAAGGCTAGGGTAGAAAGGGCGTTCGAATGGGGACATATTACTGAAGACGATCTAGAGTCATTTAGGAGAGAACATGATGGGGCTGGCATCCTAGGTTCTTTTGCAGCTGTGGTAATGAGAAATCAGGCCTAATGCACCGTGACTGATTAGACCGTGGATTTGGATTAAATACGCGACCTAGGTCGGCGGTTCGACAGGTGAGAGTATGATTGAGAACATACCAGAAATAGGCATGGGAATGGCAGTAGTCGGTCTGGCTATTGCAATGTACCTTTACAGCCAAGTGCAGAAAATTGAGATTGAGAACGAAACGGTAGCCGACATCACAAGGCAGATTCAAGCCGGAGCAATGGCTTTCCTGAATGCTGAATACAGATATCTTAGCGTATTCATTGTCGTTGTTGCAGGGCTTCTGTTCTACGTTAATGACTTCGAGTATGAGACTCCAGCCGCCTTCCTAGCTGGCGCGATATGCAGTGTAGCTGCAGGTTACTCGGGAATGAAATCGGCAACTAGTGCCAACGGGAGGACCGCGATGGCTGCATCCAATGGAGGACAGTCAGCGGCACTGGAAGTTTCCTTCAATGGAGGAGCCGTGATGGGACTGTCTGTCGGTGGCCTAGGCCTCCTGGGAATCTCATTGATGGCCTATTGGCTAGGTACAGGAGAGGAGGTCCAGAACATAGCAGGTTTCGGGATGGGTGCCTCCTCGATTGCCCTGTTCGCTAGAGTGGGCGGAGGAATCTACACCAAAGCAGCGGACGTCGGTGCCGACCTAGTTGGAAAGGTGGAGGCGGGCATCCCAGAAGATGATCCCAGAAATCCCGGTGTGATTGCAGACAACGTAGGTGACAACGTAGGTGACGTTGCAGGAATGGGAGCAGATATCTTCGAGTCTTTCGTTGGATCCATAATTGCAGCAATGGTTATTGCACAGGCTTCCGAGAATATGGGCTCAGACTATGTCACCCTCCCCATAATGCTTGGCCTCGTAGGCTATGCAGCATCGATCGTGGGGGTTTTCAGCATGAAGGTCCTAAAGGGAGGGGATCCGGCTGCTGCTCTGCGAAATACTACCTTCATAGCGGCTGGTCTTTTCTGGGCCGGCGGATGGTTTGGAATTGACTACTTTGGCCTAGAGACAGGAACAGAGCCAATGATGGCAGTGATTGCCGGTTCAGTGGTCGGGATAGTAATTGGCCTGGTTACCGAATACTACACGGGCATTGAGGATGTTTTTGGCTTCAAGGTCAAGGCGATACCCCATATTGGCGAGATGTCTAAGACTGGCCCGGCAACAAATGCGATTGCTGGACTTTCTGTGGGGATGATGTCGACATTCTTCCCAATTCTACTTATTGCAGCGGGAATCTATTCCGCTAACTGGGCAATGATGGAAACTACCGGGGCTTCGGCGGAACACGGCCTCTATGGGATTGCAATGGCAGCAATGGGGATGCTAGCCACCGTTGGCGTCACAATGACCGTTGATGCCTACGGCCCTGTTGCGGATAATGCAGGTGGAATAGCTGAGATGAGCGAGCTGGGTTCCGAAGTAAGGGAAATCACAGACAGCCTGGATTCCATAGGCAATACCACAGCAGCAATTGGCAAAGGTTTCGCTATCGGTAGCGCAGCGCTGACTGCACTCGCTCTTTTCGCAGCATTTGGCACTGCCGCAGGACTTCAGCCAGAGGACCTTTCTCTAACGGAACCAGATGTTGTGATCGGTTTGCTAATCGGAGGCTCGCTACCATTCGTTGTTGCTGCCATGACTATGACATCTGTAGGCAAGGCGGCTAATGACATGGTAGTTGAGATCCGCCGCCAATTCGCGGAGATCGATGGCCTACTGGAAGGCCGAGAGGGAGTCAAGCCAGATAGTCAGAGGTGCGTGGAGATCTCCACGGAAGCAGCTCTGAGGGAGATGATTCTACCTGGCGTTGTCGCCGTTTCAGCCCCAATTGTGGTCGGGATGTCCTTAGGAGCAGAGGCACTCGGGGGACTCCTAGCAGGATCTCTTGTTTCTGGTGTTCTGATGGCCCTATTCATGGCAAACGCTGGAGGGGCGTGGGACAATGCCAAGAAGGCGATAGAACAGGGGCACATAGAAGGGGCTTCGAAGGGTGATTCCTCGCACGATGCCGCCGTGATTGGAGACACCATTGGAGATCCCTTCAAGGACACTAGCGGACCATCACTGAACATCCTCATCAAGCTGATGTCGATAGTTGCCGTCGTCGGTGCCTCGAGTGGCCTGTTTTGAAAGAACGAGCAATCGTCACACTCTTCATTGACGGATACGTGCGGTTGCCATGGGCGAAGTTCGAGCATTGGCTTTGGGGGTCCTCCTTCTTGCCACTTCACTGTCCGGCTGTGCCGGACTCTCTAACACTGGAGGTGGTGGTGGATCTTCGCAATCGATGGAAGTTCCTGCCTGGGAAACAGGGGACTGGTGGCTATACACATTCTCGACTCCTGACTACAGCGACGATACAGCTAGGCTCGTTGTAGCCAGCACTAGTGAGGAGGACGGTACAGCGTATATGCTAGCCATTTCAAGCCTGACTGAGGCTCGAAGGCATGCCGTCCTAAACCATAATCCGTTCCTAGGCAGGATGACCCATGACGGTCTGAGTGCGTATGAGAATGGAGTCCCGCAGCCGGTTCTTGCCTTCCCGCTGGAAGAAGGAGATTCGTGGAGTTTCACTCTGTTCTCCGTCGAGTGGTCGGCGACAGTAACAGGGATCTCGGGGAGTTCGGCGATCATTGTGGCGTCATCAACTGACGGTTCAAGACTGGACTACGTATACGATGCGGATGTAGGATTCTTTTCCTCGTTCATTTGGAAAGACTCCTCTGGTGCAGAGCAATTGAGGATGATGCTTTCCGACAGAGGCGATGGGCATTCTGGTGATGTCTACTTCGTCAGAGGGGGGGACTTGTTCGGAAACACGTGGGATGATTCTGGTACAGACTTCGAGTTCCGAGACAGCTTCCTTGTGAGTGACCACCCGAGCGATGGCGAGTGGGACGAGATGATATACTTCATTGACGCAGAGTGTGGAAGCGGTTCATCGAGTATCACGCTGAC
>Ga0310344_10002532_pt1 | contig 13750 bp, 13 predicted proteins | sample HC15DNA20200_MG_FD_203801 | JGI IMG/M metagenome (GOLD analysis project Ga0310344, IMG submission 203801) | Marine microbial communities from station ALOHA, North Pacific Subtropical Gyre - HC15-DNA-20-200_MG | ecosystem: Environmental > Aquatic > Marine > Oceanic | place: Pacific Ocean: North... | reverse complement strand
GTTTTAGCTTCGGCGCAGATTAAGTAACCGTTTCCGGTGCCCCAAAAAATTCGTTCGTCATCTACACCATCCGTCCAGTAAGCCATTCCTCGCTGCCGCCAAGTAACGGTCATTGTGGTCGTTCCCTCTTCATGGCTTTTGGGATTAAAGAGCCAAATAGGAGAGCCTGTCTCGGCGTCTACAGCTGCCCCTTGTGATAACGCTGTATTAAAGTACAAGACCCCATCAATCATTAAGGGTGTAGCTTGCATCTGAGAATATCGTGGTGAGTTTTGCTTTCGATACAAATTAGGAGACTCGGACTCAAGATATTCAACAACATTGCTTAATGAGGATGTGAGTTCACTGCCATTTTCTGTGGTTGTGCTGAGGAAAGCGTCTGGTGATTTCATGCGCCAAGCAATCTCTAATTCAGAGAAATTGTCTTGGTCTATTTGGTCAAGCGGGGAGTATTTTGTGCTGCCTTTGTCGCCGCCATAGGCTCGCCACTCTCCGTCCTGGGCACCGTTCTGAGCCTTCGTGGGTTCCGTTAACGCCAAGAAACTAATGCCATAGATTAGTATCGCGAATATTCCAGTCGTCTGTTTCATTGTGTTACCCCCAAAAAGCTAGCTCTAAGATCACAGAAGAAACAATATTTTTACATACAATGTTAAAGCTATCCAGCAAGTTGTCCCTGGGTGTGGGCCTCAAGGGAGGGCCGAACAGTTTAAAGGATTCCTACGATGTGCCGTATGACCAGAAGTTTTCTGGCAGTAATGCCCCCCACGTTTCATCAAAGGGATGCACTTCTTGTACTAGTGTGTCATCGCGGAACACCGGTCGTCCCTCGCTAGCCCATTTGAAGAGCGAGCCTTCTAGGTTTAAGACATTTTTATGGCCCGCCTGTTGTAGGAGTTGTGCAAGTTGAGCGGAGCGATAGCCGACCGAGCAGTACGTGACAACGACGGCGTCAGGCTGAGCCTTTACTGCGTTCAGCGCGCGCTCTAGATCCATTGAGATGTAATGCGCATTTTGCAGATGACTAACGGAATATTCAGCGTGTTCTCTTGCGTCCAGAATGATAATAGCTTTGTCACCATTTTCTAGAAGAGCTGACAATTCAACGGTGGTGATATGTTTGACAGTTGGAAATGTGTCGGCGATGAGTGTTTCGACCCTTTCCCACGTTAAAGCACCAGAGTCTGTACACGCGAATGCTAGCAGACAACCGAGGGCTACACTTGAGAGAGGTTTAAAGGTCAAAACACGTTGCCTCATGGAATAAGTGGGCACAAGCTATTTGGATGAACTTGGTTCCTTTTGTTGGAAGCGATGTCGTCCAACAGCAATTGCGGCCTCGGTCAGATTTGGCTCCACGCCTCCTTTGAAATAGGCTCCTTCGTCAATCACCACTTCAGGGGCGACTAGCCGTCCCTCTACGTGCCCGGTTTTAAGGATCTCGATACGCTCGGTAGCTGTAAGTCTTCCAGTCACTGTTCCTCGTACGGTAATCGTGCGAGCAAAAATGTCGGAACGAAGATTTCCATTTTGCCCGACGGCTACTCCATGCTCAGGCACAGACACTTCGCCTTCGACATCGCCCTCGATAATTAAATGTTCTTCGGCGCGAATTTCACCTTTCAAATGAATTGACCGACCCAACGCAGTAATTCCCTCAGGAATATCAATTCCAGAGGGAATTAATAGCTCGTTCGCGAGCTCTGGATTGATTCCAATATTCGAGCGCGAGTCAGCTTTCAACGGATTCATACTCCGAATTAGTTAGAGAGCGTCAATAATAGCATTGAACTTTGTGCTCGGACGCATTGCGGTTCTTGCCATTGCTTCATCAGGGTTAAAGTATCCTCCGATATTAACCGGGTCGCCCTGCGCGTCTAGCAACTCTTCGACAATAGTAGTTTCATTCTCACTTAGCTGTCGAGCCACTTCGGTGAAGCGTGTTTTCAGTTCCTGATCTTTATCTTGGGAGGCCAGTGTAGTCGCCCAATAAAGTGCAAGATAGAAAGTGCTGCCCCGATTATCGATTTCGTTTACCTTTCTGGACGGGTATCTGGCATTTTCCAGGTAAATGGCAATAGCTTCATCAAGTGTCTCATGGAGGATCCTTGCCCTTTCGTTGTCGCTTTGTATTGCAGCCAGTTCAAGAGATGGCACTAAAGCACAATATTCACCAAGAGAGTCCCACCGCAAGTGGCCTTCTTTAAGAAACTGTTGGACGTGTTTCGGTGCTGAGCCTCCCGCGCCAGTCTCGAACAGACCACCATCATTGAGTAATGGAACGATTGATAACATTCTTGCACTCGTCCCAAGTTCGAGAATTGGAAACAAGTCAGTCAGGTAATCTCGTAAAACATTACCAGTAACCGAGATCGTGTTTTCACCTCTTCTGATTCGTTCCAAAGAAAACTTCATTGCATCTAGAGGCCTCATGATTTGAATATCAAGGCCAGAAGTGTCATGTTCGGATAGATAGCTCTCTACTTTAGCTATGATAGAGGCATCGTGAGCTCTGTTCGCATCCAACCAAAAGAGGGCAGGCGATCCGGATAAACGTGCTCGATTTACTGCAAGTTTTACCCAGTCGCGAATGGGCTCATCCTTTGTCTGGCACATTCTGAATATGTCACCGGTCTGAACAGGTTGCTGCATTAAAACCTTTCCGGCTGAGTCGACTACTTGAATAGTGCCTGGTCCAGAAGCCATAAATGTTTTGTCGTGAGACCCGTATTCTTCAGCCTTTTGTGCCATGAGGCCCACATTTGAAACGCTTCCCATAGTCGACGGATCGTATTGTCCATTTGCTTGACAATCCTCCAACATCGCTTGGTACATTGGGGCGTAGCTCCGGTCAGGGATCATTGCGATGGTATCCTGCAGTTCGTCGTCGTTGTTCCACATGCGTCCACCGTCTCGAACTACGTTAGGCATAGAAGCATCAACAATGACGTTGTTAGGTACATGTAAATTCGTAATGCCTTTTCTGGAGTCGACCATGGCTAAGGCCGGTTGACTTTTGTAGACGGCTGCAATATCTGTCTCGATTTCACTTTTCTTTTCACTCGGTAATCGATCCAGTTTGTCGAGCACTCCGACGAGACCATTATTAACGTTCGCACCGATTTCGGTCAGGGTGGCTTCGTGTTTCTCTAATGCCTCTCCGTAATAAACACTTACACAGTGTCCGAACATTACAGGGTCGGACACTTTCATCATCGTGGCTTTTAGATGGAGGGATAACAGGGTGCCACTATCCTTGGCTTCTTGAATTGTCTCCGCAAAAAATTTTCGTAAAGCACTCACGTTCATTACTGCGGTATCAATAACTTCTTTATTTTGAAGCGAGATTTTGTCCTTCAATGTTTTGGCTGTGCCGTCTGGGTCCACGAATTCAATCGCAACATCTTCTGCTCGATCCATTACGACTGATAATTCACTTCCATAGAAATCGTTTCCCTGCATATGCGCCACGCGCGCTTTTGAGCCAGAATCTGGCCATGCTTTCATCATTCTATGTGGATTTTTCTGAGCGAAGGTCTTTACGGATGTGGCCGCGCGGCGATCGGAATTACCCTCACGAAGAACAGGATTCACGGCCGATCCGAGCACGCGTGAAAAACGACGTTGAAGTTCTTCTTCTTCCGGATTTTGTGGTTCTTCGGGGTAATTCGGAATATCGTAACCTTGTTCTTGTAATTCCTTAATGGCGTCTTGCAGTTGAGGGATTGATGCACTGATGTTAGGTAGTTTGACAATGTTAGCGGCTGGAGTCTGGGCGAGTTCTCCCATCCATGTCAATTCGTCAGGGATAGTCTGGGCTGCCGTCAAGCGTTCCGGAAAAGTTGCGATTATTCGACCTGCGAGTGAAATGTCACGTAATTCGACCTCAATGCCGCTACCCTTTGTATAAGCTTGAACGATGGGTAACAGAGCATAGGTGGCCAGTGCCGGGGCTTCGTCGATTTTAGTCCAGATAATTTTTGCAGATGACATCACTCTCCCTCTACTTTTCAGTTTATTTCACGGTTGCCAATCCACTATCGTACCGCAACGCGGAAAAAATTTAAACTGACAGACTTGTCGGCGCGCCTTTTGTTGGAGAATTCTTGAGAATAAATTGGAGCGGGAGACGGGGGTCGAACCCGCGACTTCGACCTTGGGAAGGTCGCACTCTACCACTGAGTTACTCCCGCTTCGTTATCCGTAAATGCGATCTTACCAGAGAGTTAGTGTGGTCCCTCCTATCCTGATCTAGTCCGCGTCCGCTACGTCTGCCGGATCACCACGGAACGAGATGTATTTGATGCACAGCGTCTTGTCACTGGAACAGCGGTAATACCTGACGCGCTGTCCCGTGTCCGCGGCACGCGCTGTCGCGTCGGCGAAAAAGTGCATTTCATTCTCACTGAGCAGAAACGAACTATGAGAATCAGAGTACGTTGCCCCGTCGCTGTACATACGAGCAGACCCAATAAAGTCTCCCATGCACTGGGGTTCGGTGTGAAAGACGACATACAGATAGCCATGGTCACCGAGGCTGCCCGTCGTGGGATGGAGAGTACTTCGGCAAATGTAGGCCAAGGCAGACCCCTCCGGCAAAATCTGCATCGACACGTCCATCATTGCGAGGTCGTTATCGATTTCCCAGCCCTGCTGCGCTTCCGCAATCGGGAACAGGTCTACATCCTTAGCAGCAATACTGATCAGGGCAATCAAGATGCCCGTCTGAATAATTTTGGTATAGCGATCCATAATTCCTGCGTGTGTAAGACGCCAGGTACTCCGGCGGATTTTCGAGTTGGTTCTGGTTAAAAGGATACCTGTGGATGGTTACACCCGGTTTCTTATAAACGTAAGTACTTCGTCTCTCTTTTCCTCCATCAATTCGGGTGTGTCACCTTCGAGGTTTAATCGAATTAATGGTTCCGTATTTGAAGGCCGGACATTAAAATGCCACGTTGGGTACTCGACAGAAATTCCATCCATGCGATAAAGATGTCCATCGTGATAGTGATCCGCTAAGGCATCCACGGTAGCGGAGACAGCTCGCATATCCGGCATTTCTGTATTTATTTCTCCAGAGATGAAGTATTTTTGCCGCAAGGGTTCCAATAGTTCCCGAAGCGTTTTACCTTTTACGGACATTAATTCAAGAATCAATAGGGCAGGAATGAAGCCGTTGTCTGCAAAAAAGTTTTCTCGAAAATAGTAATGTCCTGTGACCTCCCCGCCGAAAATAGCATTTTCCTTGCGCATCCTCGTTTTAAAAAATGCGTGACCTACTCTATTCATAAGGCTGGTTCCAGCATATCGATTAACAATATCCTTGATTGCGTAACTGGCGCGGACATCGTAGATAATCGTTGCGCTGGGTTCCTTCAGTAAGAACGCTTCAGCTAGAAGTGCAGTGATGAAATCTCCAGATATAAAATCACCAGATCCGTCGACAAAGAAACATCGGTCAGCGTCTCCGTCCCAGGCAACGCCCGCATCTGACTTTGTTTTTAATACTTCATCTATAAGATCCTCCCGATTTTCCTTCAAGAGAGGATTGGCTTCATGATTGGGAAAGGTTCCATCAATTTCAAAACAGAGTCGGCTTGTCGTGCAGGGCAAGCGGTCAAACACTGTTGGTGCGACTAAGCCGGCCATCCCGCTGCCAGCATCGAGCACAAGATTAAATGGTCGAATCGTAGAGGTGTCAATAAATGAGAAAACATGCTCGATGTAGTCATCAAAGATAGTTCCATCGGACAGAGCGCCGTGGCGGCGTGGTGACGGTATGTTATCTGCGAGGATCATGTCCCGAATGTCTGCCAATCCGGCGTCTCCACTTAATGGGAGCGCCTGACGTCGGACCAGTTTCATCCCATTGTATTCTTGAGGATTATGTGAGGCGGTAATCTGGGCGCCGCCATCGAGATTGTCCCGCGCCACCGCAAAATACAGCATGTCCGTTGCAAGCATTCCATAGTCGGTCACATCCGCACCTTGGTGACGCGCCCCTTCAATGAATGCTGCAGCAAGATCTGGGGATGACACGCGCATATCTCTGGATACGGCGATATGGTGTGCCTTGAGAAAGGATACGTAGGCTCTTCCAATTTGGTAGGCGAGTTCCACGTTGATCTGCGAGGGAAACTTTCCTCGCACGTCATAAGCTTTGAATACTGTGGGGTCTATTGTCATGGTTCGAGCTTGCTATATGCCGTAATAACAGATTGATCGCCTAAGACGACTCCTGAGTGAATTGACGCGTACTCCTCGATATGAGTAGAGTGTCCCAAGATCGCGTCGTGTACGCTCGAGGAGGCTGCGAGCGAGCAATGTGGCCACAAAATTGAACTTTTCACGCACACGTCATGTCCAATATTGGAAGAGAAACCGATTACGCTATTAGCTCCGATATGTGTATTAGCTCCAACTTGAACATTCTCGCCAATGAAGCAGGGCGCTTCAAGTGTCGCCGTTGGATCGATAGTCGCACTGGGATGAATTACAGGCTCGCTGAAGTCTGACTGTCCTTGAAGCGAAGTGGGATATTTTCCACTTAAGATGTCACGGTGTGCCTGAACGTATTTATCCGTCGTTCCGATATCCAGCCAGTACCCATCGTCGATATAGGCTACAAAAGGTTCGTCATTCTTTACTAAAGATGGGAAATAACTTCGTTCGATGGAATATTTTGTGTTGAGTGGAATGCGCTCTAAGGTCTCAGGTTCCATAACATAAATTCCGGCATTAATTGTGTTACAGGGTAGCTCCGTCGAGTCGGGTTTCTCGATAAAGTTAACCACATTATTCTCGGAATCAGTCTGGACTAGTCCATAGGCATTCGGATTTTCTACAGGAGTCAGGACGATCGTCGCTCGAGCCTTCCTGGCATGGTGAAGATTGATGACGGCATTTAAATCGATGTGGGTCAGCACATCACCATTAAAAACGATGAATGTCTCGGTTACATCCTGTGCGCAAAATTTGATCGCACCGCCTGTGCCAAGAGGTGACGGTTCAGTGGCATAGCTGATGGAAAGTCCTTTATTCAATCCATTTCCGATGACAGATTCGATTGAATCGGAACGATAATTAAGGCTTAAAACGATTTCATCGATTTGCGGGACACCTTTAAGCAAATCGATCTGGTAGTTCAAGAATGGTCGATCGAATATCGGAACTACCGGTTTCGGGGTATGAAGAGTTAATGGTCGGAGCCTTGTGCCGAATCCGCCCGCGAGTATTATCGCTTTCATTTTATTCTCGGACCATGCTTTAGTTTACTGTTACGCATTACGATACGTGATGTTCAAAAGACTATTTTAACAATTAACGATATAGAATACGCCAGACTACTTTTTTGGAGAGTGGATGAATCTTCCGAATTCTTTGACCCTTGCACGTATATTTCTTGTACCGCTGTTGGTTGTCGTACTCTTGACACGATTTGAGACAGAGTTCATTTTTTCATTGCCCAAAGAAGTTTTCGGTGCTGCAATTTTTGGATTTGCTGCTATTACAGATTGGCTAGATGGGTTCCTCGCGAGACGCCGTCAGGAGGTGACGTCACTCGGACAATTGATGGATCCATTAGCTGATAAGTTGTTAATAACGGCAGCATTGATTTCGCTGGTACAGATGGGAATGGCTTCTGCTTGGATGGTAGCCGTCATTTTGGGCAGAGAACTAGGAATTACTGTTTTAAGAAGTATTGCCCATAGTCAGGGTGTCATAATCGCTGCATCTTCACTTGGAAAAACAAAGATGATTGCTGAGGTGATTGCGATATTGTTGCTGATGCTCGGCAAGCAGGTTGCGATATTCTTTGTTCTCGGACAGATTGGTCTATGGGTGGTACTTGTTACCGCTCTTATTTCAGCGGCTGATTACTATAAGAAATTCAACAAACTTGTTTCGTCAGCGGGAGGATAACCGCCTGATTCCTGTGCACTTCGAGAGTCCTAGGGATCATCTTGGGTTCTAAGTCGGGGCCGAAAATCGACTGGGTCTTCAGGATTTGTTTCTATTTGGGCCATAAGTTCATGAGCATCAGAAATAATTTCTGATTCTGGGAACTCAGCAATCAATTTTTCGAGTAAGGGCAGAGATTCCTCGGAGCGTCCTGCGTATTGCAACGAGTCAGCCAGGTAATAGTAAACAAGATCGCGCTGGCTAAAATTGGGGTCATCTCTAAGAATCATTTCAAGGCGATCGATGGCACCAGGATGCCAATTAATCCTGTGGTAAAACTTTCCGACAACGTAATTTGCTTCTGATAGGCGATCGTATGCTTGACGAAGATAATCCTGCACTTCATCCAATAATTCGCTTCCTGGGTACCGTTCCTCGAATAATTCAAACTCGGTAATAGCATTACGGGTTTCTACTTGATCGCGTTCTGGTCGTCTCATTTGTTGGAAGTAGACCATCCCTACTTTGAATTGAGCGTACTGGGCTCGTGGGTGCGTGGGGTACAGGGCTATGAAATCTCTAAAGTCAGCGAGTGCTGTCATATATGACTGGAGCGTTGCTTCGGCTTCGTATGAGTCAGCGACGCCGAGCCGTGCATCTGGTTGCAGGGTGCTTTGAGGATAATTGTCTCGTATTTGGAGAAAATATTCTCTAGCAGTCCTCCAATCCCCCTCATCAAGAGCCGCTACGCCACGGTCGTAAAGTAAGGTGTCCGCGTCAACTGTGGTAAGAGGAATCTCCGGTCTATTGTTTCCGCAGGCGATTACAGAGATCATCGTGCTGAGGAGGGCGATGCAAAGGACCACCTTTTTGAGTAAAAACTTTTTCTTTAGGAAGATAAATTTTCCGCAAGCCATTCAAATTCCGCCTTAATTCCTTCTTCTAGGGTAACAGATGGTTCAAACCCCAAATCTGCCTGTGCAAGAGTTGTGTCCGCGTATGTGTCAAGCATATCGCCTTTTTGTCGTTCTTCATGTATCACGATTGGTTCTCGGTTCGTGCACTGGGTCATTAATTTTATTACGTGGTTCATTGAGACCCGTGAACCACCCCCAATATTGTAAACCCGACCGGGCACGCCACGGATTCCGGCGGCTGTCGTAGCACTAATAATGTCCTCAATGAAGGTAAAATCACGAGTTTGTTCCCCGTTACCGAACAAAGTAATCGGTTTTCCGTAAAGAATCGCTTTTAAAAAGCGATTAAAGGCCATGTCGGGACGTTGTCTAGGCCCGTATACCGTGAAATATCGCAGTGACACTGTTGGGACACCATAATTTTCCCAGTAGAGATGGCAGAGGTGCTCAGCTGCCAATTTTGTAACACCATATGGCGAAACCGGTTGCAATTGAACATTTTCTTGCATCGGTATCGCGGCAACATCGCCATATACGGAGGAACTTGAGGCATAAATTAGCCGTTCTAAAGAACTGCCACGGCATGCCTCTAAGAGAATTTGAGTCGCTTCGATATTAGAGGTGATGTATTCATTGAAATCACGGCCCCAACTTTTTCTAACGCCCGCTTGGGCAGCTAAATGATAAACATGAGTAACATCAGACAGTAGTTTTACCAAGTCCGCCGTTTGCAGCGATTCTTCTAAGAAATAAAAGTCTTGGTGCTTGTGTAACGATGCGATGTTTGCTTCTTTCAAGTCACGAGGGTAGTAGTCCGAAAATGAATCGATACCGCTCACGCTAATTCCTTGTGCCAAAAGATTTTCGGCAAGATGAGAGCCGACGAAACCTGCAACGCCAGTGATTAACGCTTTCATGCTAGAACCTTTTGAACTTCATCAGGTAGACGATGAAGATGTCCGTCTAGGTCGACAGCGGCATGCATTGTTTTGCCGGTCGCAAGTTGGCCTCCATCAGCTGAACGACTTATGTCGTAAGAGAATTCGATTCTCACTGGAGAAAGTATTTCACAGTGAGTCAAGACATCGAGCGTCTCGTCATAATGGGCGGAGCTGAGATAATCACATTGGGCAGAGATTACTGGTAGCATTAGGCCGTCTTCTTCAAGCTTTGCATATGTATATCCGAGTGATCTTAAAAGATCACAACGAGCCACCTCAAACCAAACAAAATAGTTGGCATAGTAAACGATCCCCATTTTATCTGTTTCAGCGTATCGTACTCGGATCTGTGAAGTATGGGCAGGCACTAGGTCCGTTGTCCTTGAAGCGCACAGTTCCTGAGTTCCTCAGTCGCAGTGGTCGGGTCGGCGGCATTATAAATCGCTGATGCCGCCACCAAAATATTCGCTCCGGCGCGTACAACATTTTTGGCATTTCCCGTGTGTATACCGCCATCGACTTCGATACGAGCATTGCTGCCAATTGTTTTCAGCCGTGAACGCAATGCTTCTATCTTTGCTTCGGTTTGTGGAATAAAAGACTGTCCAGAAAAACCAGGATTAACAGACATCACCACTACGTAATCTACTAAACCGAGAACGTCATCGATGCGACTAATTGGTGTGGAAGGATTTAATGCGATCCCAGCTTTTATATCCAGGGATTTAATGGAGTTTATTATGGAGACAATGTTTGAATGTGCTTCTACATGAACCGAAATCATCGAAGCACCAGCATGGGCAAATGACTGTATATGATCTTGGGCCTCGATAATCATAAGGTGCACATCCAGTGGAAGTTGGGTCACACGTTTAATGGATTCGACAATGGGTATCCCGATAGTTATGTTTGGTACAAACCTTCCATCCATGACATCAATATGAATTAAGTCAGCGCCCCCGCGCTCCACCGAGGCAATCGCCTCTGCAAGGTAACCAAAATCAGCTGAAAGAATTGATGGAGCGATTTCAAGTTTCACTGGCTTACCTCGAGGGAGATAGATTCACCAGGAGCAATTTGGAATCCGGATTGCGGAGAGTGCCGAAGTATAATGCCTCCTTCAAGTCCTGGATACGGATGTTCGCCTACAACTGTGATACGGAATCCTTGCGAGCGCAATATCTCAGCTGCTGTGGTCGCACTGATCCCAATTAAGTCTGGCATAACGTAAGTTCTTCCTCGCTCTCCACGATTGACCAGCAATCTGACGTTTTCCTCTCCGTCACGTGATAACTGCTCTTGTGCGACGATCGAGTCGGTTTGGTATTGTTCTGATCGTATTTCTGACAGCCCAACTAAATTAAATGAATTGTTTACAAGACGTTGTCGAGCGGCTGTTTCTGATTCGCCTGCTAAAAGTGGAGCCGATCCAGGGGTTTTACCTGAGCTAAGCCAAATTTTCACCTGGCGATTTTGTCGAGTCTGAATTCCAGGGTTCGGAGATTGATCAGCTATGAGACCAGCCGCGATAGCTTGGTTCGGTTGACGTAAAGATTCAAGGCCGACGGTCAGATTTAGTTCCTTGAGGGCTACACTAGCCTCCTCAGCGGACATCGAAATAAGAGAAGGAACTGTCACCTCTCGATTCTTCAGAGCTAATTGTAGGCCAAGGAATCCAGAAAAGACGTAAACCACGCCAAGCGTGCCCGCTAGGAGTAGAGATTTGCTAATGAATAAAATTATCTTTTTCGCCCTTGTATTTGTAATCATTAGATCAATAGTAAATTTTATCCCGTAATTTATTGTAGAAGGAAACGTTCGTTAGATTAGTTCGGTGAATTCAAACCTCTACATGAGAAATCTCAACGTTTTCTTATAAGGACTGCGGCGAAGAATGCTTGCAAATGATCGCGGTGTGGCAGCGTGTGCAGAAAGCCTTCAGGACTAAGAAGTGATGAAAGACTTTTGTTTTTAGGTATATCAACTTCAAAGTTCTTATGATCTGCTAAGAACGAGCGCACGACATGTTCATTTTCTTCTGGTTCACTTGAACAAGTCGCATAAATCAGGTGCCCCCCGGGACTAACCACTTCAGCACCTGACGCGATTAATGCTTTTTGATCTGAAGCAAACGAGGTTAACTGGCTTTCAGAACTGCGCCACCGTATATCCGGATTGGTTCTAAGGGTTCCTAGTCCAGAACAAGGGGCATCCACTAACACCCAGTTGAACACCGCGGGAAACGGTAAACGTTTTCGGCCATCTAGTCTGACTATTCTTGCATTCTTAACGCTAAGTTTAGAGAGTGTTTGTTTCAGAAGCGAAACTCTTCGCTCACGAAGATCGGCAGCGACGAGAATCCCATTGTTAGACATCGCACCCGTAATTGCAGCAGTTTTCCCTCCAGGTGACGCACATAGGTCAAGGGCAACGTCCTTGGGGCCCACCAGCATTAATTCAGAAATTACCTGAGATGCCTCATCTTGGGCTAAAAACCATCCCTCATGAAAGAGGTCTAATGTGAGTGGGTTTCCCTGAATTGTTATCAGTGTGTTTGAAGAAAAACGACCGGGTTCAGTTTTAATCCCGTAGCCTTCTAATTTTTTTGTCAAGGTGTTCGCGTCTGTTTTAAGCGTATTAACACGTAATGTGATGGGGGCAGGCTGATTATTGAAAGTACACCAACGGTCTGTTGCCAAAAAACCATAGCGATCTAACAGCCGTTTCACAATCCAGCTGGGATGGGAATGTGTAGTTGCCAAATATTCGAGAGCGTGTCGATTTTCACGAGGATTCCTTGGAAAATTATTTTCACGATGATCTTTTGGTTTTTCTGGAGCGCCATCGAAAAATGATGTCTTAGTGCACTTACGTAGAATTGCATTTACAAATCCTGCAGCGCTGGTTTTTTTTAGACTGCGGGTCATTGACACTGCATCGTTTACGATCGCGTGACGAGGAATCCGGTCTAGATAAACGAGTTGATAAAGAGCTCCGCGCAGTATGTCGATTACATCTCTATCCAGTTTGTCGAGATCTCGAGAGGAAAACTTAGCCAAGAACGAATCTAAGGTCGATCTCCGGCGCATGGTCCCTATAGCGATTTCAGTCGCAAGCCCTCGGTCGCGTGAGTCCACTATTGAAGCGAGGTGCTTATCTAATGCCTGAGGCAGATCGTATGTCTCGGTGTGTACATCTCGAATTACGCGATGGGCGGCATGTCGGGCTGGGCTAATCATGAGAAATTAACGAATTTTGAGCCGTCGTTGATCCTGTACCCATTTAAGAAATCTTTAATTTGTAATGGCCGTTTACCTTCTGGCTGTAACTCAAGGATATCGATGAGAGAATGGCCCCCTGCAGCGACAGTAATTACGTCTCCTGAAGATTTAACTATTTGTCCTGGCTCGCTTGGAGTGCCGCTGTCTAAATGCCGCTCACCGAGATTGGTTTTGAGTATGTTGAGACGATGATTGTCGAGATAACTGTAGGCCTGTGGCCAAGGGTGAAGTCCTCGGACAAGGTTGTGAATGCTTTGGGATGGAAGATTCCAGTCGATACGCCCGTCTTCTTTGCTCAGACGAGGTGCAAGGGTAGCCAAGGTGTGGTCTTGTTCAGTTTCAACGGCTGTTCCATGCTCTATCTGGTCTAGCGTTTTCATGAGTGCAACAGCACCGATTTTAGCAAGCGTTTGCTCTAATGAGGCGCTATCGTCATTAGAGCCTATTGGTACTTTGACCTTGCAAAGCATTGGGCCTGCATCCATTTCAGAGACTAAACGGATGATTGTTACTCCTGTCTCAGACTCGCCAGCAATAACGGCCCTATGAATCGGTGCGGCGCCACGATAACCCGGTAATAAAGAAGCATGAACGTTGAACATGCCAAGTCGAGGGATTGCAAGAAGAGGGTCCGGTAGAAATTTTCCATATGCAGCGACTACACCGAGGTCAGGTTTCAGTGACGTTACATGGTTCATGAAATCAG
>Ga0310344_10002531_pt1 | contig 13754 bp, 12 predicted proteins | sample HC15DNA20200_MG_FD_203801 | JGI IMG/M metagenome (GOLD analysis project Ga0310344, IMG submission 203801) | Marine microbial communities from station ALOHA, North Pacific Subtropical Gyre - HC15-DNA-20-200_MG | ecosystem: Environmental > Aquatic > Marine > Oceanic | place: Pacific Ocean: North... | reverse complement strand
TCATGTCGATATAGTCGAAAGTCTTGATGGTGAGATCGTGGGTTATTGTTGGTCTGAACATGGACTCTCAGGCGAACCCGGAGCCATAGGGATGGTTGGAATAAACCCGAAAATCCAAGGCAAAGGTTTAGGTAGAGCAATTACCGCAGCAGGATTGAAATGGTTGATCAACAGCAAAGCAAATCCCATTAATATCACTGTGGATTCTGAAAATCTCCCAGCTGTAAATTTATACAAAAGCTTAGGTTTCGAACCAAAATGGGAGTCTTATTGGTTTCAGAAAGATATCAGGCTACGCAACTGACAACCTTGGGATTGGACCCTCTCAATATAATCATTTCTGAATATGCTTTTAACAGCTGGTCAACAGACCGCTCCCATCCTTTTGTAGCTGCGAAATTTATAGCAGCATCTCGCATACTATGTAAGCTGTGATTCTGCTCATGTAATAATCGATTAAAAACTTGCGTATAAGCTGAATGCTCTTGTTCGTTTATCAAAAAACCAGTCACACCATCTTCAACTAAAGTACTTAAAGATCCTACATTTGCTGCAACTATTGGCGTTCCACAAGCCATTGCTTCAAGGCCAACTAGTCCAAAGCTTTCGTGGTAAGAGGGTATAGCCAGTATATCTGCAGCTGAATAATATGATGGTAGGAATTCTTGAGGCATAGCAGAAAGGAAAATGACTTTATCCTGAATACCTAAATCCACAGATAATTTTTTTAGCCATTTCTTGCCATCATCGTCTTTAGCTCCTCCAACGATAACTAAAACGGCTCTAGGAATTTCAGCAATAGACTTGAGCAAAATATCGGGACCTTTAAACGGATCCAATCTTCCGACGTAGAGGATTATTTTCTGGTCATCGCGAAGGCTCAATGCTCTACGCACTATAGTTGGATCAGAAGGATGGAAAAGCCCTAAATCAACTCCTCCTTGCGCTATTGAAATTTTCTTTGAAGGGACACTGAAAAGGTTTTGAATATCGTCAGCTTCTTCTGCTGTAAAAGCCATAATCTTATCTGCTAATTCAGAGATTGATGCCTCAGCAGCCTTGCGTTCTTTTGATTCTTCGAAGTCAAAATGCGATTCTTTAACTAGGCCTATTGTATGGTAAGTAATTGCATGGGGAATCGCGAAGTAATTAGCAATAGACTCTCCTACCAATCCTGAGAGCCAGTAGTGACTATGTACTAAATCGTAACCAAATTGTTCTTGCTCTGCAAAGGATTTGATCCATTCAGTAATAAATGGAATTGAAGGTAGAAATTTTTCTTTTTCTAGCTCATGATCTTCAACAGGAACATGAATTACTCGTAGGTTTTCCCTTAAGTTATTACTTTCTAATGTTTGGGATTCATGTGCCTTGGTGAAAATATCTACGCAAATACCCCTATCTACAAGCAATGGTGCGATTTTACTTAAGTAAACATTCATTCCCCCCGCAGACCCTTCACCAGGGACAACTAAAGGGCACCCATGTATTGAAATAATTGCAATACGACGAATTGGTCGAATATGTAGATCCATTGTTTTCATATTATCGACTGGCAACCAATCTCATTAAATTAATTTCTTCAGCGCCTAGATGAAACTTATATTGCTCATTACCGCGCAAAAAGTCGTAATAGCCCATTTGTTTTTCGATAGCGTCATTAATTGTAAGAGCCTTTAGCAGTAAGCTGACACTATATTGTGATTCTTCAATTCTGTATCCACTGTTATACAAAAACCTACTCGCCCCAAGGTCAAAACATAATGCGGAGGCAACTTTTCTTGACCCAATTTCAAGGAAGAATAATTTCGCTAAGCCTTCATCGAGCATTTCTGAGATTACTGTTTGGAAAAAAATTACTCTCTGCGGATCCATAAAATCTCTTTTGTCTTCTTTACTTTCTGCCATCATGTCCAAAAATGTAACTATGTCCCCTTCTAAGGTTTCATTTGTAGTTGTAACCAAATTGTACTCACCTGCAGAATCCAGTCGCCTTAACTTCCTTCTCAACTCATGACGATCCTTCTTGCGCAAATTCCCTAAATACTCTTCCCAAACAGAAGGTAAATTAAGACCAGGGACTACGTCCTCAATTTCAACATGAACCGTGCACCCAATGCCCTGAAGTCTTTCCGGAAGGTAATCTAGAGTTAGTGAATTTTCCTTAATAGAAGAAAGATCTAAGGTAGTCCAATTCTCATTTTTAATAGCATTAATGAGGCCATCATAAAAAGTATCAGAATCTTGACTGTGATTGATAATGAAGTCGTGGTAATCAAATAAATCTGAGTTGCCAATAAAAGAAAGTGTGGCACCTCGCTGCATCATGGGAGCTATCCCTAAAATATGTTCATCATTTTCTAGTAAAACAATCTTCGATTCATATGAACCTCCAAAAATTTTCCACCAAATATTTTGCCATTTATGAGTTAAAAATATTGAACTCTCTGATTTTGCAAGCAAATCGTTCCATAGATTTTCACTTTCACCAAAGTTTAGGTTTTTGAAACTGTGAACCAACGATAACTCCTGAAATTATCATCTAAATGAGGTCATCGATATGGATATAATCAAATACCCAAAGCTGCAGCAACGCTATCTATATTTGCAGATACATTCAAAGGTTTTGATTCAGCGTTTTCAGCAGCAAATGAAGGGTCTTTAAGCCCATTACCAGTGATAACGCAAACTATCCTATGACCGCTGAAATCCGTGCCATTATTTACCAATTTTAATAAACCGGCTAAGGAGGCTGCAGAAGCAGGTTCGCAGAAAATACCTTCGCTCCTTGCAAGTTTCTTCCACGATTCGATGATTTGTTCATCAGTAACTGTGTCAATCAAACCATTTGATTCATCACGAGCTTGCTCAGCGCTTACCCAACTAGCAGGGTTACCTATCCTAATAGCAGATGCAATCGTATCAGGGTTTTTCACAGTACGGCCCAAAACTATTGGTGCCGCTCCCTCAGCTTCAAATCCCATCATTCTGGGCACACCTTTTTGTTTCTTCTCGTCATACTCTTTAAAACCTTTCCAATAAGCAGTGATATTCCCGGCATTGCCTACTGGTATAAACAATTCGTCAGGGGATAGCCCTATTTCATCAACAATTTCAAATGACGCGGTTTTTTGGCCCTCAAGCCTGTATGGATTAACAGAATTAACGAGACACATATTGAAAGTATCAACCATTTCTCGGGCGATGCTTAATGCTGTATCAAATCTTCCATCTATAACAATTACCTTCGCACCATACGCAATAGCCTGGCTTAATTTACCTTGAGAGACATCTCCTTGTGGCACCAAAACCACGCTTTCTATACCTGCTGCTGCTGCATAAGCAGCAGCAGCAGCGCTTGTATTTCCTGTAGATGCACACAAAATCTTCTCGTAACCATTTTCTATCGCTTTTGCGACCGCCAGCACCATGCCTCTGTCTTTAAATGAGCCTGTAGGATTACAGCCCTCTAACTTAAAATAAAGATCAGGTATCCCTAACTGAGGTCCAATAAAGGATGAACGAACCAATGGCGTTCCTCCTTCTCCCAAACTGAGTTTGGGAGTATTTTCAGTTACAGGTAAATAATCTGCGTAACTATCTATTACACCCATAGTAACTAAACCCCTATGCGATCACTTCTTCGATCCTGATTAAATTAAAAACATCAATTACGGCATCTTGTGCCCTAATTGAAGCAATAGCACCCCTAACGGAAGCTTCAAGAGCAGAATGCGTTGTAACGACTATTTCTGTTGATCCATCCAAAACAGCCAAATCTTTTTGAATCACAGAAGCAAGGCTAACATCCCGATCTCCTAAAGCTCGGGAAATTTCAGCCATTACACCTGGCTGATCTTTAACTTTGATACGTAAATAATATTGTGAGTGAAGAAGATCAATATGTTGAATCTTGGCAGAATTCCCCCCAAATGGATAAGGAGGTAATTTCTTTTGCTCAAAAATTGCTTCAGCTGTCTCAAATATGTCTCCTATAATAGCTGATGCAGTTGGGCTTTTACCTGCTCCGGGGCCTTCAAGAATTACTGATCCTACCAAATCTCCGCTGAGTTGAATCGCATTTTGCACACCGTTAACTTTTGCTAACGGGTGTTCCATAGGCACAAAAGAAGGATGAACTCTTACTTGAATACCATCGTCGAACTTTTCAGCAATAGCCAGCAGTTTAACCACATATCCTAATTCTTTTGCGTAAACAAAGTCAGCTAAATCTAAATTCGAAATTCCCTCGGCATAAACTTCCTCGAAGCGTACGCGAACCTTAAAAGCTAAAGATGAAAGGATCGCAAGTTTATAAGCAGCATCAATTCCTTCAACATCCGCTGTAGGATCTGGTTCAGCGTAGCCAAGGGATTTGGATTTTTCTAAAGCCGCCGAATAATTTTCATTTTGAAGGCTCATCCGAGTAAGCATGTAGTTAGTAGTGCCGTTAATTATAGTGGTGATCTTATTAAAATCATTAGCCAGTAAATCTCGTGACAATGGGCGCAATATGGGGATCCCTCCCCCTACGCTAGCCTCAAACCTTATACTAACTCCATTATCAACTGCATGCTTAATTAATTCGGGGCCATACTTCGCTATAACTTCTTTATTTGCAGTTACTACGTGTTTGCCAGAATCAATGGCTTTCCTTATGTACTCGAACGCGGGAGTCTCACCGCCAATCGCCTCTACAATTAAATCAATTTTGGGATCATCTATAAGATCGAGAAAGTCAGCCGTAATTTTTGCATTGGTTTGAATATCCCTGGTTTTGTTAGCGTCTGCAACCAGAATTTTTATTAGTTCAATTGAAAAGCCCAGGTTTTTTTCATAGCTGGCACTTTTTTGTGCGAGAATCTCAACAACTCCAGCACCTATAGTGCCCAAGCCTAAAAGACCAATACCGATGTTCCGTTCCCTTATCACAATCACACTACCGTAATTTGCTGATTAACCAATCAGCGTCGTTTTGGTCAAAGTCAACAAATGAAATTAAATCTGAGGTTTTCTGGGTAAACCAATCATCGGCCTGCCGTCTAACGAGCATATCGTGTAATTCTTGACTTATTTGCTTACTAGCAGGTAGTTCATTGACCTGAAGTACCACGAACCCTAAAGACGAATTAATTGGGCCTATGATTTGGCCCTTCTCAGCCTCAAAAGTCTGTGCATCAAATTCAGGGAATGCGCCTCTGGGAACCCATCCTAGGATTCCACTTTCATTTGAATAATAATTTTCTTTATTGAATATAGACGCAACCTTTTCAAAAGGCTGTCCCTCAATTATTTGAGTCCATGCTTTTTGTGCATCTATAGAGCTCGAAGCAACAATCCAACTCAAATTAACTGCTTCTTGCTCATCAGGAACTTTGGCTTTGAAATATTCATTTACTGATTTTCTCATAATGTCACCGGCGATATATTCCCTATAATCAGTGTCATTTACTCCTAAGCCCAACAAAAACTCTGAATATCTTGATTGTCCCAATTCTCCCAAGCCATCCCTACTTGATTCGCCAAGTCGAGCAGATTGAAATGCACGCGCTAAAACAGCATTGACATCAATAGTAGCCGGTGGTGTGATGCCTAGTTCTTCAACAGATTGGGATAGCACCTTATTTCCTACCAAAAGCTCTAACGACTCCCGTGGTTCGAAAATTGCACTTTGTTGACCTGATGCTGCCAGCGCAGCAGCCATTATTCTAGAAGCAGGCACTAAATCTCTTAACTGAATGTTCTGGCCAGCAACTTCAGCAACAGTTTGACGTGGAGGCCTAAAGCTACTGAAATAAGTACCTAAAGCAAGCCAGAGGATCAAACTTACAGCGACGATTGCGCCAAACCAAATTAATAGTCGTTGCCTAAATTGTTCTGAGTTCTCATTTCCAGATTTCGATAATCTGGATTCAGCGTAAATATTTTGTCGTTCAGCTCTTCTACGCTGCCTCATAAGAACACCTAATAGCAGACTTACCCAAACAATACGATAAAACCATCGATGGCATCATTTAGACTCTTCAGCGTCTATATCCGAAGAGCTCACTTCATTTGCTTCTTCTGTGCTATCAGTGACCTCTGCAACAGGTGCAGCTTCTTCTGTACTATCAGTGACCTCTGCAACAGGTGCAGCTTCTTCTGTACTATCAGCGACCTCTGCAACAGGTGCAGCTTCTTCTACGGGAAGATTAGATGGGGTTTCAACTACATCTCTATTTGTTCCTTCTGATTCACTTCTGTCCCGGTCACGACGGAAACGATCAGCTCTTGGCCCAGCTCTGTAGCTGAGATCAAATTGGCTGTGAGCTCCTGTATATGGCAAGAGAGCTACGTAACGAGATCTTTTGATAGCAGCAGCTAGCATTCTCTGATGCGGGGCACATGTGCCAGTTTTCCTACGTGACTCTATTTTCCCCCAATCAGAAATATAGCGCCTAAGTCGTTGAAAATCCTTATAATTAATTGCCTGTATCTTATCCACACAGAAAGAACAAACTTTCCTTCTTGGGAAAAAGCGTCGCCCCTCACGGCGCCTACCACCTTGACGAGTAGTCATTTTTAATCTCCTATGCCCTGGACCGCAACGAGTTCAAAGATTACTCGTTAGGGGATGGCCTTAATGCAATCGCAAATGCCACCCTAGAAGGGCAGGTCGTCTGCACCTGAGACGACCGTCTCGAAGTCCGAAGAAACCGTAAAATCGTCGCCTTGATTCTCTGTATCGCTCGGGCGATCAAGGAACAACACTCGACTCGCTACAATTTCATTCCGAAACCTCATTTGTCCATCATTGCCTTGGAAGCTATGGCTTTTGATTCTTCCTTCCACATAAGCCCTACGGCCTTTTGTTAAATACTGGTTAACTTGCTCGGCAAGGTTATTCCACGCTACTACTGTGAACCATTCAGTTTCTTGCTTTCGTTCATTGTCCTGAGCTGTATAAGAACGGCTAGTCGCTATCCTGAACGATGTGACTGGACTCCCTGAGGGTGTATATCTCATCTCTGGATCTGTTCCCACATTGCCGATCACCATAATTTTATTCAATCCATCCATATCAGCTCACCTCTTATATGATGCAATCGAATCATGCACAAATTAAATTTAAACAGCAACCTCTTCTTGTCTGACCAACATATGCCTAATTACGTCATCAAGAAGGTTAAGTGAATTTTCCAGCTCAGCAGAAACAGAAGGATCCATACTTATCGAAACAATATGGTAGTTGGCATCAGTCTGGTTAGCTATCTTAAAGGCTAGCCTTTTCTTACCCCAATTCTCTTCCTCGATAATGTCACCGCCTGAATTTGATATGACACGTCTTATTCTGTCCAAGACGACAGCCATTCTTTCAGAGTCCACATCTGGGTGAAGTATCAACATCAATTCGTAATCACGCATATCAATCTCCTCGTAACCTGTGGATTATAGCAGGCAATACGCGCCGACAAAATAGCAAATCATTTGGGACTAGGAAAACTAATCCTTTAACCACTCATACAGATAATAATGATCCTGAGACATACTTAAAGACTCGTATGTTCGCTGTGCATTGATATTAGACTTGTCAACATAAAGCCTCAGTCCTGCAAATTCTGTTGAATTCTCTACAATGTATTTCAAATGTTTGAACAGAGCAGAAAAAATACCTTTTCTTCGTGCACTTGGCACTACAAAAACAGAGTGTATCCAAAGAATGGTAGCTGATCTCCAATCACTCCATTCAGGTACAACCAAAAGACAGCCCACAATAGAACCATCAAGCAGGGCAACCCAATAGGTACCTTTAGAAGAGTCCTCAAATACGGCCTCTACTCCTGCTTTTACCACTTCATGATTCAGAGCTAATTGCTCAGCTTCTATTGCCATGTTGATTTGAAATTCAACAATTAAAGGAGAATCACAAGGTTTAGCGTGTCTAATTTCAAGCAAGTTAAAAATCTAACCCTGGTACAGGATGTTTGGCCGTAAGCTCTTCCACTTCTTCTCTTAATTGAGTCTCCACAGAATGATCGCCTCTGTTATGTATCGCTCTGGCAATAATTGAAGCAACTTGTTTTGTTTCTTCAGCACCAAATCCACGTGTTGTGATAGCAGGAGTTCCAAGTCGCAGACCGCTAGTAATTCCTGGAGGTTTTGGATCATTCGGAATAGCGTTCTTGTTGACAGTCACATTGATCCTATCTAATGCTTCTTCCGCTTCCTTGCCAGTGCATTCCAGAGGGGACAAGTCGACTAACATTAGGTGATTATCGGTACCACCAGACACGATCCTGAACCCCTGTTCTTCCAGTCCATTCGCTAAAACTTTCGCGTTGCTGACAATAGACTGCGCATAAACCTGAAATTCTGGAGATAATGCTTCACCAAAACACACAGCTTTTGCAGCGATAGAGTGCATTAGTGGTCCGCCTTGTCCGTATGGGAATACTGCCCGGTCAATCGATTTTGCATGGCTTGTCCTTGATAGAATCATAGCTCCACGTGGACCTCTAAGAGTTTTATGTGTAGTCGATGTAACAACCCCTGCATGCGGGATTGGCGAGGGATGCACACCTCCAGCAACAAGGCCCGCTATATGAGCCATATCAACCATCAAAACGGCACCGACTTCATCAGCAATTTGTCCAAATTTTGCAAAGTCAATACTTCTAGGATAAGCAGTAAACCCTGCCACTATAACCTTAGGCCGATGCTCACGAGCCGTTTTTGCAATTTCCTCATAATCAAGCTGTTCTGTTTCTGGATCCAAAGAATATGAAACAAAATTATACAGCTTGCTTGAGAAATTCACCGGACTACCATGTGTGAGATGTCCACCATGGTCTAATCTCAACCCCATCACTTTATCCCCTATTTCAAGAAGTGCCGCATATGCTGCAACGTTCGCCTGTGCCCCAGCATGAGGTTGAACGTTGGCATGTTCAGATCCGAATATTTCTACGGCACGATCAATGGCTAATTCTTCAACCACATCTGCGAATTCACACCCCCCATAGTATCTTCTTCCAGGGTATCCCTCGGCATACTTGTTTGTAAGTGCCGAACCCTGTGCTTCCATAATAGCTCTGCTTACGTAGTTCTCAGATGCAATTAACACAATGTTGCGGCGCTGCCGTTTAACTTCATTTTCTAGTGCTTCTGCAATAACTGGGTCTTGTTGATTTAATTTACTGGATATATCAGTAGTCATTTGAACTCCATGACAAATGTTTTTTTATATGCGTCCTTTGATTTTAACAGTCCGTTGAAATCGAAGGCGAATTTAAGCGATAGATTTTTAATGAGAATCACCAATAGATTTTATTGGGAGAGATATCAAGTAAGGCAACGCTATATTTTGTTATCCCCAAAGTACTGATATAAGAATTACATGATAAAAGCAATCTCATTTGATTTTTATGGAACCCTTGCCACTTGGGACCCCTCAGGCGACAAACTTCAACTAGAAGCAGCCAAAGCTGAAGGGTTAAAAGTAGATGCTACAAAAATAGGTGAAGCTTACGCATCAGCTGACAATTATTTAGCGTTTGAGAATTCAATCTCACCCATTTCAATGCGGAGTTATTCTGAGAGAAATAAAATTCTTATAGAGTATGAAAGAGTTTTATTAGCGACACTTTGCCCTGATGCTACTAAAAAAATTGCCCAAAGGGTCTGGGAGAGAATAGAAAGTACACCGAAACAACTCAAGAGCTATGAGAGTGCAAGAGCCATTTTAGAAAATTTAATTTCACGGCAATTAAAAATAGGGATAATCTCGAACATCGCTGAAGGCCTTACCCAAGTGGTAAACAATTCAGGCTTAGAAGGGCTGTCGGGTTTTATGGTTTCTTCTGGAGAAGTGGGGCATAGCAAACCACATCCCGCAATATTTGAAGCAGCTTTAAAAGCTTGTGGGGTACACCCACATGAAATGATTCATGTGGGTGATTCATTGGAAGGTGATGTAAAAGGTGCACTTGGTTCCGGAATCCATGCGATTTTGATCGACAGAAATAAATCAAAAAATGTATCAAAATCGGAAAAGTATTATGTGATACCCTGCATAGAGAAACTGCTGCCTCTTTTAAAAGCGAAATTCAATATATTCTGATACATAGTGGAGTAACCCAAAATTGCGACCATATGTTATGGGAAACCATTAGATGCTTTATTGAAAATATAGGCCATGTTAGAATGGCACGTAGTGATTTTTGGCAATTCCCTTAAGATTGGTTGATAACTATGGCGTATCAGGTCTATTTTGCTAATATGACCGAAGAAAATCAGTCTCTTCTTTTGGCTGTTTTACGGTTGAAAGAAGAGTCCACTTCGGTATCCGGTTGGCCTTCCATACAAAAGCTCGAGGTTAATGAGACTGAACTTCTCATGCGTCTTCGTGGACCTATTCCAGCTGGCAATTTCCAGTACCAAGAAATTTCAGAATATGAAGACCGAAGCCCACAAACTTTGCGCAGAGGTAGAGGCAGGGGTGGCAGAAGGCCTTCTGAAAGGCCTAGGAACAATGGAAGAGCCCAATTCAACGATATTTAAGAACGCTATCTCTTTAATTGAACCTTTCCCTGAATTCATTAAGAGCTTGCAATACACTCATAATCGACTCTAACCACTTCTCTTTTAAATTTATTACTATTTTTATTTGCTGGTGACCTACTCTTGCTTCAAAACCTAATGCACGTTCTAGGGGCACTCGTGCGCCTCCTACTGGGTGTCTCAATTTAAGGGTGATTTCATTTTTTCTCCTGATTAATGCTTCCACATCAACTTGTCTTGAAAGCACTTTGATCCTCAAATGGATCATGAGGTTCGAAAGCTCCATAGGCAAATTTTTACCGTATCTGTCACCCAGCTCATTTTCCAGATCGTCGATACTATCTATGGTTTTCAACTTAGCCATTCTTTGGTATACACCAATTCTTGTCGCTAAATCGTTGATTAAGTTCGCAGGTATCGATGAGGGGATTTGAAGATCAATTACTGGGTCCTGATTTTCTTGTTTTGGTTCACCTGGGCCTATTTTTTGTAATTCCTGTACTGCTTCAGACAAAAGTCTGGTGTATAAATCAAAACCAACTGCATGAATGTGCCCACTTTGCTCTGCACCCAATAAGTTACCTGCCCCGCGAATTTCAAGATCACGCATTGCGATTCGGAAACCTGAACCTAGTTCATTGGCAGCAACAATTGCTTCAAGTCGCTTTTGAGCAATTTCAGTCAAGCTTCTCCCTGGTTCTACAATTAAATAAGCATGGCCTCTTAAAGAACCTCTACCAATACGCCCTCGGAGTTGATAGAGCTGTGATAGACCAAGTCGGTCCGGCCTATCCACAATCAACGTATTTACAGTCGGAATATCTAAGCCTGATTCAATGATGGTTGTGCAGACTAAAACATCTGCACGACCATCAATAAATACTTCCATTGTCTTCGCAAGTTCATCTTCTGGGAGCTGCCCATGCGCAACCACTACTCTAAGGTCTGGTACTAATTCTTTCAAAGCTCCGGCCGCAAAATTGATCGAGCTGATTCTATTGTGCAGATAATAAATCTGCCCTCCACGGTCAATCTCCCTTTTAATCGCTTCTTGTACTAACTCTCCAGATGACTCTGCTAGATAGGTTTTAATTGGTAAGCGCTCTTCTGGAGGAGTCTCCAAATTCGAAATATCCCGCATACCTGCCAATGCCATATGCAAAGTCCTAGGGATCGGTGTGGCCGTGAGTGAAAGAACATCTACTGATCTTCGAAGATCTTTTAGTTTTTCCTTATGATTCACACCGAAACGATGTTCTTCATCTATAACTACCAAGCCTAAGTCTTTAAATCCGACATCTGATTGAACCAATCGATGAGTCCCTATTACTATGTCTATTGCGCCACTCTTCAACCTAGAAATCACATCGTTTTGCTCGCGCGCATTCTTGAATCTACTCAAAACTTCTAGCTTAATTGGATATGGTCCTAAACGTTCTGTAAAGGTCTGAAAATGTTGTTGGGCCAAAACTGTAGTTGGCACTAATATCGCCGCCTGCTTTCCATCCATTACTGCCTTGAAGATTGCTCTCAAAGCAACTTCTGTCTTACCGTAGCCAACATCTCCACAAATCAACCTATCCATTGGCTTTGGGCGCTCCATATCCTCTTTGACATTTGCGATAGCAGCGATCTGATCCTCAGTCTCCATGTAAGGAAAAGCATCTTCCATTTCGTATTGCCATACAGTGTCTGATGAAAAGGAATGTCCTTCTTCAGTTTCTCTCTGGGCCTGAATAGCAATTAAGTCAAATGCCAGACGGCGAGTTGAGTCTTTTGCCCTCTGAATTTTTCTAGACCATTCTGAAGAGCCCAAGCGTGTTAATACTGGCGCATTTTCATCACCACCTGAATATATGGATATCCTGCCAATTTGCTCCAACGGTAAGTAAAGGCGGTCATCAGCGGCATAGTCCAAAATTAAATACTCTTGCGCAGAATTTTCTCCCCCATCATGGTCAAAAAATTGAGTGCCTGAAAATCTAGCAATCCCATGTTCAATATGGACAACAAACTGCCCTGGGCTTAGGTCATCCAAAAAAAGAGACGTGTTATTTGCCGCATTCCCACGCCTCTTCCTTTGGCCCTTTTTCGTATACCCAAATAACTCTTTGTCAGTCAGAAATAAAGCTAATGTGTTATCTGAATCTGGTTCAGGCCTAAGAATCCAACCCCCATCGGCAGAATTTCTTATCACGTGGATCTTTGATGGTGATGGCTTTAATTTCATCTCATCGGTTTCGATAGCTGGAACATCTGACTCTTGTAAAAGTTCTCTCACTCTTTGAGCATGCTGCGTGGCTATTACGTTTATCGAGAAAGGGTTGAATTGATCTGTTGCTATTCCAAATTTATGCAAACTTGAATTAAAGCTGGGAGCTGGATAAATAGGGATTGGAAAGGATTCGTTACTCGGTCCCATCTGGTATCTAGTAACACCAAGGGTTTTGAATTTAGCTAAATTTGAATTTATCTGTTCCCATTCAAAATAAGGCTTGCTGAAGCCCAATGGTAGCTCGAATCGTTTTTGCTTTAAATTAAGCAGCCCATCTGCTTTTTCTTGCCAATCTATTCCCGTTTTTTTAGTTTCAGGAGGTTCATTGACCACAGCTAAAATATTCTCGTTCTCGTCAATATGGTCGAGCAAAGTATTCTGTTGAAAGAATCCAGAGTAAAGGGATGAGCTTTGAACTGTAATACCAGCAGATATATCAGCTAATTCTTCGGCTATGCGTTCTTGCTCTTTTGTTCCAATTGAAGCCAAACCCATCTCTGAATACCGATTATTAAATAAATCTTGATTTGCGTAATTAGGTAATAACTCTTGGGCAGGAATTACCAATAATTCTTCAACATTCCGAATAGAACGCTGTGTTAAAGGGTCAAACAATCTAATCGCTTCAATTTCGTCACCCCAGAGTTCTAAACGGGCAGGCAATTTCATCTGCGGTGAAAATATATCAATAATCCCTCCCCTTCTTGCAAAACTACCCTTTTGATGAACATGTTCCTCATATTTGTAGCCCATATTCGCCCAAGATTCTAAAGTGAATTCAACATTTATTCTGTCTCCTGTTTTTATAACCTCAGAGAGTTCTCTCATTTGATTTGTTTCAATAGTTCTTTGCATTAACGCAATATTAGAAGTGACTACCAGCGGGCTAGGGTGCTCTCGATGCCTAGACAATGCATTAAGACACACTAATCTCTGGTGC
>Ga0310344_10002530_pt1 | contig 13765 bp, 11 predicted proteins | sample HC15DNA20200_MG_FD_203801 | JGI IMG/M metagenome (GOLD analysis project Ga0310344, IMG submission 203801) | Marine microbial communities from station ALOHA, North Pacific Subtropical Gyre - HC15-DNA-20-200_MG | ecosystem: Environmental > Aquatic > Marine > Oceanic | place: Pacific Ocean: North... | reverse complement strand
GCACTCTTTTGGCCTCCACTGGTAATACCGTCGGGAAAATCACCTCGGTCGCTTATTCACCAGGGTTACAGGCACCGATTGCCTTGGGGATGATCCGTCGCGGGCACTACGAAGTGGGAAAACAACTTGACTCGCCGTTTGGCCCATGCCACGTTGTCGCACTTCCCATGCTTGCCTAAAGTCCCCCTCACCGCGCGTGGGGCGAAATGGCGACCCTGGTCGCCGACAAGCGGAGAAGCCATACTTCCACGCGATCAAGCACACTTTTGTCAGCGGGAACTTGACCGGTGACCTTATACAACCCTTGAACGATTGCCGCATACAGGTCCTTACAAGCTTGCCAAAGTTGAGCCAGAAACCGGGTTAATTCTATCTCAGTTAATGAACGGCTACACAATTGAACCTGGTTGTCTCTTCGTACACGGCGCATGGTTACCAGATGACCATGCCTGGCCTTGAGAAGTTGCTCGGCTGCATACGCCCGACGCAACTCATCGCGGGAATTAAAATGGTAAGCCAACTCCACTCCAAAATAAATACTGCCACAACCGTTGCGCCGAAACCCGATAACAACTGGTTCTGCCTGACCGACAATCCCACTCAACTCAACCCGTTCAACCAGCGCAGTGGCTTCGCGGAAGATATCTTCCCGATCCCTTTCTTCCTTTGCCATTTTTCCCCCTAACAAATCGACCGTTTCGAACGTCATCTGCAACGGGAAACAAAGACCATTCGGGACACGGTCTAACCATGGCAGGTTGAATAACTATTCATGCTCCAAGGAATCTTCTTCTTGCGATTCGTAGCGGTGACGATAGCGTTCGCTGGCCCGATGAAGTAATGCCCTTTCTTCGCCAGTCAGTCTATCCAAACTCGACTGGTGCAAACGAGCCAGAACATCATCCACGCGGGCATCTTCGTACTCTTCTTCGGCTCGCTTCACCTGTTTGCGTCGCTGACGACGTCGATCGGAACGTTGTTCAACAAGTACAGTGTCCTCTTCCGCCGCCCAAAGCTCATCCAGCAGATCAACTCCATCACCCTGAACATCGTAGTCGGAAGTCTCTTCAGAATCCCCACTTCGACTAAGACTTGCCAGGTCCTGTTGAGCACTAAAGAAGAGAAAGATTGCAAGGGTGACCAAAGGAATCCAGAGGGGAAGGGTTGGATGAGGTTGGGGATGTTGTATGAAGAGCGGTAACAGGGCTAAACCAACGGCAATCCCCATCGCAACGCGGCTTGTCACGATACATGCCGTACGTCGCCCCACGAGAGGCCATAGCGCGGCTCGCAGGGCAGGTCCTCCATCAAAAGGATAAGCCGGCAACAGATTCAGCAACAATAACATCCAATTCAGCCAGAGCGTCAATTTGCCTGCCAACACCCAGGAACTACCTTGTCCTGAATCGACCAACTGGGACGGCACAAAAGGCTGCAGTAACCCCAAAACATGCACGCTTGAATCGAACGAGAGGCCAATCGCTGCCAGGACAATCAGACTCAAATGGACCATTGGACCCGCCAGGGCCACGAAGACCTGGACTTCGGGCTGGTCAGGCACACGCGGCGAAGAGAGACCACCGAACGGACCAATCACAATTTGGTCAACCTGGCCACCCAGCTTGATCGCTGCCGCCGTATGGGCGAATTCATGGAGCAGCAAACTGGTCAACAATATCCCAACGGTGATCAAACCTGGACCGAGCATATCGCCAGCCGTAACTGCCAACGTTAGCACGATAAAGATAAGGAAAAAAATGTGGAGCCTGACTGGAACGCCCCAGAATCGTCCCAACGTTACGCTCCAGACAGTTACTTGACGCCCTACCATGGCTAATCCCAGCACGCAAGACTGCTACAGAGCCCACTCAACGGCCACCACACTTGTCCTTTAAATGATAGACAAGTGTTCCAGATAACTATATCTTACCAACCCAGTCGTGGGAGGGCAAACACCTGTCGGTCCGTCTTACGAGGCGCCTTTTGGGACGTCAATCAATACCTCTCACCTTACCGGCATAACGGACCCTATGAACGCCAAACACCAAATTCAGCCACTCTTGCACACTCAACGCTTTACCGTCGTCGAGCACCAGGTCACTCAACCCGACGGTTCGGTTGCTACCTGTGCAGCCGTTGAGCACCCCGGAGCGGTGGTCATTTTACCCATCCTTCCAGAGGGGAAAATCTGCTTGATTCGCAATCATCGCCTCACGGTCGGAGCGACCATCCTGGAACTTCCAGCCGGCACGAGAGAAGAAAATGAAACGCCGCTCGAAACCGCCAAGCGGGAATTAGCGGAGGAGACCGGCTACCGTGGAAACCACTTTGAGAAACTTGCCGAGTTCTTTACCTCTCCGGGGATTGTAAATGAATGCATGCACGCTTTCGTTGCCACGGATTTGACTGCTGGTTCCCCGGCGCGGGAAGCAAATGAGGAAATTGAAAACTACATAGTGACGTGGGACGAAGCCCTGGAAATGGTGGCACAAGGAACCATCCAGGATGGCAAGACACTGGTCACACTGTTGCTGTATGAGCGCCAGCTACATCGTCCTGCGTAATGAAAATCAGTGCCACTCGTGCAGAGACGTGGCATTCAAGTTTCGCTTGTACTCTCCACAAAAGAAAGCAAGTATTACTCCACCGTTACACTCTTGGCCAGGTTGCGCGGCTTGTCGACATCGCAACCCCGCAAGACAGCAAAGTGATAGGCGAGCAATTGCAGCGGCACAGCCGTAACAATTGGCTGCACAAAACCTTCGGTAACGGGAATCGTAATCACATCATCGGCAATTTCACTGGCCCGAGTATCTAGCTCATCGACAACCGCAATGACAGGACCGCCGCGGGCCTTGATTTCCTCCATGTTTGAAATAACTTTGTCGTAAACTTCCCCCTGAGGCACAATAAAAACGCTTGGCGTATTTTCATTGACCAGGGCAATCGGCCCGTGCTTCATTTCTGCGGCAGGATATCCCTCGGCATGAATATAACTGATCTCTTTAAGCTTTAATGCACCTTCCAATGCCGCCGGAAAATTGAACTGCCGACCGAGGTAAAGAACATTTTCAGCCGCTGCATATTTCGCTGCGATGCGTTGTGCTTGGGCATTCGCCTCCAGTGCTTGTTCGACGTAGCCCGGAAGTTTTTCCAGCTCTGCAATTACCTGCAAACCAGCTTCATAACTCAAGTCTCGGATACGACCAAAATAAAGCGCCAGCATCGCCATCACTACGCATTGCGATGTGAACGCCTTGGTCGAGGCAACTCCGATCTCGGGACCCGCGTGTAAATAAATGCCACCATCTGCTTCCCGAGCAATCGTGCTGCCAACGACGTTGCAAATGGCCATGGTTGGATGGCCCTTGCGTTTCATCTCACGCAGAGCAGCCAGGGTGTCAATCGTTTCACCACTCTGGGTAATCGCAAACAATAATGTCCCTGGAGAATGAGGTGGATTGCGATACCGCAACTCGCTTGCATACTCCACTTCAACGGGAACGCGGGCAAGAGCCTCGATCATGTACTCTCCCGCAAGTCCCGCATGCCAGCTTGTGCCACATGCAGTCATCACAATACGGTCGATCGATCGAAGTTGTTGTGGCGAAAGATTGAACCCGCCAAAAATTGCTGTCGCCTCATCACGATCAAGTCTCCCCCGCATCGCATTCCGCACGCTCTCAGGCTGCTCAAAAATTTCTTTGAGCATGTAGTGTGGATAGCCCTGCAATTCCACCTGGGTAGTATCGATCTCCAATTCCTGAACATCGTGTCGAACACGACCTTCATCGCGGTGGATAACACGGATCGTCTCAGCCGTTATGACTGCCAACTCGTGGTCAGCAAGGTAGACAATCTTGTCTGTGTAACCAGCCAGGGGTGATCCATCGCTGGCAATAAAATGCTCCCCTTTTCCAACACCAATCACCAAAGGACTGCCAAGGCGGGCAGCAATGATCAGATCGGGCCAATCATGAAACACGACCGCTAAACCGTAAGTACCGCGAAGCTGCAACAACGCCGATTGGACCGCACTGATTAAAGGAGCGTAGGGTTCAGCAGGATCCGAAACCTCCCACCCAGTGTTCTCTATCTCGTTGGCAATGAGGTGGCCAATAACTTCCGAATCCGTCGAACTCTTGAAAACATAACCTTTTTGCTCAAGCCGCTCTTTTAACGTGTGGAAATTTTCGATGACGCCATTGTGTACAATCGCCAATCCAACATCACCACCCAGATGCGGATGGGCATTGATGTCGGTCGCCGGCCCGTGAGTCGCCCAACGCGTATGCCCAATGCCAACCTGACCTTTGACCGGCGATTTCTGCAATTTGTCTGCCAGGTCATCAACCCTCCCAGCCGACTTGGTAATTGCAAGCTCACCACCTTCGTTGATTGTCACCACGCCTGAGCTGTCGTATCCGCGATACTCAAGCCGGCGCAACCCCTTGAGCAAAAAATCTACGGCTTCACGCGAACCAATATAGCCAACAATTCCGCACATAGGCCAACAATCCTTCCTACCAAAGAATCCCCCCCGACGGCACCATTGCCGTTGAGGGATGAACCAAGATAGCTCATGGGCCCCCCTCCTTCCAGCGTAAACGCTATCAACAGATCGATCTATCACTTTGCAGGCAATTTTTGTATCACTCAAAGTACAGATCTTTTGTGTAGAGTTCCCGTTTGTCTAGAGTTCTATGATGCGAGGCAAATAAAAAATGAGAACTTATGTTGTCATTCCTGCCCGCAAGGCGTCGACCCGGCTACCAAATAAAATGCTCCTTCGCAGTACGGGGCAGTCGCTGATCCAGCACACCTTCGAGGCTGCCTCCGCCGCCAGCAAACCGATCGATGTCCTTGTCGCCACCGACCACCAGGAAATCTACAGTGAAGTCCTTGGCTTTGGTGGTCGCGCCGTGCTGACCAGTCCTGACTGTGCTAGTGGAACAGATCGCGTTGCCGAAGTTGCGCAAACCCTAAAAGACGCTGATATCCTCGTTAACCTTCAGGGCGATGAGCCAGAAATCGCTCCTGCAGATATTGACCGCGTGATTGAACTTCTCGAAGAAAATCCGGCCGAACCCATGGCCACCCTGGCGACCCCTATCCAAAATCAGGACCAAATCTACGACCCATCCTGTGTCAAGGTGGTCTGTGATTGCCGACAGCGGGCACTCTATTTTAGTCGTAGTCCGATCCCGTACGTACGGGATGAACTACCTGTCGACAGCTATGGAGAATCTTTGTTTCATCAGCATATTGGACTCTACGCATATCGGCGAACATTCCTGCTCGAACTGGCAGCCACGCCCCCCTCGCCACTTGAGCAGGCCGAAAAGCTCGAACAACTCCGCGTATTACAAATGGGAAAAACCATTTGCGTGGGGATCGTTGAGCATGTAGCCCAGGGAATCGATACGCCATCCGACTACGCCAATTTTGTCAGCCGAACTCTTCGCCGTGCCGGGTAAAATCCAGCCAACACTCCCGTCGGTGTTCTCGTCACCGTCTCGACCATTGCAGTTTTGTTCCGACCAGTCCTGTGAGGATAAAATCTGCTTTGAAGGTGCCCCGAATAGGATTAGAATCATGAAGCCATGCACCATCCTGATCTGTCATCACGCCTCCCCCTGTTGATCACCGGCATTGCAGGTGTCACGGGTTCCAACGCACTTCATTATTTTCAGACAAAATATCCAGGGCAGGTTATTGGTATTCGTCAGCAGGACAACTGGCGGTTGCAAGGGCCTGGAATTCATGCCTGCAATGCTGAAGACCCTCACGCACTTGCCAAGCTGTTCGACCGATACGAATTTCGGTCTGTGCTGAATTGCGCTGGCAACTGTGCTTTGAAAGCATGTGAACTCGATACACGGTTGGCGTGGAGAACCAATGTCGAAGGTTTGCTGAATCTGCTCGCCATCATTGTTGACAGACCTGTCCGACTCGTCCACTTGTCGATTGATCTTGTATTCTCGGGACGTGATCGCGGCCCCCATGCTCCCGGATACGTTGAATCAGAACGGCACGATCCGGTAACCGTCTTCGGCAAGACCATGGTCTCCGCCGAACAACTCCTGGTGGATTGGGTTCCACGGGCCTGCACCCTGCGAATCTCACTTCCAATGGGACCAAGCTTCAACGGACATGCTGGCGCCATCGACTGGATTCAATCACGATTCAAAAATCACCGCCCGGCAACGCTCTATTTCGACGAGGTTCGTACTCCCACTTACACCGACTGTTTGAATCGGCTCTTCTGCAGGATCCTGGCTAGTGACATCTCAGGTTTGTTCCACACGGGCGGCCCAAGGCGGCTGAGCCTCTACGAAATCGCGCAGATCGTGAATCGCGTCGGGGGATACGACCCCGATTTGCTGATGGGGTGTCCCCGAATCGAAGCTGGTCCTATGCCCCCGCGAGCTGGAAATGTCGCCATGGATTCTACAAAACTTGCTGACGTTTTTGGTGGCCCTCTTTTGAGCCCCTGGCCCTACCACGAACGGTTTGTACCTACGTCTCGCGACTGGCATTACCACCGTGGGCCCGAGCAAGGCTCTGAATCTTTACTTGTCGAAAACCTCTATCAAAACCCTGCCAAGACACCTGCCGATGTCGACAACCCCTGACCCAAGAACGGTTGCTTGCCGATAAATTTGGCGATCGGCAAATGGGCATTCCCAACCACACTGACGATCCTGTGACCGGTGTGGGGAGCCATCACGACCTCAAAAGCAGAAGCGGTGTGAGCCATCTTCTTGACTTCTGGAAAGCCGCCTGACGTAGTGAAGTCCGACGCGAAAATCGAAATCGCCCGCGATCTTGGAGTCAAAAGTGCTTCCAAACTTGCGCTCTCCACCAGACCCTTCGATTCTGCCACCAGATTAATGTACACTTACGTTGTAGCATTAAATAATATCGTCAACAGAGCCATTCCACGGGTTGGGGTATGTCCCAGTTAGCATCAGCAGTCCATTCAGACAGGTGGTCACTCCAGGCCCTGATCGGAACCGCAGCAATAGGCTTCTGCTTCGCGACGGCCAACTTCTCACACTCTCATGAAATGTTGCTGGACCAGTTAACCGGACAGTACCCCGGGGAAATTTATCCGCTCGTGCAAAAGTACTGTGTTGATTGCCACTCCACCGAGGAGAAGGAGGGCAAGTTGGATCTCGAGCGTTTCATAGCTGCCGACGACGTTCGGGACGATGCGCGTGCCTGGCAAAACGTATTGCGCCGATTGCGCGACGGTGAGATGCCACCCGAAGCTGAACTGCAGCCATCCCCTGACGAACGAAGGCGTCTGATCGACTGGACTGAGAGTTACTTGCTGGCAGACGCGCGAGAACGTGCCGGTGATCCGGGACTTGTACTGATGCGACGGCTGACCAAGGCGGAATATAATTACACCATCCGCGAATTGACCGGCGTCGATCTCCGTCCCGCGCGAAAATTCCTGGAAGACTCTGTGGCCGGCGAAGGATTTTCCAACACGGGTGAGGCCCTTTTCATGGCGCCGGAGTTCATCCCCATGTATCTTGACGCTGCGCGAGAAGTTTCCGCACATGCAGTGCTGACGCCGACCGGGATACGCTTCTCACCGAGTAACGCCCCACATGCTTGGACCGCTGAAGCCGTACAAAGAATAAAGGACTTCTATGCTCCGCATATCGGGCAAGATGGTGGACTGCCGCTTGCCGACTACCTCGAGGCGACACTGCGATACCGCCAGCGTGATCCGTCTTCCGACTTATCGCTGGAGGACTTCGTTACACAACAGAATCACGCGAACGGGCGCAAGCTGAGTTCGAAATACCTGCATATGCTTTGGCAGGCCTTGAATGAACCACAACCTGTGGGAGTAATGGCCGAAGTGGTGCGCCAGTGGCGCGAATCAACGACCGTACTGCACGATTCAACAATGCACATCGTGGTCTCCCATAGCAGCGACCCTGCCGACCCGGGAACTTTCCGAGGTCCCCCGATTCCAGAAGTGTTCAAGGACCCAGCACCGTACGGTATGCCCAAGGTGGCTGGAGCGACCGTCGACATGGGCTTTATCTGGAATCCAGGCAGTCATTTCGTCGTCGATTTTGGCAAGTCGAAACGGATCGGGCGCATTCGCTTTTGGAGCGGTTTCGGGAGTGGCGTCCGCGGCGCGAATATGGAGATATCTTTTGCGTCGACTCCAGACGGACCGTATCAGGTGTCAGCGGGAGGCGCCTTTGAATATTTGACATCTCCTGGCGGTGGAATTCTTGACGATGGCAGCAAGTCACTCGATACCACGGGATGGTATGAATATAAGTTTGAGCCAGCAACTGCCAGATATTGGCGTGTGGCGATGGTGAACGCGACGTCAGGCCACATGCCTCGCACCACAACCATTCAGATTGGCCCCTTCACCGATACGGCTAAGCCTCAATTGACTGCGACGATCGCAGACATTCAGCGGAAGTTGTGGAAACGGAACATGCAAACAAGCCACCTGATTGGCTCCGTAGGGTTGTTCGGTACTCATCTAATTCCGCTCGTGGACGAATCCGGCCAACCCAACATCGCTTCCGACACCTATTCCGTATTTGCCCAATTATTCCCACCAGCTATCTGCTTCCCCCCGGTCATTCCATCTAATAAAGACGTGACGGTGGAACTGTTTTTGCGAGAGGACGAAGCGCTCTCGCGGCTATTGCTTGATGACATTCAGAGCGAACGACTCGATCGTTTATGGGACGAGCTAACCTACATCTCACGTGCTCCTGTCGAAGAATATCATAACACAAAAGAGTACATCGGATTTCAGCCGGCAGATCGCATTGAAAACACCCAGAAGTTCGAGGCTCTGCTTCCATCGCTGGAGGAAAAATCTGTAGCGTTCCATGAATCGGCATTGGCGGACGAACCAAAGCAATTGGCCGCCGTCATCGAAATGGCCACCCGTGTCTGGCGACGGCCTTTGTCGACGGCAGAACAAGATGAGCTGCAGCGGTTGTACGATTTGTTGCATCACGACCAAAACCTATCGCACAACGCTGCCATCCGCACTGTAGTAATGCGGATCTTCGCATCTCCAAAATTCTTATATCGCGTCGAGTGTCCAACTTCCGATGAAGAGACCTTAGCACTGTCCGACTGGGAATTGGCAAGCAGGTTGAGTTACTTTCTGTGGTCCACGGTGCCGGACGAAGCGTTACGAGCTGCGGCGGCGGCTGGTCGGTTGCAGGACCAGGAAGCCCTTATTGCGCATTCTCGCCGGATGCTCCAGGACTCAAAGGCTAGAGCCCTGGCGATCGAGTTTGCCGGTCAGTGGCTACAATTTCGCGGATTCGATCAGTACAACGGCAAGAGCGAAACGCGATTTCCGATGTTTACGCCCCAAATGCGAGCGGCCATGAGCCAAGAGACCACGGAATTCATGACGGAAATAATCCGCAGCGATCGTAGCGTTCTGGAGATCCTAAAGGCAGACTACACCTTTGTGAACGACGAGTTGGCAAGGCACTACAATATTCCAGACATTCAGGGACCAGAATTTCGGCGGGTCGACGGCGTAAACCGGTTCGGGCGTGGTGGCATCATTTCCATGGGCACCGTGCTGACCAAGCAATCAGGGGCCTTGCGAACCAGTCCCGTGTTGCGCGGCACGTGGATTGTCGAGACCTTACTCGGTCGCGAGATTCCCAATCCGCCCGATGACGTCCCTCCGTTGGCTGAAGATGAAGTAAACAAAGGCGGCCTGACAGTGCGACAGCTGGTCGAGCGTCATCGTGCGGATGCCAGCTGTGCTTCCTGCCACGCAAAAATCGATCCGTACGGATTTGCGCTGGAAGCCTATGATCCGATCGGCCGACTGCGTGACAAGGACTTAAATGGAAAACCTATCGATGCGCGAGCCAATCCTAAGGATGAAGAAAGTTTCGAGGGATTGACAGGTCTGCAGAATCATCTTCTACAGCACCAGGACGAATTCACGAAACAATTCTGCCGCAAGCTGTTAGGATATGCCTTAGGCAGGGCGGTGGAGCTTTCTGATGAGCCCTTGCTGGATGAGATGCAGACCCAATTGAAGAAAAACGAATATCGTTTCTCATCCGCCGTTGCGCCTATCGTCAACAGTAGCCAGTTTCGCCGTCATCGCGGCCGAAACGATCGCAGGGAGATAGTACCGTGAATCATTCTCTCCATAAGTTGTCGCGCCGGACAATTCTGCGCGGCTTGGGTGCGAGCATCGCTCTGCCCTGGCTGGAGTCGATGTCTGCATACGGAGACGATACGGCTTTGAGTTCGTCTAGCGAGCCACCGGTACGGTTTGCCTGCGTTTTCGCCGGCAATGGATTTGTCAAGAAGCATTGGTGGGCCAAGGAATCGGACGGCCAATTGGAGTTGGGCCGGGTGCTGGCTCCGCTTGAATCATTTAAGGAAAAGCTTCTCTTTATTCGCGGACTGTACAATCCCAACGCGCGCGGGTGCGGCATCCACAGTTGCCAGACGGGCAACCTGCTGACCGGCGACCGGTTGGCATCGGGCGGACGAATCCGCGCCGGCGTGAGCATGGACCAACTTCTGGCACAACATGTTGGCCGACAAACCAAAGTTAACAGCATGGTGCTAGGTTGTGAACAGCCTTACGCGGGCATCCACAAAGGCTACTCGATGTTATATAGCTCGCACATTTCCTGGTCGTCGCCAACCACCCCCGCTCCGATGGAACTCTATCCTGCAGCAGCTTTCGACCGACTTTTCGGCGACGGCGGTGTGCGCCGTGCCGACAAGAGCGTGCTCGACTCGGTGCTGGCCGACGCAATTGGCCTCCGCAGCCAGGTTAGCGTGGCCGACCGCCGCAAGGTCGACGAATACCTCAACTCCATCCGCGAAGTTGAACGTCGAATTGAAGCTGCCGGAAAGGATCGCCGTTTGGAAGGGTGGCGACCGACCATCGACAAGCCTACTATGAAACGGCCTGATAGTGAGATGCCACAAGACATCCACGTCCATATGGAATTGATGTCTGACCTTATGGTCCTTGCCTTTCAGACCGACACGACCCGTGTCTGCACCCTGAAATTAAACAACGATCACTCCGGCATGAGGTTTCCGAATCTGGGCATTGATTACATCATCCACCACCTGCTATCACACGAAGAAGAAAACCCGGATTGGCTGCGGGTGAACGAATATTTCCTGAGCCATCTGGCGCGCATTCTCGCCGGCTTGGAGGCCGTCCAGGAAGGGGAACGAACATTGCTGGATAACACGATGATCCTGTTCTGTTCAAGCATGCTCACCGGAAACCACGACAATACGCAACTACCGGTATTGTTGTGCGGTCGCGCTGGCGGCCAGCTTGAAACCGGACGCGTGTTGAACTATTTGGAAAGCGACAATCGTAAAATGTCCAGCCTTTACTTATCGCTCATGGACAAGATGGGGTTGCAGTTGGACGAATTCGGCGACTCGTCACAACGGCTCGTGGAAATCTAAAACGTCATCCAAAACCCTGAAACCAAGTAGTCTCGTACTCTATGATTGGCTCGCATCGTACGGATTAGCTGGTGACGTGCAAATCAAGGCTACCAACATTTCAGTTCCAGTATTCTTGATGGCGTACCGATGCCAACGATCCATAACCCAAGAACGGTTGCTTGCCGATAAATTTGGCGATCGGCAACCGCACACAGGAACTCGACGTGCTAGCAGCAAGCACTTTCGCTACCCCTATTGATAGATCTTTCGCAGTTTACGTGACCGTTAACATTATTCTTTTAGTTAACTGCAACCGAGGGTCGATGCTCTTGTAAAACGACTCGGGTTAATTCACTTCCCCATCTGCCAATAGCTTAGTATTGGATTTTGCAATGTCGTCAGCGAACTCGCAGTCCGCAGGTTTACCAGGCCCCAATCAACTTCATCTTCCGTCCTTGTCCGCCGCACCTGAAATCGCGTTGATCATCTGTACCTACCAGCGGCCAGAACACCTTGAGCGGTGTCTCTCGTCAGTCGCGAATCAAACCGCGATCAATCAGCTTGAGGTGATCATTAGTGATGACGGCTCGTGCGATAACACCGAAAGCGTGGCAAGGACCTTTGCTGCCCGCAACCTTTGTCCTGTTCGCTTTGTCACCCAAAAACACGACGGGTTTCGGGTATCGCGGGTTCGCAATAATGGTGTCTTCCACTCCACGGCACCCTATTTGCTTTTTGTTGATGGCGATTGCTTCCTGCCCACCGACCACGTTGAGCACCACCTGGCAGCCCGCCAGGAACATGTCGTGTTCGTTGGTGACAGTTTGCGACTGGACAAGGTTGAGTCAGAGCAGATAACAACGAGTACAACAGTCGCCAGTAAAACGTTAAACCAGTATGTTTCCCGCCAGGAGACACGAAGGGTATTTCGCAAACGCTGGAAGGACCACCTTCATAGTTGGCTGGGTAGTCCGATGCGACCTCGGTTGACGGCAAACAACTTCGCCCTATGGTATCGCGACTTTAAACAAGTCAACGGTTTCGACGAACAATTTGTCGGTTGGGGCCTGGAAGATGTGGACCTTCAGCGACGACTCATTTTGTTCGGGCTCCGCTTCAAAACGATTCTTCATCGCACATCGTGTTATCATTTGTGGCATCCCCGGGAAGCGAGTTTTTCGAGGAATGCATTCGGCACTGCCAATCGGGATTATTACGAACAGGGAGTGCAGACGGCCACTTGTTCGCAAGGTCTTAACCGGACAGAAAATGGCGACTTTCAAACCATCGACCTGAGTCTCCAACAGGCGGACCGTGCCCGGCACCCGAAAGCTGCTTGAGACCCCCTCAAATCCCCCACCCGAATTCCAACAGCAAGACCTGCAAGCGGTGGTGGCACAGTCGAAGTAAGACCGTTTCCGGGGAGAAAGACGAGCGATGGCTAATTCTTTCATTGACGCGCAAATGGACCTTTGGTACTGCATGCGCCAGCTAGTGATCTCCCTGGCGTTTGTTGCAGCAGCGATCCCCTTGTGAGCAGGCATCGCCTGTTGTCCGCCAGGAATGTCTGGTAGCGATACTCTGCCAATTCTCTAAATCCATCGAAAGAGTGTCTGGTTGAACTGGGGAAGACTGTGAGTCAATACTCCGCAAATGTGCAGACGACCGGCAGCGATACCGCTGTCATTATTCCGGTTTACAATCGCAAGCAAACGGTGTTGGAAACGCTGCACCGCGTTGCTGCCCAGAAGAAGTTGCCACGCCAGGTCATCATCGTAGACGACGGATCGAGTGACGGTACTGGTGAGGCGGTAAAGCAATGGCTTCATGGGCAAACGCGTCTTACGAACACCACAGTAATTCGACAGAAGAATCGTGGTGTTTCAGCCGCACGAAACCGCGGTTTCACTGAGATTGGCGACTGTCCCTACGTAACATTTCTCGATTCCGATGATTTGTGGCCTGTTGATTTTTTAGCTCGATCCCAAAATGTCCTTGCAGCAACCCCAGGTGCCATTGCTGTCACCAGCGATCAGGTGTTTTGCGGCCTTCAGCGGCGCAAGCGGTTTCGCAGCACATCGGCACTCGCAAAAAATGCAACGGCGTGGTTGTTTCGCAACGACGGAGCTATTGGATCCTCTTCCGTCTTCCGCAGTGAAACCCTTCGTCGATTGGGTTGCTACGACGAAAACCTGTCAACTGGTGAAGATATCGACCTGTTTCTCCGCGTGAGCCTCACGGGCCCCTGGCTGCATACCAAAGGAGAACCCGTGATCTATCAACGAGGTTTGTGTGG
>Ga0310344_10002529_pt1 | contig 13766 bp, 13 predicted proteins | sample HC15DNA20200_MG_FD_203801 | JGI IMG/M metagenome (GOLD analysis project Ga0310344, IMG submission 203801) | Marine microbial communities from station ALOHA, North Pacific Subtropical Gyre - HC15-DNA-20-200_MG | ecosystem: Environmental > Aquatic > Marine > Oceanic | place: Pacific Ocean: North... | reverse complement strand
ACACAGAGCGTTTTGTCCAAGAGTTAGCTGGTCTTAGAGAAGCATTAGGGTTTAGCTCGGTTCACATCTTAGGTCACTCGTGGGGAACGATGCTGGCTACTGACTATTTGCTTACACAACCCAAAGGTGTTCAGAGTGTAATAATGTCGAGTCCTTGCATCAGTATTCCTATGTGGGTTAAAGACTGCCAGAACTATATAAAACAATTAGATGAAGATGTGCAAACCGCTATCGAATTACATCAGAAAAACGGAACAACTGACTCGCCAGAATATCAAAGAGCCGTTGAAGAATTTAATAAAAAGCATGTTAACCCGCTCTATTCAAAACCTGAAATATTTAAAAGTTATTTGAAACAAAGAGGAGTCATAGTCTACGAAACCATGTGGGGCATAAATGAGTTTTACATGACAGGAAACTTGGCAGGATATGACCGTACCGAAAGGTTGCATGAAATAAAAATACCCACCTTGTTTTCTTGTGGACGCGTTGATGAGGCTACTCCAGAAACCACAGGTTATTATCACACACTAGTACCGGGATCAGAGTTTATGATTTATGAAAATAGTGCTCACATGCCGCATTGGGATGAGCCGGAACGCTACATCGAAGTGGTGTCTGATTTTATGCGAAGAAATGATCCTGACAAATCAAATAATGAAGACCTCTCATTAATCGATTTTGGATCCACTGGCTATTCTTAATATAAGGAATTAATAACGTATCTAAATTCCTAACTTGTCTTTCTCGATTGTGTCCCTAATCTCTTCAGATATGCGAGTGCTGACAACCACTTTATTGAATGGAGCAAGAGCTACTGGAATCATTGCAATGTGTGCCGCGATACCAGGTATGGTTACAATTTGCCAGAAACATAGAGCATGTATAACTGCCGCACATATGTGCATTAAAGCTAACATCCAGCCAAAAACTAACAACCAAATAACATTTGCTAGAAGTTTTAATCGATCCGGTACATCTTCGGGAAGGATCGATTCAGAAATCTTAGAGTCCTTACGAGTAACTTTAGTTTAGGCATCTATCAATTTATGCATACATAGGCTGAGTTATGATCCATAAACTAGCTACCGTATATCCAACCATCAATAACAGCATAGGATACTGACTTCGTATTGCTGAAGACTGCGATTCAAATAATCGCATTGCAATGCTATGGGATAAGAATACTGCAATGATATGGCCAACTAATATAGATATTATTGAGATGCTCCAATAAAAGTTTGAGCTAGCGATCATAAAATTCACTCGATACAGTGTCGTGTTGAAAATATTCCAATCAAACCCGAAAGGGTCAGAAGCTAGCGGTATTATTGTTTGTCCTTGTATAAGCAAAAACATAAGAAAATGAGCTACATGATACGCAAGGGCTATTGGTATTAATGTATGCACAAATGTTGTTGCTAAATGCTGTGCACTAAATGAGCTGCCACTAGCAAGTTTCATTAATTTAGCGAAAGCAAAATAAACGACAAAGAATATAACAATGGTACAGATAAGTCCGAACGTATTAATTAACGTTATATTGTTACTATATGGTTCTAAATAGATTTGTATATCCATCCATCTTTTGGTGCCTGTAAATCCATCAAACGTGACTGTGGCCAACAAAAGTAAAATCAGTAATGTCTCTGAAATAGAAGCACGCTTTATATCAAGCAATCCGGATGAGATTGGTCTTACATACAAATGTGTCTTTATGTTGCTCGAAGTACCAGTTTTTCCAGATGCTGTCTTAATTGATTCACCGTGTATTGGTGCAAATCTGGATAAGTAGCCAAAAACCAATGTAAAAACCTCTCCATTACGTAGCCAGGTATCCTTACCGAATAAGAACATCCCTACCCATGTAATAATGGAATAAACCAATATGATTAAGCTAATTTTTGATGGAACAATAGCTCCAGGGTAAACATTTTCTATCCATGCAAAAACCACAAATAACAAAACGGCTGGCCAGGCTTTCAAATTGGATGGGTAACTTAGCTGCACAGAAATTGAGCTGTTTCTAACAAATAAACCGGATACTTGTTCACACCACTCAAAAATTATTTTCCATGGATTAATCAATGACCAAAGATTGCCCACGAAAGCAGATACATAGGCAAGTCCAACCCACCATATTACCCATACAAATGTTGGAGCAATATTGTAGACCGGATCAGAGCTTCCAATGAAACCAGATAGCACTACGATTATGAATAAGAAAACGCTGAATAATTGGATTATAAATTTAATATGAGCTCGTTCAATATATCCGAAGACGCTAAGCTTCATAAGATCAAATTTTGGATATGTACTGTATGCGTGTGTGTTTTTATAAAAGAAGATAAGAACTATAAATGATGCAATTACTGCTCCTGCAGCAGCAACTAAACATAAAACTAAAGGTAAGGGCGGCGTAAACGGTTCAACCATATAGTGCGGGTTAGCATTTATTGAACTGGATATTGAATTGATATCTGGAGCAAACATTCCTTAAGTTAAAAACCCCATTTGATATTTCCGGATAACAATTAAGATTTATCCGTGATTGTTATTTGGCCTTAATTGTTACTTGGCTACTGCCCGCATGAATAAGATCAAATGTGACTCCATCATTGCCATTAGAACTTGGTACCCGTATCCCGTCTACTAATACTTCCAACTGTCCAGAAAGGAGAGTGTTTGGTATTGATACCGTGGTGGATGAGTTAGTTCCCTTAGGGCCACCGGCCATAAAGCTGAGTTCTTTGGAATTTGTGTTAAATGTCATTTCAAATATATGGGACTGTGAAGTCACTTCTATGCTCTCCACTCTGCCGTCAACTTTTATCGCAAATTCATAAACTAGACTAATTAGAGGAGTTAAAATTGCTCTGTACAGTAGGCGCTCCGAGTTTTTATCCCTGTCATTTCTGGAAGTTTTAACCGCAACAAAAATTACCTTTCCAGTTGAATCAATTTCAAGAGTTCGGTCTTGTGCAAATGTGCCTCCGTACTCGGAATGTCCCGTTTGCGTACGATCCAAAAGTAATTTTCCGAACAATTTTTCTTGAGCGGAAAGTGGCTTGGATGAAGGCTCAAGTAAAGGTAATCCTAAGTTTACAGAGTACCAATTTTTACCAGCATTTTGTGTTCTGTATATATCGTCTGCGGTTATTGCATAAAGAACATTTGGGTTAATCGGATCAATAGCCATGTCAATTACTGCGCCCTTGGGTATACCTGTTGAGGACTTATCCCATTTTTGACCTCCATTAGCCGATTTATATATACCACTTTCTGTGGCCGCATACAGTATTTCAGGGTCGATTGGGTCCATTTGTAGATCGTTTGTAAATTCATCTAGGCCGTCATTAATTTCAAACCAAGACTCTGCGCCATTAGTTGTTTTATATATACCTATAGCGGTTGTGGTTTCATGAAGGCTTGTCATCGCATAGGCAATGTCAGGGTTTGTTGGATGTACAATTATGGAGTTAATTGATGTCTTTGTTTCAATAGGAAATCCATTAGACATTTCTTTAAAGGATTTACCTGCATCCGATGATTTAAATATATGCGCTCCATCAAGATTGAAAGTCAAGTCAGGATATACCGAATCGTGTACTGAACCTACATATATAACGTCTGAATTACTTGGTGCTACAGCTACTCCGTGCAAGTGGAAATCAGCGGCGCCTTCCAGGCGCAATCCTAAGTTGTAAGTTTCCTCACTTAGTCCAGCTTCAATTTCGTGAGTCAATACATACCAGCTTGCACCGAAATCCGTACTGGCAGTTAACTCTCCGGTTCGTAGCCATCCTGTGGTATAGATCACATATGGAAAATCATATGTGAAGGCATATACCATTGGATAATGAGAGGTGATTGATGGGGAAAACCACCAACTGTCTCCAGCATCAGGGGAAAAGAAATTGCCTCGTCCAGACTCACCTCCGACCCAGAGATTGAATGGGACAATTGGATGATTTCCCATTTGTGCTATCTTCGCTTCGTATATACCCTTGTCACTTCTATACCAAGTTTTTCCACCATCTATACTTTTGTATAAGCCTTCCCCTTTATGCATTCCTCTATTCTTGTGTTTGGGATGTGTTGTATATACTTCAGTGGCAGTGCCAATGAAAACGATATTTTCATCAGTTGGATCAATTGCTACAGGCGTTAGGAATTTGTATGCCAATCCTTCACTTATATCGGTCCAGGATTTGCCTGAATCATTGCTTCTAAAAATTCCATCATGACTAGTTACATAAGCAACATTGCCATTGCTAGGTGCGAAATGAACGTGGTGTAACTTGAGAGAATTTAGTCCGTTGTTAATTCTTTCCCAGGTTAATCCACCGTCAGAACTACGGAACATTCCTTCGTTTGTTGAAGCAGCCAATATGATGTTTGGGTTATTCGGGTGAATATCCAGACCCATCACTTTTGGAGGGTTGTTTTCATTGAGGTTTTTCTTGCTGTTAGCGACTTCTTCAAGATACGAAATCACGTTGCCGCTCCATGTCACTCCATCATCACGTGTGTATTGGACACCTCCATCCCCTGCAACCCATATCACTTCAGGGTTATCTGGCATCACAACAATTGCATCGATAGCAGAGCATGTTGAACAGGTGCCTGTCTTGGTCCAAGTTTTGCCAGAATCTATGCTTTTATATAGATCAGAAGGTTCAGCTGGCCATATATCTCCTCGCGTATCGCCAGACTGAAGAGCGGCAGCATATACGATATTAGGCTGCTGGGAAGAAAATTGTATTGCTGTGAAAGGTATAACATTGCCTTGATCGGCAGTAAAACCAACTACTGATTCCCATGATTCTCCGCCATCAAAGGTGGCTTGGACGGACCATTCCAAATTTGTATAAATAGCAATATCTTTATCAACTGGACTTAGTGCTAATGAACCAACGTGGCCTGTCACATGAACTAGGTCCCAATTGGCACCAGCATCCGTGCTCCGGTACATAGTCATATCATTAGAATCGACACCTGCATACATGATATTTGAATCAACAGGTGAGATTTTGATTTCCACGAATTCGCCTGCCTGTACGTCTGACACCTTCTCCCACTTTAATTCAGAACATTGTTCTCCTTCATAAATCTGGCAACTATCAAAAGGTTGCTCATATTTAGCGACTGGTAGGGTTACATTATTTAGGTCAGCAGCGACAACGCCGTTTGGAAGTTGTGCTGGAGGCACGTTACAGTCTGGTGTTTTAGGTAAGCCACTTTCATCTTTCTGATCTCCGCTGCATTCCCATTCTTCATCGTCGTATCTGCGTTTATCATCATCTTCAGGTCTATCTTCATTGCGACGTCTGTCATCATCTTCAGGTCTTTCATCACCGGCACGTCTGTCATCATCTTCAGGTCTTTCGTCATTACGCGTTCTATCATCATCCCCACCTCTGTCCTCTTCAAAATCATTTTCCATTTCAGGCTTGCCGAGCTTACAGTGCTGGATACTCGTGAGTTCTGCTTGATCTATTTTCGCATCAAAATAGACAATATCGTCTGTTCTCGGTCTACCTAAAACTTTAATCATACAGTTGGGATCATATGTGCTCTCACTAATTTCTTCAGTCACTTCACTTTGATCAACTGTGTCTATAGGATCTATTTCATTGGAAACAGGAGATGCTGTATTTGTCGGTCTTGGAGTTGGATCTGCAGACTGCTGTGCTGTTGCCGTGGGCTCTGTAATTGACTCTATTTGTTCTTTTGGTTGTGTTTCGATTGCAATCGGTTTAGATTCTGCACAACTTAATGCGAGAATTGACAATATTATTAAGAGTTTAATTAAGAGATTTTTCACTACGAGATATTATCACCGAAACAAACTGGTAGCCATTCAGAGTCGTTTATCAGTTTAATTATGAAAGGCTCGCACCGAATCATGAGAACAGCCATCTTGCTTACCACCCAAAAGTTTTCAAATCGACCCTTCCGCTATTATCAAATTCTACTCCTTCAGCCATAAGTAATTTTCTTTGTAGTATCACATCGTTTGGTTGTCTGCTACTGATTTTCCCATCGCGATTAATCACTCGATGCCATGGTGTATTTTGATCAGCTTCTGTCAGGCTTGCAAGAGCAAATCCGACCACTCTTGCGCTAGATATAGGCACCAGTTGTGCTACTTGTCCATATGTTGCTACTTGCCCATAAGGTATCGAATTAACTATTTGGTATATTTTCTTGAAAATACCAGATGGTTTTTGTGACATCTGGATACCATAACCGTGTTTATGTAAAGGGTGCAATTAATCTACAAGTTTGTTCATCTTATTTTTAGTTAATTCCGTTGTTGGGCCAGAAAAAGAAACACGCCCTTTACTTAAAACGATCAAACTATCGCTATATTTCCTAGCCATATCAATATCATGAGTTATGACTAATAAGGTTTTGCCCATATCACATATATCTTTGAGCAAAGAATAAAATGTTTCTCTAGAATCTGAATCTATGGATGATAATGGTTCGTCCATGATAATTACGTCTTTACCTTGAGCTAGAGCAAAAACCAACCAGGCCCTTTGTTTTTCGCCGGTTGAGATATCAGTGAAAGATGATTTTGAAATTGATGAAATTCCGCAAGTGTCAAGCAAGCTTTCTAAAACTACATCTTTATCAACTTCATTACTATTTTTGTAAAAACCTAGTTTGCATATTTCTTCAACAGTGAGGAATGGAGGATCTTCTATATCTTGGGGCAAATAACAGATTTCAGTGGCATCTATATTTGAAATAGTTCCTTGGTAATCTGTGATTTCGCCAACTATAGATTTAACTAAAGTCGATTTACCAGATCCATTTGGTCCAACTAAGCAGGTAAACTCATCATTGCTAACATTACAAGACACTTTGTCCAAAATCATAGTTTCATTTATCTGTATAGATATCTCTTTTATTTCTATGTTCATCGTATTCTCAAAGCTAAATACATCATTAGTGGTGCGCCAATTACAGTAGTTGCCATTCCAACTGGTAATTCTGTAGGTGAAAACAGTAACCTTGCGAATTGGTCAGACAGCATTGTCAGTATTCCGCCTGTTATTATCGACCCGATAAATAATTGGACGGGAACATTTCCAAATAAGCGACGGCTAATATGCGGGGAAATCAAGCCAACAAATCCAATTATCCCACCCCCATACACGGAAGCTGCGGTCAGTATTCCAGCCAGTATCATACTTAATAACCTCAGCCTGTTAGGGTTAACTCCCAAAGATTTGGATAGTGTGTCTCCAAGAATAATAGGTTGAAATTGCCTCGATAGTACAAGGGCAATAGTTGAGCAGATGACAAAGGTTATTAGAACGTAATAAAAAATCGTCCAGTTACTATAAGCAAAAGAACCAGCCACCAATCCAAGTACCTGAATTGAGAAAATACTGCCATGAGAAATTACAGCCGTGCTTATAGCTATTGTTAGAGCTCCTAATGCTATACCCATGATAGCAAGCCTGGTTGGAGTTAAGTTACGTTCAGAAATTAGCCTCACCAAAATAATAGAAACAAAGATTGAGAAACCGATTGCACCTATGAAAATAAGAGGTTCCTGAGTTGTTATAAGGCCTGCAGCACTACATGCGAGAAAAATAGCTGCTGCGCCTCCGATACCGAAAAGATTAGGGTCTCCTAAAGGGCTTCTAGAGGATAGTTGAATAAGTGCTCCAGCTAATCCTAAGCATCCACCAACTATAAAGCTAACAGCTATACGCGGAATCCGAATGTTCCACATAATAGTGTTAACTACAGTGTCTTCGGATCCAAAAATACCATTTATAGCATCTTTGAACCCGTAATTAGAGGGGCCCAAAAAGAGCCCCGCTAATACTAAAGCAAAAATAATTACGCCTAAGGTTGAATATCTTAGGGCGTAGGTCATGTTATTGCATGGAATCCAAAGCCGACTTTAGAAATTCAACTGCTTCGACTATACGTGGTCCTGGAGCTTGTAGAAATAGATCTACATCTGCTTCTATTATGCTGCCAGTTTGTATGGCCTTAAGTCCAGCAAATGGAGGAATCATAGTTATCAATGACGATAATCTAGGCGCAGGTTCGGGAGCCGGGGTGATAGTTATGATGACATCTGGGTTAGCCATCAAAACTGCCTCTGGACTCATCAGTGCAAATCCAGGGTATGGCCCTGAGTTTGAAAGGTCTGAAGCCTTGTTTTCCATTCCTATAACTGCAGCAACCAGACCTGTGTATGAGGATGGTAGTGCGGCATATAAGTTTTGGTCTGGGTCAGATATTAAGATCAAAACGCTACGGCCGTCATCAGTTCCAGCTGCTGTTAGCCTGTCCTTGATATCCGTAGTAGCTTTATTTGCAATTTCTTCTGTGCCGAATATGATGCCGAGATTTGTAATGCCACCCATTACGTCCTCTACACTCTCAGCTTTCACAGCAAACACATTAAGTCCAACAGCGCCTAAAATTTCTACAAAACGAGCCTGTGTTATTGCCTCAATTACCACTAGGTCAGGGCGACTGCCGATTATGGTTTCTACAGAGGGATTATACGCACTTCCCACGTCAGGTAGTGATAATGCTGCCTCGGGGTGGGTTGATGCACGATCTCTTAAAACAGACTTTCCACCAGAGGCATATACCATTTCTGTTGCGGTGGGGCTAATAGTTGCCACGTTTGTTGGAATAGACTCAAAAGTAAGCTCTCTTCCTAGGGCATCAATCACAACAATTTTTTCAGATGCTGGTTCAGGTGTCGGAGTTATGACTACGATTTTTTCCGTCTCTACTTCGACTACCTTTTCAACTTCTACAATTACTTCTTTCTCAACAACCTTTTCAATTTCTACCTCCACCTCTTTCACTACTTCTTTTGCGACTTCTACAATTTTCTCTTCGATAATTACTTCTGGTTCAACTGAACAAGCCATAGCAAATATTAAAAGAGACATAATGCAAAAACCGGCGATAAGTAACGGCTTGGAATACATATTTTTGGCCAACTTAAACTCCTTAAGTTAATTAAATTTTTTCCAGCCAGCTATTTTTCAATTTATTGAACTCCGCAGTTTAATAAATTGTAAGCTCACTAACAAAATCCAAAAAACGGAGGATATTTGAGTGAATATGCTTAATTACAAAAACTAAAGATGATTTTTAGTTTCTGCTCTCCATACAACATAATTTATTATATTGTGAAACAATTAACAATGCTTCAAGCAATGTTTTTATTTGTGATATTGAATTAATTCACGACTTTAGTTTAAATGGCTCATATCATCAGGTTTGTATATACTGCGAGTGTGAGCAGCAAAATAAGGAGTTAATTATGTCATCAGAAAAGCCAAAATGTGATAATCCTAATTGCACATGCGATCCCTGTGAATGCGATCCATGTGAATGTTAAAACCGATATAGATAAATCTAGAGTCGATTGAAAGGAGCTTACCGTGTCAAAGTCAGAGAGGACAGGGAAGATACAAACTGTATTAGGATTAATAGAGCCAGATGATCTTGGGGTTACGTTGGCTCATGAGCATTCATTGATTGATATGGAAATATACCTAAGTATGCCTGAAGAAGCTACTGAGCGCTGGTATGTTGATCAGCCAGTGACCATGGAGATTTTAGGTGGATTAATGAAACGCCTTTTTCATAACAAAGATGTTGTGAAATTAATTGACGAAAAGCACCAGACCGAGGAGTTGTATAAATATTATCTTTCTGGTGGTAATTCTTTAGTAGATACTACTTCAATCGGCATTGCTAGAGATCCGTTGGCACTAACCAGAATGTCCAGGGCTACAGGCCTTAATATAGTAATGGGAGCATCATACTATGTTCCGCTTTCTTACACTGATGAAATTCACGAAAAATCGGAACAAGATATCACAGATTCGATAATTAAAGATGTAACTGTGGGCGTTAAAGAAACTGGAGTCAAATCAGGTATTATAGGAGAGATAGGTAATTTTTGGCCGACAAACGAGACTTCGAGAAAGATTCTTAGGGCTTCCGCCCATGCTTCAGTTGAGACTGGTGCGGCAATTTCTATTCACCCTGGAGGACATCCAGACGCACTTTTACAACATTTAAATGATGTAATGGAAGCTGGTGCCGATCCAACCCGGGTAATTATGGGACACTTAGACGTATTTCGTTATTCACCGGAAGTAGTTAAGGAAATTGCTGAAACTGGTGCTACCCTTGAGTTTGATCGTTTTGGCAGTGAAAACACTAACTTTGCAGAAGGTGGCCTTGATATAGACTTTCCGTCGGACGTGCAGCGTATAGAGCGTATAGAGCAATTAATAGATTGGGGATATGAGGATCAAATTGTTGTTGCCCAAGATGTATGTCTTAAAACCGACTTGGTGTCCCATGGTGGGGGAGGCTATGTTCATATTCTTGACAGTATTATTCCACGAATGCGAAGACGTGGATTCTCAAGCGAAACTATCGATAAAATTTTGATTGAAAATCCGAAACGGGTATTAACCTTTAAGTAAGGAACCGTTATTTGGAGAGGTGTATGACACCTTTATTTGAAATTATTGATGTTGAAATATTGCTTTGCTGGCGACATGAGTCATTGGAATATTGGGGCAATTTTGGCGAGTCTTCGTCAAAACTTGTTTATGGCAGACGGCACAAATCTAATATTTTTACAGCGGTTAAAAATAAGATCCAATTCGGTACTGCAGAGTTGAATGCAAATTCCAAATCAATTGAATTAGAAGATGAACTGGAAACATGGTCCAAAATATACCCCGAATGGTTTGACAGGCCTGACTGGGATGACTTGGGAGTGCGAGGAACTATAGACCATAGGATTCAGGCGCTAATTAATAAAGGCTTTATCGAAAAAGTGCCGAGAGTAATGATGGGGCACAGTAGGGATATGTACAGGATGGATTTAGAAGAACTTACTGTGGCTGAATGGGAAATATTGAATGAGATAGGCGATCTAGAACCTAAACTTGATTTTTCAGTTCCCAATCTTAATAGATTCAATAAGGCTCTTCGGGTCAAAGATTAATAATTTAGTATCAAAAAGTTGTCCAGCCGCCATCTACAATTAAGTTTTGGCCTGTAATCCAATTGCCTGCAGGTGAAGCGAATAAAGCTGCAGCTCCTTTTAAATCATGCGGTTCGCCCATTTTATTAATGGGTTGCCTGTCTACCATTCGGCTTATCATTTCTTTTTTAACTGTCGGTTTTGGTATTTGCCCAGGGCTAATGCAGTTAACGGTTATACCGTGCTCTCCTAACTCAGCCGCCAGAGCTTTTGTCAGGTTAATTACTCCGCCTTTAGCGGCAAAGTAACCGATGGAAGACCTTTTGTGATTAAGGCCGGCATATAATCTTTTATCAGTTCCCATCACTCCGTGCACCGAACCGATTGTGATAATTTTTCCGTGTCCTTGTTTGATCATGACATTTGCAGCAGCTTGAGCGCACATAAAAGTAGTTTCAATGTTCATGGTTATGGTTTCTCGAAATGCCTCTGCCGATGCGGCAGGGAAATCATCATCTGGTGTTGAACCTCCTGCATTACAAACAAAGACGTCCAATTTTCCATAAGTCTGTATTACAGATTTAATCAATGAATTGACATCACTTTCAATGCTCGCATCGCATTGCAACGCATGAGCTTTAAGTCCTGATGCTGAAAGTTGAGCAGCCACTTCTTCACAATTTTTTAAGTTTCTACTTGCAATTATTACGGTGGCCCCAAGTTCACATAATGATTCGGAAATAGCTGATCCTAAATGAGTGCCACCACCAGTTACGACTGCAATAGAATCTGACATATCAAACAATTGCTTCAATGTCTGCACAAGATTATTTACCTTCCTTTCTCAAGCTGGACATCTTGCCATGTATAGTCTACTTTGTCTTTATAAAAACGATCTGGATTTTCAATTGCCCATATCTGTTTTCTTATGATGTAGTTATTAGGATCAATCTCTATAGCTTTACGCCAAAGTTTTATGGCCTCATCTGTTTTGTTCGAGTTAAATAATTGTTGGCCAGATACAAATAGTTCATTTGCTTTTCGATGAGTTTCTTGTTCAAATTTCTCGGGTTGGGAGCTTTTGAAATCCTTTCCGGATACCCAATTTTCCACTAAGGATCTTTTAACCGGTTCCCTTATATTAAATGTACCTAATTCGATGAAGTCTACATTTCCATCTGAGCCTATTAAATAAACATTTGGTACAGCTTTAAATCCATATAATTTACCGAGCTGATTACTCTGGTCCACAACAGTAGTAAGCGTGGCATGAGCTTTCTCTAGATAAAATTTCGGTTTTTCAACTCCCTGCACATCCATCGCTACCGTGATTATCTTTACATTAGTTGAGTTATTTTCAGAAACATCTTGCCATACAGGCAATTGAGCTCTACATGCTCACCAAGATGCCCAAAAGAACAAAGCAATTTTTTGCCCAGAATAATCGGAAAGCTGTATATCTTCTCCAGCAACCGAAGGTAAGCAGAAGTTAGGTGCCAGGTCTCCAACTTTTACGTAGCCAGTTTGTTCGGCCATTTCTACATCCTTTATATGTATGGTAATTAATATAGTGAATTATAAAAGTGTTATTCCAACTATGGCCAGTACTGTAACACTTATTGCAATACTTTTGATGAAAAGGCGTTTAGGATGAGTGTTTTCATTCAGGAGTTTTAATTTCCCAGTGCTTAATAAGCTGCTGAAAACGAATACCCATACTGGTGCTGTTGCAAACAAGGTTGATACTAGCGCTACCGAGCTGCCAATTTTCATTGAGCTCAAAAACGACAAATGAGCAAGGGGTAGTATTACGGCTTCAACCAATAATACAAAAATCATAGTTCTAGGCTGTTTGACAGTAGACCAAAATTTGCCTATCGAGTCTCTTTTTAAATTAAAAACAATCGGCAATAGCGCTCCGATTCTTTGTGCCCAAAAAGCATTTTCTGCTGTAACTTCTTCGAGAGCGTAACCGCTTAACACCTGCGACATCGCAGATAAAGCGGCGCAAATAATTAACCCTAATATCGCAAACATCTTTGTTTTACTATTAGTATTCTCAGAGGATTCCGTGGATAGAATCATTATTCCTATGATCGCTAATATTATTGCTCCCCACTGTAGTAGAGCGAGAGATTGATCAAGTAATAACAAAGCGAAAATCGCAACAAAAAGAGGACTGGTATTAAATATAGAAAAACTAATTGAGGCCTCGGTATTTCTTAGAATCCGATAAAACGTTGTAATAGCAATTCCATAGACTACTCCGCTTCCAAAAATTGCTGCTATGTGTGTTGCTGGGACGCCCGCCTCAAAAGGGTAGAGTATTCCAAAAATTATGCTGTATACAATAAGGCTTACCGCTAACCACAGCATTAGTGTAGTCGCATCAGGGAGATAACGAATTGACAGAATTTTTTCGCCTGTACCCCCAATCCCTATTAGTGCTGCAGCTAAGATTGCTAATGCAATCCATGATTCAGTTGGTAGAAATGACAGCAACATTTAATAAAAGTTTGAAAAGGTCATGAGATTTAGGTTTTATAAATCCTGAAATACGTATTTAATCTATTATATGCGTGATGGAGTGAATAAGTGTTGAAAACCCGTTAAGTTTTTATAAGGATTAAAAAATGGTAATAGCGTTAATTGTCGGAGCAGGTGGTTTTATTGGTGCCATCGCAAGATATGGCATAAATTCTGGTTTTGGCAGATTACTACAAGACCAATGGTTACCGTATGGAACATTGACGGT
>Ga0310344_10002527_pt1 | contig 13768 bp, 9 predicted proteins | sample HC15DNA20200_MG_FD_203801 | JGI IMG/M metagenome (GOLD analysis project Ga0310344, IMG submission 203801) | Marine microbial communities from station ALOHA, North Pacific Subtropical Gyre - HC15-DNA-20-200_MG | ecosystem: Environmental > Aquatic > Marine > Oceanic | place: Pacific Ocean: North... | reverse complement strand
CAACCGTAGGGCAGGGCTCAAATCATAACGATCATCGGCAAATCCGATAAGGAAGGCGACAAGAAGCGAAATACTTAGTCTGATGTAGAGGCCAGTATCCCCATCGCTTAACGAAAGGAAAAGTCCTGTTCCCAACATTGGCACGGTGATCGCCAGTCCGCCGATCAACGGCGTTGGGTTTTCGTGATGTTTGCGAATGCCATCCGGATAATCCACGACCCCAAATCTGTTGGCCAGGGGTCTAGCATTCAGGCAAATGATAAAGGTGGCCAGTGCGGCGAGGATCGGTGCCAAATACATCGCCGCTAACCGAAGAGCCAACTGCTCATGAGTTCTCGAACCTCAGCAGATATGCAAATGGTAAGAATCATCAGCGTTTGAACCACATCAGAATGATAGGGTTATATATTGTCGCGCGTCTATATCGGCAAGCTTTTCAGAAAATCACGCGGAAACGAATTCGACAAAGATCTTCTATCCTTTGGTTTGTCCAAGGGGCAGGCAGCGCTGATCGGGTTGAACGAATTCAAATAAAATCCCAGTCTCGAAGAATTTTGTCTTTTGTAGAAATTACGCAACGTCTTAATATCGAATGCGACCAGGCAATTGACCCCGATAAAGGCTGTCAGTCCTTCGCCAAGGCGCAGCCCGGAGATGCCGTCACCACGGGTAATATGAAATTCGTCAACCTCGGCTTCTAAAGGGTGCCACTGTTATTTGCGAATGGCATACCAAATAAAGCCAATCCATTCCTTAAGGACGTTGGTGCTGACGTTCATGGCATCGGGGTGGGGAATGAAATCCAGAACCTTAATTTGTTGATCCCCAGGAAATATCGTCGGCGCTGGAACGACCTCAAAACCCGCTCGTTCGAAAGATCCGCTGGCACGGGCCATATGGTTGTAGTGGGTGACTAGAAATACCTTGTCGATACCGTCCTTGCGCAAAATCTCATGGGAATTTGCGGCGCTCTCGAAAGTGTTGTTGGATCTGTCCTCCGACCATGTGACGGCGACGCCGAATTCCACCTCCAGAACTGCGCGCATCAATTCGGCTTCCGAGCGTCCGGTGCGCGTCGGATCACCGCCGCTGACCATAATGGGTTTGCCCGTCCGGGTGTGGAGATAGGCGCCATAACGCACCCGTTCTAACGCGGCCGACCTAATGGTATCGCCGTCATATTCTGGCGCGTTGAGATATTTCCCGGCGCCTAGAATTACGATCGCCTGTGCGTCCGCCTCTAGATTGGCTGGATCGACCAATGCCTCGTGGTTGCGAATCGATCTCGTCAACAAATCGCCTACGATGGGTGTGCTGAAAACGAAGAGCAGCCCCAACGCAGCTGAAATTAAGATGATTCCGACGCGCTGGCGCCGGCGCATTAGAACAAACCCGATTGCCGCCAGAACGAACAGGTTGAAGGGTGGCAAGACGAATATTTCGACAAGCGTTTTTAACATCGTGCGTCAGCCGTTTTGATCCTGATTCGCCGGGTGGGCGCTAGGACGCATGATTATGTCAGCTATCGTCGCGCGCAGTATAATTCTTTACGGCCGATGACATGCCGGGTGGGAATTCCGCGCTCCGTTCGATCGCGTCCCAATTATCGTGGAACCATTTGACTGTCCGCGCCAAACCGTCCTCAAAGTCGGTCTGCGGCTCGTAGCCAAGTGTCTTGCGCGCTACGTCGATGCTCGCCATGAGGCGCGATTTGGTGTCCCATTTGCGCCGGTCGGTATAGGCAATACCGGCCTTGTTGCTAGTTGCCTCGTTGATTTTTTCGGCCAGCCAGACGATCTCCGTCTCGGCACCCGAGGCGATGTTCATCTCCTTGCCGACCGCCTCCTCGGCATGGCCCGCAGCCAAGAGCGCGTTTACGATATCGCCGACATAGGTGAAATCCCGCGTCATTTTTCCCGAGCCGGTGATTGGCAGCGGTCTGCCCTGCATCGCCCAATAGATGAAGTTGGGGATCACGTTGCGGTACTGTCCCGGCACCTCACCCGGCCCATAACTGTTGAAGAACCTTGTCTTCACAACGTCGAGGCCGTAATGATGCCAATAGAAATTACAATAAAGCTCGCCGGTCATCTTCGAAATTTGATAGGGCGTTGATAGATGGAGCGAAACGAACTCCTCTTTGAGCGGCAGTGGCGCCTCGGCGCCGTAAATGGCGCAGCCCGAGCCCGCATAGACGAAGCGCTCGACCTCAGTTAGCACCGCATGCTCTAGCACCTTGATGGTGCCGAGGCCGCTCACCAAAATGTCGGTCTCCGGATAATCCACCGAATTCTGATTGGCGAAAAAAGCTGCCAGGTGAAATACTACCCGCGGTCGCATGCGAAAAACCCGCTTTAGCACTCCATCGTCTCGGATATCGCCCTTTACAAAGAGCAGATTGGGATAGTCCGGCAGGTTCCATTCATAGGAGGAGGAGAGGTCGTCGAGCGCGACCACCGGCGCAGCGCCCACCTCGGCTAACGCCCGCACCAGATTGCTGCCAATTGCGCCGGCGCCGCCGGTCACCAGAACCGGAATGCCCTTATAACGGTCGAGAGGGTCTCCCCTCATCTGTCAAACCCTCTCCAATTTCACCTAACAGCATTGAATCTTATAGGCAATTGCCGATGATGGGGCAATAGAGGTGGTCGCGATTCGGATAGTTCGCCTCGCCCTGCCACCCTCCTGTATGGTATATTAGCCCGGCGTTGGGTTATAATCCGGCGCCACGCAACCAGATCGAACGCATGAAAATTCTTTTTGTCATACCGCCGCAAATCATCCGCAGCTTGGATGGCGTAGATGTCGCACCGACCATCTCCATTCCGCTCGGCTCGCTCTATATGGCGTCCTATTTGCGTAAAGTGGACTGGCCAGGCGAGATGCGCGTTTATGACGCTAGGCTCGGTGGCAAGATCACAACCTATCCGGACGGCTCGAAAACCTTCGGTGATGATTGGAACGCACTCGCTCGCACCATCGAGGATTACGCACCCGACGTCATCGCCATCTCTAACATGTTCTCCTGGCAGATCGACGGCGCCCTCGAAGCCTCGCGCATCGCTAAGCGGGTGCGGCCCGAGGCTGTGACAGTCCTCGGTGGGCCGCACGCCTCCTCCTTTCCTCTGAAGATGATCGAGGAGGAGTCCCTCAATTACGTTGTGATGGGTGAAGGCGAACAGCGACTTCACTATCTCCTTGAATGTCTTGAGAAGGGCGAGAAGATCGAGCTTCAGGGTGTGCTCGGCAGCGTGGAGGACGCCGATCTCCTACGCCCCAATAAGAAGGCGCCGATCACCTTCATTCCCAATCTCGACGATCTCCCTATCCCAGCATACGACATGGTTGATATGGAACGTTATTTCTATCTGCAAAGCCATGGCTACGCACCGCGCGTGCGCGAATATGGTAAGCGCGCGGTAACCATTCTCACCAGCCGTGGCTGTCCGCATCAATGTGTCTTTTGCTCGATCCAGGCGACCATGGGCTACAAGTTCCGCCACCATTCGCCGGAATATGTTCGCGCCCATATCGAGTATCTCGCTGAAAATTACCGTATCGATTACATCCATTTTGAGGACGACAATTTCACCCACGACATCCCGCGCTATGAGGAATTACTCGACGCGCTGATCGCGATGGAAAACACGATCCCGTGGGATACGCCCAATGGCGTGCGCGCCGATTCCTGGACTCTCGAGCGCATCAAGCGCACCAAGCAGTCCGGTTGCCAGCACCTCTGCATCGCGATCGAATCATCGGTCCAGCGGGTGATCGATGAGGTGGTGAAGAAGAAACTTGATCTCAGCACAGTCGAGCCAGTCATGGCTGCCTGCAAGAAGATTGGGCTGCCGCTTTCCGCCTTCTTCGTGCTCGGCTTGCCCGGCGAGACGGCGGCGGAGATTAAGGCCAATGTCGATTATGCCATTGATAAATATCGCCGATATGGTGTCTATCCGACCTTCTCCATGGCCAACCCACTGCCCGGTACCGAGCTCTACGACACCGTGGTTGAGGGCGACCTCCTCTCGGGCAACACCCTGGACGCACCGCCCCGCGCCAATACCATCAAGACGGACGAGTTCGACCCGGCCTATGTCCAAACCGTCTACAACTATGCGAACCGCCAAAAAGCGGCGATCACCCTACGCCGCATGTTGACCAGCCCAAAACTGTTCAGCTACTTTCTGGGCCTCGGACTCAGGAATAAATGGTTCCTTAAGAAAATCCTGCTCTCTGCTTTGAAGGGCGTCAGCGGCCAACTCTTTTTTCGCCAATACGGCGAATTCGCCAAGCGGCTTTAATTTTGGCTGGGTTTAACCGCCCCAAACCTCCTTCAGCACGCTCATCCAGTTCTCGCCCATCACTTTCTGCACTTTGGCGTCTGACCAGCCGCGCGCCTGCATGGTCGCCGTCAGGTTGGGATATTCGCTGATCGTACGAATGCCCAAGGGGTTGACGATCTCGCCGAAGACAGTGAGTTCGCGACCATCGCCTTTGTCGTGCATGAGCCAGTCAAAGAACGCCTGGTCCTGGTCTTGGGTGAAATCGGTGCCAAAGCCGACGCAATCTTCACCGACAAGATTGATAACGTAATCCATCGCCTCCACATAATCCTCCACCGTGGCATCTTTGCCGGCACGAAGAAAGGCGGGGAACATAGTGACGCCGATGAAACCACCCGAATCCGCGATAAATTTGAGCTGTTCGTCAGTCTTGTTGCGCGGATGTGCTTTCAACCCTGCTGGCGCACAATGGCTATAGGCGACCGGCTTTTTAGAATGTCGGATGGCGTCCTCGCTCGTCATCGCGCCGACATGGGAGAGATCGACAAGAATTCCGAGGCGGTTCATCTCGTCGATCACGTCACGGCCAAAATCCGATAAGCCCTTGTCAAAGCTCTCGTAACAGCCCGAGCCTACGAAGTTTTGCGTGTTGTAGGTGAGTTGCATAATATTGATTCCGAGCTCCTTATAGAGCGCCAAATATTCGATGCGGTCCTCTATGCCGCTGGTGTTCTGCCATCCGAGAATGATGCCGGTCTTGCCCTCCCGCTTGGCACGGTGAATATCCTCTGTGGTGCGCACTTGCAGGATGAGATCGTTATTGGCTTTGAACATCCGTTTCCACTCGGCGAGATTGTCCATTGAGCCGCGAATACCCTCCCAAATTGAACAGGTGCAATTCGCTGCGGTCAGCCCACCCTTCTGCATATCAAGAAAAATGTCTCTGCTCCAGTTAGAGATCACTAGTCCGTCGATGATCACCGAGTTCTGGTGTAACTCGTTAGTCGCCATGATTGCTCCCCGTTTTCAAACAATTCGGCGAGATCATGATCCGATTTCACTATCTCTGTCGATGGCTTTGTTTACTGCGCCGCTGTTGGCTACGTTAATCTACGTCGCCAGACTGCGAGGTACTCTGTGTTGCAGGCGTGGATTGATACGGGCGGGACAAATACGGACCTAGTCGCCTTCAAGGGGGGAAGGGTGGATCGTCGTGACCAAACGGACGAGCAACATGCAGTTGCCGGAGGTCGGTGGGTTGGATGCGTTCTACGGCTCGAGCATCAAGAAATATTTCAGCTTCGGAGAGCGCACTAGATCAACCAGACTAGGCACAGTTAAAATCAGACCCCATTTCTTTAAATCACTGCTAAGATTTTAACTCGACTTAGATCTATCCCAAATACCCCTCTAGTTCCGTAATCACCGCAGACTTGTCGAAGTGCAAGTTGACATAGGCCCGGCCGTTTGCGCCCCAGGTTGCCAGCTTGTCACGGTTTTCATAAATCTCGGTGATGGCGGCGGTGATGGCCAATTCGTCGTCGGAGGGGACGGCAAGACCGCAGTTCGCGGTGCGGACGATTTGGTTGCCGTCGGATTCACGGTTGAGGACGGCGAGAACAGGTAGCGCGGCAGCCATATAGGTGAGGAGCTTGCCAGGGACAACAGGAGTGTGGTTGCGCGGGCTGAGGCAGACTAGGCCGGCATCAAGATTCTTCAGCAATTCCGGATAATCCGCGCGCGGGACAAAGGGGTGAAAATGAGTGTTCGTGGCGCCTAAATCCGTGGCGAGCGATTTGAGGTTTTCTAGCTCGCCGCCGTCGCCTACAAAGAGAAAGGCGATGTCTTCTAGAAATTGCAGATTGGCGGCCGCACGAATGATCAAGTCGAGCTGCTGCGACGGGCCCATGACGCCAGGGAAGCCAATGATGAATTTGCCATCCAATTCGTAGCGCTGGCGGAAGCGAGTGCTATTCGGGCCGCAATATTCCTTGGCATCGACCCAATTGTGCAGCACGGCGAGTTTATCGGTGGCCTGCGGGTTCTCGCGCTTGAGAAATTCGAGATTGCTCTGCGAATGGACCAATATCCTGTCGGCGGCAGCGTAGGCGCGACGTTCGATCGCACAGAACATCGCGATCAGCAGCGGATTGTTGAGCACACCGAGATCAATGGCGTTCTGCGGAAAGAGGTCTTGTATGTTTAGGGCAAAATATGCGCCCCGCTTGCGCATGGCGCGCCCTACCATTGCGAGAGGCAGGGGTGGGCTGTAGACGATAACTGCATCGAATCGCTCGCGTGAATGACGCTTGAGAGCGCGAAGAAACTGGCGTGGCATGACGAGGTGGGCGATGCCACGGACGATGAAGTTCACCTTGTGATGGGGCAATGTATGAACGCGGATCACCGTGATGCCATCCGCGTTCTCATTTTCACCCAGCCCGTCAGCGGCGCTGGGCGTGCTCAAATTGTAGCGCGGCCAGGAGGTCAGAACGGTGAGGTGATGGCCGCGATCGACTAGCTCCTCGGCCAGTTCAAGCATGAGATGGGAGGAGGAGCGTATTTCTGGAGGATAAGCGTCGGTGACGAGAAGGATGTTCATGTGTCGTCGGAAGGGATGGCAATGTCCTTGACCATAACGGGCTGGCCGGTGGCGAGCGATTTCTCGATGGCGAAGACGGCGCGCATGGTGGCGAGCATGTCGCTTGCGCTGGCGATGGGCGTTTCGAGGCCGCGCGCGACACGGCCAAAATGTTTGAGCTCTTCCGCATAGCCGAGGTCGCGGTTCGCCGTGTTGAACTTTTTAGCACCGCGCTTGCCGTGTAGCTGGGTGCGGCGAAAATCGGTGGTGACAGTAGAGTTGCCTTGCCAAAAGAGCTCGAGGCTCTCGCGCGCGAGAGAACGGCTGCCCGCGGCGGCATAGGTCAGCTCTCCCACTGACCCGTCGGCGAATTTGATGGTGGCGACGATATTGTCATTGTTGACTGTGCTCTTGTCATTGCCCGAGACGCGCTCGGCATAGACGCGCATGGGATCGGCGCTGGAGAGATATTGCATGAGATCGATGAAATGGCTCATCTCACCGACCACGCGGCTCCGCCCCTGTTCCGGCGCATGCACCCAATGGTCCGAGGGTACGAAGCCGGCATTGACCCGATAGGCCATCACCAGCGGTTCGTTGCGCCCAGAGAGCGCGCGCTTGAGGCATACCGTATGGCTGGAGTGACGCCGGTTATGGCCGACCATGACGGCGAGCCCCTCCGCCGCGGCGAGTGCTGCTTCGATGTGTGTGAGCTCCTCCTGTGTGACGCAGAGCGGCTTCTCCACCAGCACGCTCTTGTTTCGCTCGATGGCGGCAATTACAAGCTCGGCATGATCGGAATGAGGCGTGAGCACAATCACCGCGTTGATCTCGTCGTCATTGAGGAGCGCTACCGTATCCGTAGTAGCGATTTCAAAGCCGTATTTGCGCGCTGCGTTCTCCGAGCTGACACCGCCGTTTGTCGCGAGGCTCTTGAGCCTAAATCCTGACATAGTTCCGAGCGCTGGCAGGAGGGAAGAGCGGCCGAAAAGCCCTGCGCCGATCACGCCGAGCCCCGCTGTGCCGTCCCGCGCCGAGGGCGCGGCGATAGCAATATCGCGCAGGGTCGATTTTTCCTCGGGATATTCGAAAGCCACCGCGATCATACCGGTGAGTACGCTGTGGCCAAGCTTTCCATAGATCGTGGCGGCCTCGCCGATGGGGATACGGTGGGTAATGAAGGGCGAAACGTCCATCAGCCCGGCGGCGAGCAGGCGGAGATATTCACCGAGGTTGCGGTTCTGGGTCCAGCGTACCAGATCAAGGGGGAAATCGATGCCGCCTTCTTCGTATTGCGGCACGAGAAAGCCCGGCCCGCCCGCCTTGGAGACGACGATTTCGATCTCCTTTTCCCAAAGTTGTTGGCGGTCGGGGTGGATGTCGGTGACGCCGACGATGACGATGCGTCCGCCTACCCGGCAGGCCTCCGCCGCTGCTGCCAGTGGCTCGCCGCCCTCGCTCGCCGCGGCGACGATTACTGCGTCGGCGCCGGAGCCGTCGCTGACGCCGATAACCGCATGAGCGAAGGCATCGGCGTCGGCTACGGCAATCTCCGCACCATATTTACGTGCGAGTTCACATTTGTCCTCATCTGGGTCCATGCCGATGGCGATGCAGCCATAGGCGCGCAGGAACTGAACCGTGAGTAGGCCAAGTAGCCCGAGGCCGACGACGCCGACCCGCGCGCCAAAGTCGAGCTCAGCTAGGCGAACGCCATGCAGCGCGATGATGGCGATCTGGCCGAACGCAGCCTGTTCCGGCGCCACGGTCTCGGGGATCTTGGCCGCGAGATTCTCTGCCACCGTGATATACTCCGCGTGATTTGCCCCCCCCGCGCCAATGCAGGCGACCCGGTCGCCCGGCGCGAAGCGCGTCACGTCCTCGGCGCATTCTATCACCACCCCGGCGGAGCTGTAGCCGAGCTTGGTGGGCGTTTCTAGACGCCCCTTGGCCTCACGGAAGGTAGAGGCGACACCTTCCGTACGCGCCTTCTCGATCACTCGCTTCACGAGATCGGGCCGCGCTCGGGCTTTTCCCAGGAGGCTCTTCTTGCCAAGCTCCACGATCGAGCGCTCGGTGCCGAGGCTAACGATAGAGGAGAGATTCTTCACTAGGATTGTACCCGAGCGGCAGGCCGGCATCGGCACCTCGACCACTGATACCTCGCCGGTGCGATAGTTTTGCACCACTTGTTTCATAAGGCTGCCGGTCCCTCGGGTAGCGAGGCTACTTCGCCGGTCCAGCGGGTTAGCTCGTCGATGCGGAACACCGTCTCTGTGCCAGCGGTGATTTCACTGAAAGGTATCGGGGCGGGTGTGCCGTCTGTGACGCATTTCAGAAAGGCATAAATGCAGGCCGCATTGCCCTTGTCCTGAGTCTTGCCGCCCTCGGCGGAAAAACCGGGCCAGCCATGACCGGTGAGCGTCCGAAAATCGTCTAGCAACAACGAGCGCCCACCGGTGTGAACCTCAAGGCGCTCCTTGGGCATGCCGCCATGACCCTGCGTCACGTAATGAATTGCCGCCGCCGAGCCGTCGGCAAATTGCAACGCTGCTGAGGCGCCATCATCACCGGCAATACCAGCGATAGGCACAGTCTTGACCGAGACCAGCTCCGCGCTGATGAGATGACAGGCTAGATCGATGAAATGGCAAACCTCACCGATAATCCGTCCACCACCGATATCCGGTTTGAGCACCCAATGGTTTTCCGGTACACGGCCAGCATTGATCGTATAGATGAGAGATTTTGCCGCGTCGCTGCCCGCAAGCAGATCACGCATCTTGCTGACAAGCGGCGCGAAGCGGCGGTTATAGCCGATCATTAGCCGCGCATCGTTTTTGCCATACGCTTCGGTAACCATTCCGAGTTGTTCGCGGGTGATCGCCAGCGGCTTTTCGACGAAGACGTTCTTGCCGGCGTAAAGCGCGCGCGCGGCGAGGTCTGCATGGCTGTCATGGCGAGTTGCGATGACGACGCTGTTGATCGCGTCGTTGGCAAAAATTTCTTCGGCGTCGGTAGTGAGTTTCTCGAAGCCGTATCTTTGCGCGAGCTTGGACAGCTCAGGGCGGCCGCCGGACAGTAGGGTATGCAGCCCGACGCCGGCTTGTTGCATTGCCGGCAGCAGGGTGTGGTTGGCATAATTTCCGGCACCAATCAGTGCCACTAACGGCTTGGTGCTATCATGACTTACCGATCCGGAGAGGTTGACAGTCTTGGCTTGCAGCGTCGCGGCGTTTGCCTCGGCGTAGTCGAGCATGATGCCGAGGGAGGGTACACCGCTGACTAAGAGTTCATAGGCTTTCGCGGCATTGTCGAAGGGGAAGCGGTGGGAGATCAGCGCCTCCGTCGTTAGTCTGCCCTCCGCCATGAGATCAAGCACAGCGGTGAAATTGCGTTGCTCGGTCCAGCGCACGAAGCCGGCCGGGTAATCTTGGCCGCCCTCCTCGTAATCGGGTTCGTAGCGTCCAGGGCCGTAGGAGCATGAGACCTGGAAGTTTAGCTCCTTGGCGTAAAAATCGGCGCGTTGCAGATTCAGGCCAGTGACACCTACCAGCACGATGCGCCCGCGCTTACGGCACATCGTAGCGGCGAGGTGCATCGGCTCGTTGCTTTCCGTCGCAGCGGTGATCAGCACCGCATCGATTCCGGTGCCACGCGAGAACTCACCGGCGCGCTTGAGGACTGCCTCACTATCGCTCTCGGTCAGCACCTTGACGCCGAATTCACGTCCCAAGGCGGCGCGGCTTTCACTCGGCTCGATAGCGAGCACCTGGCAGCCATGGGCGCGGAGGATTTGCACGGTCAGGAGACCGACCAGGCCGAGACCGATGACGACGAAACGCTCGCCTAGCGTTGGCTTTGCGAGACGCACACCCTGCAGGGCGATGGAGCCGAGAACGGTAAATGCCGCTTTATCGTCCTCTACCTCTGCCGGTACCTCAGCGCATAGATGTTTGGGGACGGAGACGATCTCAGAATGATTGCCGTTGCAGACGACGCGCATGCCGGGGCGAAACTCTCTGACACCTGGGCCGGCGGCTATCACCGTGCCCATATTACAATAGCCGAGGGGGTACCAGCGCTCGAGCCGGTCCTTTACCGAGCGCATGGTCTGACGCACGCCTTGGGAGCGTACCCGGTCGATCACCTTCTTTACATTGCCGGGCCTTTGGCGCGCCTTCGACATCAGGCTCGCACCGGCAAACTCGGTAATGGTGCGCTCGGTGCCTGACGAGATCACTGAGCGTCGGGTCGAGATCAACACCTGGCCGGGCTTGACCGGCGGCGCCGGCACCTCAGCAAGCTCGATGCCGCCTGTGCGGTAATTCTGTATGAGCTGTTTCATGAAGGGCTGGGCCGCGTCTCCGGTGCTTTTGTTAGCATCTGCAATACGTTGCCTCGATTCCCAGGTCAATAGCGGCGCATCATTCGCCGGTAGACAGCATCATGCGCCATAGCCGCGCCGGCGATAGTATAGGGCGGCGCGATAGCGTCCCGCACCCTTGTCGCGACCTGTTGGCGGAAGGCGGAATCCTCGATCATTCGGTGGATCGCTGCTGCTAAGGCGGGACTGTTGTTGGGTGGAACGATGAGGCCGCTCTCGCCGTCGGCTACCACTTCGCGCACGAAACCGACATCAGTTGCCACCGGAGGCAGACCGCAGGCCATGGCTTCAAGCAGCACCATCGGCCCGCTTTCCGAGCGTGAGCACATGATGAAGATGTCATGGCCCGGCATTAGCGCTGCAACGTCATCCACCGCGCCGAGAAAAGCTACGCGCTTCTCCAGCTTGTGCCGTTTTATCGCCGCTTCAAGTTCGCTAAGATAATCTGCCGCGGTTTCGAGCTTGGCGCCAGCGATATTGAGGCGCCACGGTGTAACGAGATCGCCGAGTGTACCGAGCGCGTCGATCAGATCGTGATAACCCTTCAGCGGATTGACATTGCCTACCGCGATAAGTCTCAGCTCGCCTTCACTCTTCCGCCACGCGCCGGACGGTTTGAACCTATCGAGATCGACCGGCGGATGCAGCAAGGCCGTTACCTCCTCGTTGCTGTCGCGGTGAAAGGTTTGGACTTTTCGACTGGAATAGACCCGCATCGTTGCAAGCGGTGCGAGGCACTTAGTGACAAAGACGCAGAGGGCCCGAGGCAGAGCCATATCGTTGAAATGCCATACCACGGGCCGACCCATAAGTCGTGCGGCGACCACTGCTTGAAAGGCAAAGAGCGAATTGGCATGCACCAAATCAACGCGGTGCTTGCGGAAGAGCAGCATCAAGCTCCACACCTCAATGGGAAAGCGAAAGAGATAGCGTAATATGCCCCATATCTTTCTTTGCCGCCTAAGGCGAGAGAGAGAGAGTGTGGCTGAGCGGAAGCCATGCTCAGCCAGATAATTGGGAAATTCACTTCCCATTGGCGGAAATACAGGGAGCGTATCCCAGCCCATTTCCCTGAGCACGGTTCCGACCTGCACCGCACGGCGCTGCGGACCGCCGATTCGGCCATCCACTAACACGCTGGCGACAAGGCGCTGCTCGGAATGTTCCATTGCGCTGCTATCGTCCATTTAGGGAAGGGACGTCAGGCGTTTCTCCAGCTCATGCGCGGCATGATCTGCCCCGGGTCGATCTTGTCCTTATATTGCGCGACGCGCCGAATCATCTCTGCCAGGACTTCGTCGCTCATCAAATGGGGTTTCAGGCCGAGCTCAAGTAGGCCGGAATGCTTAACGTTGAAGTAATGGTCCTCCGATTCTTTCCGCGGATTTTCGATTGCCTTGATCTCGACACCAAGGCCCATCTCATTGCCCACTCGGTAGACCAATTCTGCCAATTCGTTGACCGAAAAAACTTCGGTAAACTGGTTGAGAATGCGGAGCTCGCCCGCCTCTGGCGGGTTGTTCATAGCAAGTTCGACGCATTGCAGCGTATCCAGGAGGTTGAGGAAGCCCTTGCGCTGCCCGCCTGAGCCATAGACCGTGAGTGGGATACCTGCTACCGCCTGCACCATGAAGCGGTTAAGCACTGTGCCGAACACGTCATCGTAATGGAAGTTCGGCAGAAGGCGGGCGTCCATATCCGTCTCTGGCGTGGAGAGGCCATAGACCGGTCCCTGCATCAAATCGGTCACGCGTATTCCATAGATGCGAGCGTAGAACCAGAGGAGATCCGTATCCATCACTTTGGTGGTGTGATAGAGGCTGCCTGGCGTACGCGGATAAAGAAATTTATGCGTGCGTCCGTTATGCTTTACATCAAGCCAGCCTTCCTCAATGTCGATATTGGGCGTACCATATTCGCCCATAGTGCCGAGCTTAACGATATGGCAGTCCGGTACGTGCTCCTTCACCGCCCAGATCAGGTTAAAGGTCGAGCCGAGATTATTATGTAGCGTGCGCGATGCTTCCTCGTAACCGAGCATGGAATAAGGCGCTGAGGGCTGTTCGGCATAATGAATGATACAATCTGGCTCAAGTTCTTCGACCAATTTAGAAAGGCGCTTGAAATCCATGCAGTCGCCGATCTCGACACGGATCGGCGCGTCGGAAACCGCGTTCCAGATCTTGGCGCGTTCTTTAAGGTCGGGATTGGGCAGCAATGCATTCGCGTGCAACGCGCGCGCGGCGTCACGACGGAAATAGTTATCAAACACAATGGTATCGTGGCCCTTATGGGCGAACGCCATAGCGGTAGGCCAGCCAAGATAGCCGTCTCCGCCGAGAATTAAAATTCGCAAAGTCTAATATGCCCCTGAATCTCTAGCCGAATCTCGCGCCATGTTTGTCGATTGTCTCCGTTCCTTCAAGTATATTTGCGGTGATTCAAGAAGTTGGCCCGCCCTCTAGGCAACATCATGCAAGCGAATGTGCGGAATATTTGGTCGCGTTAGCTACG
>Ga0310344_10002526_pt1 | contig 13771 bp, 13 predicted proteins | sample HC15DNA20200_MG_FD_203801 | JGI IMG/M metagenome (GOLD analysis project Ga0310344, IMG submission 203801) | Marine microbial communities from station ALOHA, North Pacific Subtropical Gyre - HC15-DNA-20-200_MG | ecosystem: Environmental > Aquatic > Marine > Oceanic | place: Pacific Ocean: North... | reverse complement strand
CTTGAAAGTCTTTTATCAAAAAGTCTGACGGTAAAATTTCTTCCTCTTCCAGAATCTTTTGTATGTAGTAATCAAATCTTGTTTTCTTGAAATAAGAATGTCCAACTAATGGAACTGTTAGTCTCTGACCAAGCTCATTCTGAAATTTGCCTAACTTGTTAGTCCTATCATAACAAACATCATTCTCTTGTGGAAGAAACAAGTCCTCCTCATATGCAAAAGCCATACTCAATGTCTTGTTGTAAATGTAGGACTGATATGCTTGAACGTAAAATCGTCGCATTTGTAATGGGATTTTACGTATAGCAATCTTCTGATCATCTGACTTTACCAGGCTTTTGAGAATAGTTATTTCAATATCCATAGATTTGGGTAGCTCATCGATTACTTCTGAATCCGATTTACGCTCTGAGATTAATTTTCTATAATGGTTATTCTCGTCAGAATCATACTTTGATGAATATCCCAATAGAAAATCAATTGCTTTCTGATAATTTTTCTGTATTATTGCCTTCCCAACCAGATGTGTTATTGGACGCTTTGATCCAAATCTCTGATATCCAAAGAAATTCAGAATTTTATCATATTCATCAAACTGTGAAATGTTTGTCGAGTCAGAAATTTTTATCCTGAATTTATTCCCTAGCATGTCCTGTTTTGCAATTGGTTTTTTGGAAAACCCAATTCTTTTCAAGGAATATTTTTTGCCTTCAATTTTTTCTAAAGATCTTGACACCGTTTTTGTTTGAACGAATTGTTCTGTCACCGCATTAGAATCCTTTAGACCAAGTGCGCGAAGCGATAATCCATATCTTTTTTCAATGTCATGTAACGCATGAGTTGTATCAATTCCATTTTTCGTAAGTAAATAAACTGAAAGACCATTATCCTCAGATATTGTACCAAGTGCTTTTTCAGATATTACTTCACTAACTTGAAAATCTTCGTTACTTTGCTTGATTTTGCCTTTACTTCCTGAAAATTTGGTTGAATATACAGAGAGACCTACCTCTGAGTCAATTTCTGGTATCACGACTCTATTATGACATCTACGTATTGTGAGAGAGTTACTTCGTTGTTTCCTATTCCAAGTAACACCTTGTAGTCTCCTGATAATGACGTCTCGCTTGCATAAATCGTTATTATGATATTCTCGGAATTACCATTTAGTGACTCCCTTGATGGTGAAATTATGATATCAGAAAAATTGACGGTACTCGAGGCAGTATGCCCTGACTTTATCTGAGTGCTGACCGAGTCTGAAATGTTATCATATGTCACTCTAAGAGTAATATCTGCTGATTGCCCCTTCTTTAGCGTTAGTGATTCCTTATCTGTACTGATTGAGAATGGCAATGATTTTGTTGTATCAACTACTCCAATGTTATTTTCAGCCCATTCAGTGAACCAAATTTTACCGTCTGCAACATCAAATCCAAAAATCTGTGCCACGCCACAGTTTACGTTTGAGGATACATCACAGTCAGCCCAATTTGGATTTTTTGAAGGAACCATGTACTCGATAAGTGATTCATTCTTTACATTAAACATACCAAACTGATTTGATGTCTGTTCATTGAAGATGAGATTTCCAAGATTATCATTAATGATCCAATATGGCCTAGATATTGGAGATTTTATTACGCCTGTAACATTTCCGTAGCTAGCTAGTGGTGGTGTTGTTGTTATGTATTTTGTAAATTCCTCTGTTAAGGGATTAAATCTAAAAAAGAAACTACTTGACGTGTCAGCAATCCAAACATCTCCATTTTCATCAATCGATAAACCATTTGCAGTGTTTAGATCATTTGGAAAATCAAACACCTCTATGTATTTCTCTAAAGTAGTCTCTGTATCATCAGGTGAAACCTCATTTTGATAGTCATAGAAGTTAAATTTCACAAGAAAGCCAGTTGTCCCTGGAACCCATGTAGTATACCATAAATTATTTTCAGAATCAATTGCAAAGTCACCAGTGAATGATTCTGGTATTGGATTCACTATACTCGTATACCTCAAATCAGTTTCATCTTGTGCTAAACCAAAAACTAGAATTTTTCCCCCAGTAAAATCATTCACGAATACACGCGAACCGTCAATTTCTAATTTCTGTGGCAGTGAGCCAGTCTCACTCATTGGCCATTGAAGTAATTGATATTCCTCATTAATCGTATTGAATGCCCAAATTGTGTCATATGTTCCATCTGTATACCATAATGTACCGTCAGGTGAATAATCCATACCCCAGGACATTGTTCTACCTTGCTCTGGCCAAAATGGATTTTCAAACTCTGTAAATTGTTCAGAGACAGGATTGAATTCTGCAATATTACCCGTATTAGTTTCTATAAACCAGACGTTTCCATCTGGTGCTATTTTAATTGCAAGTGGTAGTGTACATAGTGTTGGTATTTCATATTCAGTTACATACGAATTTGATTTTGCATCTTCGACTCCACAAAACACATCTCTTTCTTCATCACTAAAATTATCCATAGGTGTTCCAGTCTTTGTAATTTCCATTTCAGAATCATTTTGTGATGCGGTAGGATCAGGTGGCGGTAGTGCAAACAAAATAGTAGACGTAAGAAGAATTCCACCAAAAAACACGACTACAAATATCGCTTTTTTATTAATACTTTTACCTCGTTTCTTTGTCTTTTCTTTATTTGCCTTTCCAGACTTCTCTTTGCTTCCAGCCAATGACTACTTCAAATTATAGGGTCGTTATATTTTCTTCCAAATTCTTACAATAATTTTAATTCGCCTGTTATCTTATCGATTTTTTCTTCTGGAGCGGGACCTAATGATATACATGTCGTAGTGCCAGGTGCAATTTGTGTATGACCTGCATCTGTTACCTCTGACCAAGGTATTCCCAGTTCTATTGCACCTCGCCTTACCTCATCTAATTCCTTGAGGCTGGAAACTTTAACGACAACTTTCTCTTGACCATCCCACCACTGTTCAAACCATTCTGGATTTGATTTTCTAACATGTTCTGCCCCAAGCACACAAGCATGACCAACCTGTGCAGCAATCTTACCCTTGCCCATATCTAAATCAGTTCTAACAGCTATAACCTGCTTAATGTCAGACATGGTTATAGGTAAAGATTGGCTGTGATAAACTTTACAATCTAAATATGTAAGTTGGATTAAATAGTAATCATGTTTTGATAGCATTAATGTATGATGCAGTAATTGCTGGAGGAAGCATAACTGGGTTATTATCTGCTCGTGAAATTGCCAAGAATGGGTATTCAGTTCTGGTTTTAGAAGAAGGATTTGAAATTGGAACCCCAGAACACTGTGGTGGTTTAGTAAGCAAAAAGGCTCTTAATGAATTAGGTATCGAGCCTTCTACAAAATCATTTGATGGCAGTATAAACTCTGCACGAATTTTTTCTCCTAGCGGAAATCATTTTGAAATTAATTCAAGGAATCAAGAGATTATAGTAATCAATAGACGTGAATTGGACAAGCAGGCTGCACGACAGGCAAGAGATAATGGTGCAAAAATTATTGTTAAGACGAGCTTTCAAGAAAAAACTTCTAACGGTGTACAAACGTCTGGTGGTGATATCGATTGTAAATATTTCATTGACTGTCGTGGTGTGTCTGCACTGGCAAATAAAGACAGAGATGGAATCTATCTAACTGCACAGTACGAAGTCTATGCAGATTGGATAAATGATGGTGTTGTTGAAATATATTTTGACCAAGAAAAATATCCAGGATTTTTTGCATGGATAATCCCATCTGGCAAAGGTGTTGGAAAAGTCGGCGTTTCAGGAAAAGGGATTAATGCCTCATCAATCATTCAAGATTTTTTAGAAGAAAAAGGAAATTTTTCGATTATTAGAAAAATCTTTGCGCCGATATGGATTAATGGCCCAATCAAAAAATTTGTTGAAGGCAATACCATTATTGCAGGTGATGCCGCAGGACAGGCTAAACCAACAACAGCAGGCGGGATTTTTTCATGTGGCATGGCAGGTATTTTAGCAGGTCAAGCAGTTTCTATGGCTCTAGCAACAAATGATTCTTCGAAAATTGTAAATTATGAGAGAATGTGGAGAGACAAATTTGGTACTGAATTTGAAAACCAACGACTCGCTAGAAAAATTCTATCACGTATTGACAATCAAACTGTCAACAAACTGTTTGATTCAATAACACCAGAAATCATTGACGATATTTCGAAGAAGGATGACTTTGATTTTCATACAACTTCAATCATTAAACTACTCGGAATAAAGAGATCTCTTGGTGCTGCACAGTTATTGATTAGTGGGGAACTAAAAAAATTAGTTTCTCATCATGACTAAAAATTCAAGGAAGGTATAAATTCCTAGGAACGACCAAAATCTTCATGTCATCTAATATCGAATTACCAATATGCAGTGGTTGTAAGAGACACATTATGCCTAATGATAAGTCTGTAAAATTCAATTGCCCAGAGTGTGATGCAACATTACTGTGGAGATGTGAGAGTTGTAGAGAATCAGCTTCAACATATACATGCGATTCATGCAAATTCTCAGGACCTTAGAAAAATGGCTAGAATACTTTTAGTTGTTAAAATACTTCCAACAGGGACTGAGGTAAATTTGGAAGAACTAGTTAATGGAATAAAATCAAATCTAAAAGATGGTATAGAATTAACAAAATTTGAGAAAGAACCACTGGCGTTTGGATTAGAATTTATCAAGGCACAATTCACCTTAAACGACGCTGAAGGGCAGATGGAATCATTAGAGAATTCTGTCAGAACAGTTGAAGGTGTAAGCGAATTCGAAGTTTTGAATATGAGCAGAATGTCTGTTGATATGAAATAGGTGTACACTTTGCCTAAAAAAAATGATCCACTTCAAATGCGTGTTGAGGAAGCAAAACAACGAGATATTGGTAAAAAACGTGCTAGAATTGGTCCTGATGCAATGGACTATCTACAGGTTTCACCAGGTGATGTAATTGAGATTGGTGGTAAAAAATCAACATGTGCAATTGTATGGCCTATAGATGAAGATGAAAAATTCCCAGACACTATAAGAATTGATGGACAAACAAGAAAAAATATTGATGTTGGATTAAATGACATTGTCGAAATAAAGAAAATACTAACAAAACCTGCAAAATCAATTACTCTTATGCCAATTACCGATACAGTTACTGTTGATAAAGAATTCTCGGATTTTGTAAAAAATCGACTAAAGGGCTTACCACTAAGCCACGGTGATGAAATATCTGTAATGATTCTAGGAAATGCAATGAACTTTAAGATTACCAAAATATCACCTAAAGGCGTTGTAAGAATTGAGCGTTCAACGTCATTATCAATTCTATCAGAGGGATCTGAGGACAAAAAATTCAGAATTACATATGAAGAAGTAGGTGGCCTTAGTTCTGAAATAAAAGTAATGCGTGAAATTGTTGAACTGCCATTACGGCATCCAGAATTATTTACTAGACTTGGTATTGAACCTCATAGTGGTGTTCTACTATATGGTCCACCTGGATGTGGAAAGACACTTCTTGCCAAAGTCTTAGCTAGTGAATCTGAAGCAAACATGTTTTCAATAAATGGTCCTGAAATTATGAATAAATATTACGGTGAGACAGAAGCAAAACTAAGAGATATCTTCAAAGAAGCAAAAGAAAATTCTCCAAGTATTATTTTCATTGATGAGATTGATGCTATAGCACCAAAAAGAGAGGAGGCATATGGTGATGTAGAAAAAAGAGTAGTTGCACAACTTCTTGCTTTAATGGATGGACTTACAGAAAGAGGAAATGTCATTGTATTAGGTGCAACAAACCGTCCTGATAGTGTTGATCCTGCACTACGAAGGCCTGGAAGATTTGATAGGGAGATGGAAATTTCAGTCCCAAATGCAGATGGTCGATTAGAAGTAATGGAAATTCATACTAGAGGGATGCCAATTGCCAAAGATGTCAATTTGAAAGTGTTATCATCAGAATTGAATGGTTATACTGGCGCTGACATGAAATCATTATGTAGAGAGGCAGCCATTAGATCAATACGAAGATATCTCCCTGAAATCAACTTAGAGACAGAAAAAATTCCAACAAAGGTTTTGCAATCAATGCAAGTTAAACTAATTGACTTTTATGATGCAATGCGTGAAGTTGTTCCTACTGCAATGCGAGAGTTTTATGTTGAGCGCTCCAAAGTTTATTGGCATGATGTTGGTGGTTTAGATGATCCTAAGAAAATTCTTGAAGAAAATCTCATCGTTGCAATGAATAATCCTGAGAAATTCTCTAAAATGGGAATAAAGCCGCCAAAAGGTGCCCTGCTATATGGTCCGCCTGGATGTGGAAAGACACTTCTTGCTAGAGCATTGGCAACCGAAAGTAGTGGAAACATGATTCTGGTTAGAGGGCCTGAAATATTATCAAAATGGGTTGGTGAATCTGAGAAAGCAATTCGAGAAATTTTCAGAAAGGCAAAAGCCTCATCACCATGTGTGATTATTTTTGATGAACTAGATTCACTTGCTAAATTCAAATCAGGTGAAGAGAGTGGTGCAGGTGAAACAATTCTCAGTCAATTATTAACAGAAATGGAAGAAGGCTCAGCTTCTAAGGTTGTTGTTATAGGCATTTCAAACAGACCAGATATGATTGACGGCTCTGTTTTAAGAACTGGACGCCTTGATTTGAGAATCTTCATACAGCCACCAGATGAAAGGGGAAGACTGGATATAATAAAAATTCTAACAGATAGTATGCCATTATCATCTGATGTGAACTTGAAAGAAATTGCAGTGGCAACACAAAATTATTCTGGTGCTGATCTCGCTGCACTATGTAGGGAGGCAGCTGTTAATGCGATGCAAAATAATGCAGCCAAAATAACAAGTACCGATTTTGCCTCCGGACTAAAACAAATCAAGCCATCTATTACAAGTGAAGTGGAAACCTGGTATGATAAGATAAAAGAAGGTGTTTCGAATGTAATACCAAAAGAATCAGATAGGACGTTTTATGGTTAAAATGACTATTTTGCTTAAGAACAAGATATTGGAAAAAGTACAAGAGACTGAAGGATTAACTGATAAAGAACTATTAAAAATGTTATCCAAAGATGAGGTTGTTTTAGAAAATGAATTCAATAAAACTTTACTTGATCTTGAGATCAAGGGATTAATTTCTGTGTCATGGCTTACAAAAGATACAAAAAGAATTGAATACACTACAGTCAAAAATGAAGATGACGATTACGAAAAACAAATACAAGAAGCTGAAGATAAAGACTACGAAGCAAGTTTTCCAAATTCTGACTGACTATATTCTGAAATGAAACGCCGCATCTATGGCAACTGCTAGAAAAATGATGGTTAGATATGGTGCAGTTACCTTGTATGCTTTCCATGCAAATTCTGAGGTGGGTAATTTTGTTAATTTATAATGATAGACTAGCATTAGACTGCCTGCTGCAGCAGCAATAGCTGTATAAACAATTCCCATACCAAATGCATAAAGCATCAGTGAGTAAGGAAGTAAAATCAACGTATTGACTAGAATGTATTTTGAGGTTTTTTGCATTCCAATAAGAACAGGAAGCATTGGAACATTTGCCTCAGTGTATTCATCTTTCATTTTCATTGCCAAACACCAAAAGTGTGATGGAGTCCACACGAATACCAAAAATCCAACTAAGAACCCAAGTATATCCATAGATCCTGTTGCTGCAGACCAGCCTGCCATTGCTGCAGCACTGCCAGCGAATCCACCAATTACAATATTTGATGAGTTAAGCCGTTTTAGCCATGCTGTATAGATTATCACATAGAAGAAAATTCCCAATGCAATGAAAAATGCAGAGATTAAATTTAATGCGAGTGCACCGTAGATAACTGATATCACACTTACTGCTAATCCATAAACCAACACATGACTTGGTTTTATACGTCCAGATGGAATTGGTCTATTGCTAGTTCGTTTCATCAATGGATCAATATCACGATCATAATAGTGGTTTAGTGCGCTTGATCCTGCAGATGCCAATGCACCTGCGATTATAATATGGATTAGGCCAAAATTATCTAATTCAGGACCGACCAATTTACTTGCGGCATACATAGAAGTTACCGCAGTTATTACTAATAGAACTACAATTCTAGGCTTTGAGATTTCTATTATTTCTTTGATACCCAATATTTTTCATCATTGAATCATTGTATTAATTCCCTTCTAATTGCGATCTACGTCATTTCACAAAGATAAAATATTCGGGCGGAGGCATCAAAGCAAATTGAGTAATTGGGAACTGATTATGCCTGGAAGTGGTTTGACCGCCATAGGTCTTGCAGGTTTGGTGACATCATATTCTGGTTTGGCACATACATTCGTTGATGGTATGCATGCACTGACTGGACTACTTACCATGATCGGCCTGATTATTCTTGCACAAGGAATTTTAGATGGGGGTGGTGTTTCTACAACAAACAGAACCAAAGCTGTTGTCTTGGTAATCATTTCCATCTGTCTAGGATTCGGTACATTTGCATTAGTGTTTACAGAGAATTCTACCGTATCAGTATTTTATGCAATATTGATAATGATAGCAATTCCTGCAATTGTCATATCATACTTTGCCATGAAGATTCCGCAGTATGCAAAACCTGTTGGAGTAATATTCATTTTGGCATTTGGTTCTGCAATTGGACTATACGTTGCATTTGGATTTGTAGGTCCAGACGGCTATCTTGTTGCAAGTGAAATAGAAGAAGTATCAGAAGTGATTGAGGAAGTTGTGCCAACTGGACCTGTACTTGGAATTTCAATCCTAGCTGGATCTGCTGAACAAGGAAATCCTGACTATGAACCAGACGAAGCATTTGTTCCACGGGGGCATGTAATCGAGTGGACAAACGATGACGAAATGTCACATACTGTGACAAGCTCAATAGACTTTGGAGAAACTTTTGACTCTGGACTATTAAATGCAGGTGAGATATTCACACTTGACAGTAATAATCTTGATTTGGGCTCATACGAATATCTGTGTATTGTCCATCCATGGATGGTATCAACAATTGTTATAGAAGAGCCTGTAGAATAACAATATTGACAAAATCTATTATAATTTCAAATTCAGATGTTAAAGTGCTAATTGAACATGCAAAGTCTGAAGATCCAAAAGAATCATGTGCATTATTAATTGGTAGTGAAACCAATGAGGAATGGAATGTTAAAGAAGTTTTTTTAACAGAAAATATGGATGATTCCAAAATTAATTTTACAATATCACCTGAAGAGGAATTAAAAGTTGATACAATTGCTAGAAAGAAAGATATGGAGATTGTTTGTATTTTTCACTCACACCCAGATTCAGATGCTATTCCATCAGGCACTGATAAAAAATTCATGAGTGTGAATCCATTTCCTTGGATAATTTATTCGTGTGAAACGGATGAAATGAATTGCTTCGTTTTAAAAAACAAAAGTTTAGAACAAATCAGTATAAAAGAGTCTTAAATTAAATAGAACTAATTTTTAGGCATCATATGGACATACATGTTTACGACACTTATGTTAAAGCCAAAGATGGTCATACAATGCACTTCGATGTTATCACCGATAAGCAAGATCATGACCAAGCAATTGCATATGCAAAAGAATGGCTAGCAACTGTTGGTGAAGAAGGTGCAGTCGTAACAGGAGAGGAATGCCAATTCTGTCACACACAAGGCGCCCCAGAGCCAGTAGAAAATGAGATTAAAGAAAAAGGCTATTTCATCCAAAAAATGGAAGGCTGTTAATTCTATAATCTTTTTTTATTTTATTTTTTGAACTTTTAGAGTACAATTACTGCGAAGAATACAGGTACAAAGACTATTGCAATTGTATTAAGTAATTTAATTACTGTGTTTAGTGCAGGTCCTGCTGTGTCTTTGTATGGATCACCAATAATATCACCTACAACTGCTACTTTGTGCTCTTCTGTTCCTTTTTCACCTTTCATCTCAATGAGTTTCTTTGCATTATCCCATGCACCACCAGTATTAGCCAAGTGATACGCAAGGAATATTCCAGTGACAACAGCGCCCATCAGTAAACCAGCAACTGCAGATGGCCCTAATAATATACCAACAACAATTGGTGCAGCGACTGCAATTGATGCAGATTTCCAAAGTTCACCTATTGATGCTAATGTTGCAACATCAACACATTTTGCGTAATCTGGTTTTGACTTTCCAGTTAGTATTTCAGGATCGCCTTTGAATTGCCTTCTCACTTCATCTACCATTTTCTTTGCAGCTCTTTCAACACCACTAATTAGTTGACCAGTGATAATGAATGGGATCAACCCACCAACCAATAGACCTACAATTACTGAAGGATTTGATAATCCATAGTCAATTACCATCTCAGTGAAATAATGTGATGCCTCAAATTGAAATGCTTGAATCATTGCTAATGCGGCAAGTGCGGCACTTGCAATCGCAAATCCTTTTGTAACTGCCTTTGTGGTATTACCAACAGCATCAATTTCATCTGTAATTTTACGATTATCCTCACCCATTCCAGTCATTTCTACAATACCACCTGCGTTGTCTGCAATTGGACCAAATGCATCGATAGCAAGAACAATTCCTGCAAGACTTAACATTGCCATTGCAGTAAGTGCAGTTCCAAATATTCCATAAAGTAGTGGGTCAGAACCTTCTGGTGCAGCGGAAGAACACATAGCAAATGATATGATGATTGCTGCTACTAGTGCAATCATGAATGGACCAGTTGATTGTAATCCCTTAATGATTCCCATTAATGTTAATGAAGCATATCCCCACTTTGCAGATTCTGAAATTTCTATAACTGGTTTGTACTTGTAGTTTGTATAATGGTCTGTAATCTTTTGAATTACAGGAACCAAAATTACACCAATAACAGTAGCGCCGAATAATGCATATGCGATTGGAGTTGTACCTAGAATTATGTATGTGAATACAAAGTTTAATGCGATTGCAATTGCGGCTGTAACATAAAATGAGACATTAAGAGGTTTCATGACATCCGTAATCTTTCTTGTACCGATTGTGGCGGTACCAATGATTGAGGCAATTAATCCTGATGCACCGATTAGAATAGGATATGCAAAGTTTTCAGGTGAGCCAATTAGTGCAGCGATAAGTAATGCTGCAAGAATTGTTACAATATATGATTCATAGACATCAGAACCCATTCCTGCAGCGTCGCCTACATTATCACCCACATTATCTGCAATTGTTGCAGGATTACGTGGGTCATCTTCTGGAATGTTAGCCTCAACTTTACCTACCAAGTCTGCACCCATGTCTGCTGCTTTAGTAAATATCCCACCACCAATTCTAATGAATAATGCTATTAGACTTGCACCAATTCCAACACCTGCAATAGTGATTGGGTTTGGGAATATCATATACAATATAGCAATAGCAACTAATGCCATGGCAGGAATTGCTAAACCAACAGTTGCACCACCTCTAAAAGCAATCGCAAATGTTTTACCTAAACCAGAATCTGTTGCATTAGCTGCTCTTACAGCTGCCTTTACAGTAACTTTTAGTGAAATAATTCCTGCAATTGCAGAAAGTGTTGCACCAACTGCAAATGCAATTCCATTTGAACCACCAATAAAGAATCCAATAATTACAGATAATCCAATTGCTATTGGAACAATGATTTTCATCTCTCGTCTAAGAAATGCAGCGGCACCTTGTCTTACAGCTTCTGAAATTTCAAGCATTTCTTTTGTGCCTGGCTTCTGTTTTGCAACCCAGCCTGTATAACCTGCTGCAACTGCAAATGCGGCAATCGCTGCAATAACTGGTAAAATAACCTCTAAAGGCAGAGGTATAGCATCTTGAATAGCCATTCTATAATTGAAAAACGAAATTCTGAAGAATATAAATCATCAAAGAGCACTTTGATTGACTATTTTCTTTTTCTGTATGGTGGAAATGCCTTACCCTTCAACCCTTGCCTGACAAGCTTGTTGAATCGTTTTCCATGGCTTAGATATGGAAATCTATGATGGATCAACTCATGAACTATTGTATTTTCAAGTGTTTTCTCATCTGGAATTTTTTTCATATTAAAAAATACGGAGTTATGTTCTAAATATGCAACACCATAGTATTTGTAGGCAGTGGTACGTCTGCCCTCAGTAATTTCTCTTGGTGCATTCAAGACTTCTTTATTTGTAAAAAATACCTGCGGCTCAGGAATTGAAAAACGGTTTGAGTATATACCAACCTTTTCTAAAATGGATAATCTAATTTCGTCGTCTAACTTCACATCATACTTTTAAAATTTTGAACTTTATTTTCAAATGTCAAATTTGACAAGCTAAATGCTGGAACTTGATAAGAAAAAGGGTCAGAGTTTAGTGTTGTAATCATGAATCATACAGCCACCGGCTCATCATCCCTTATTTTATTGAATTAACTATATTTTGAACTTTTTGACGTATTTGGCTCGTAATTTCTACTATTACAAGTCCTTCGTCAGGTTGACCATACATGACAACACAATTCTCAGGTGCAAAAAGGCAAACAGGCATGACCAATAAATCCTCCTCACCATCAACGATAATACGAATTGGTGGTTTTGAATCAAGTGATTTTTTAATTGTATCCATACTTTGTTGTGTTATTTCGCCTGCAGGGTTTTTGCAATTCATAGTGGTTACTACAGAATCACTTATTGGTAAATCTCTTTCATGCCTTTTTTCTTTTCCGTCAACAATTTGCAAGAATGGAATTAAACCCATTTTTATTAGCAATTCACTAGTGGCATCACCAACAGTGACAACAATTTTCTCAGAATATATTTTCTTGATAATTTGCTCTTTGTCAGAATTGGAGTCTTTGATAAGTTCCCCCAATGGAGTTTTTAGTTCTTCACGAAGGGTTTCTGATAAGTCCAATAGTCTATTCTGCAGGTTGTGCAGATTCAGCCTTCATTTCTTCTTGTAATTTTGCGGCAACAATACTACATTGCGCTGCAACATTTTTAGCAGCAATTCTAAATGCCTCTGCACTTGGTGATTCAGAATCTGTCATCATTACTGGTTTACCTGAATCAGAACCTTCCATAATTCCAGAATTTAGTGGAACCTCTCCAAGGAATGGAATATTATGTTTTTCACTAATCTTTTGTGCTCCACCTTTTCCAAAAACATAATGCTTGTTTGAGCAGTCAGGACATTCAAAATAACTCATGTTTTCGACTACACCAAGTAATGGTACATTAAGTTTATCAAACATCCCTATTGCCTTAACAGCAACATTACTTGCAACATCTTGTGGAGTTGTAACAACTAGAATGCCTGTAATTGGAATTGTCTGTGCAAGTGTTAAAGGAATATCACCAGTTCCTGGTGGAAGATCAACTATTAGGTAATCAAGATCTGCCCAGTTTGTATCAACTAAAAATTGTTTAAGAATTCCAGAAATAATTGGACCACGATAAATTGCTGCTTGATGCTCTTGTTCTGCAAAAAATCCAAATGAGACAACTTTAAGATTATTAAAATCAGCAGGTTGAAGTTTGTTATCTTCTACTTCCATTGCGCCATCTTTCATTCCTAGCATTAATGGAATACTAGGACCATAGATATCAGCATCAAGTAAGCCTACTTTGGCTCCAGTCTGTGATAACGCTAATGCAAGATTCAATGAAACAGTTGATTTTCCAACACCGCCTTTTCCACTAGCAACACCAATAACATTTTTTACTGTTGCCATAGCTTCGTC
>Ga0310344_10002525_pt1 | contig 13773 bp, 26 predicted proteins | sample HC15DNA20200_MG_FD_203801 | JGI IMG/M metagenome (GOLD analysis project Ga0310344, IMG submission 203801) | Marine microbial communities from station ALOHA, North Pacific Subtropical Gyre - HC15-DNA-20-200_MG | ecosystem: Environmental > Aquatic > Marine > Oceanic | place: Pacific Ocean: North... | reverse complement strand
GAATAGTTGATGTTCAAATATTAACTTCAGCAGCATGTACCGTTCCCTGCTAGTCTTCGCTGATATATCACAGGCAACTCCTTTGATATGAGAGCTGGTAGGTCTTGCTACGGAAAGGGGGTGATCTTTACATCTGTACCCTGACGTAATCTTAAGAGGTAGCCCGTGAAGCTCACGCAACTTATCCATCTTCTCAACTAACTCAAGTGTTATTTTTTCTGCACCGCAATGCTGACATGCAAACTCATGAGGCTTAAAGTATTTTATTTCTTCCCACATATTTAATCTCCCAATATTATTTTAATTGGTTACAAAAAGCATCCAGAGGAATAACAGAATAGTATCTATCGCAAGGGGTCATCGCATCGTATGGGATAGCTACTCTCCATTCTTCTCTACTTTTTCTGAAAAACAATACAGGCTTCTTTCCGTTGGCCTGTTCAACTGTCTGCTTCCACCATTTCTCAAGGCATAGCCTCTCTTGAAACTTTACTTCAATAGCGTAATCATCTAAGCCAAGCACATCGTAGCCACCCTCTGCTGTCTGCATTAGGTTGCGCTTGAACTCACCCCCCAGTCTCTCCGCTAGGAGATTGCATATCTCTCTCTCCCCTCTCTGTCCTTTTTGTCGGCTCGCACGACTCATTTGTTTCTCCATTACAACAAGGTGAATAATTACCATGACAAACCTGGCATTGTATGTGACCATGAATCTCCAGAGGTTCTGTAAGACAGCTACATAGAGGGCAAATCTCTTTCATAAAATTTCTCCCTTTAATTCTTTTGCCCAATGCAGGCACTTGAGTTCATCCTGATTAATACCTTTAAGACGTTTGAGTTCTCGTTCCATATAAACCTTGCACCCCTGAGTGTTGTTCAACTTGTTAAAAGCTTGCCTGTCTCTTGCTAAATAAATTTGCTCCTTAAATAAAGGAGAAAAAATAAAGACATATCCATCTCGCTTGTAGTCTTCACGCCACTCTTCAGCCTTAACAATTTGTAATTGCCTGAATGTCTTATCAATGGCTGTCCTTTGGTTGTCGGCTACTGTCTCCGAAGGGTTATCCTTTGAGACAGTCTCATAGATCTCATAGTAAAGTTTGGTTGCGACTGGACCAATGAGAGGCAGAATAAGAGGATCACTAGGAGCAACACCTTTCTTTTCTAATACAGCATCAGCGTCACGTTCATATTTTCCCATGTGTACCTCCAGACTCTGTCATCAGTTGAGTCTTCTCATTGTAGTTAAGATAGATATTTCTAGGAGCTACACCATTGCGATTCTTTCTGAGGTTGAGGATGTACTGCTTGAATTTATCGGGAGCATTCTCATCCTTGTCAGTATTCTTTACCCAATCGTAGTGGAGGATCATGAACGTGTCAGCGTCCTGGGCCAACTGCCAGCACTCACCAATGTTAGACAGCTCAGGTTCCTTCTCACCGTCCCTGTTCATCTGCGCTACTACGATCAGCTTAATGCCAAGGGTGGTACATACTTGCTTGAGCATCTGGTTGTATCTACCCAAGCTGATACGTTTTGCATTCTCCTTGAAGGCAAGTTTGTCATTTCTGATGTGACCAATGTAATCGACAATGACAACCTTGATGCCATGCTTAGTGTGGTACTTGTTGATCAGGCTAGTAATGTGATTGATGTTCTTTGGAGTATTGTCAGTCATGTAAAGAGTAGACTGCTCTAGTTTCTCAGCAAAACGTCCAACCAGTTTGAAATCATCCGGGCTGTCACCATAGTTACCAGTGTCAATTTTGTCTATCTCTACGCCAGAGAGAATTGACAGCACCCTAGTAATGATTTCATCGATGTTCATTTCCAAGTTGACATAGAGAACGGGAACCTTTTCAACTGCCAGATTGATTGCTATGTTTAAAGACAAACCTGTCTTGCCTACACCAGTGCTGGCTGCGATACAGTTAACATCTCTCAGTCTTTTCATGTACCTATCCAACATAGGGAAGCCAGTTTGATAACCACCCTCCCCATCTGGATCTTCAAACCTGGCCTTCGCATTCTTGTAGCCCAGATCTGCCATGTCTGCCGGGGTGTAGACATCAGTCTTCTTCTTATTGTTATCCACCTCATTCATCAGACTGAAAATAGCAGAGTGAGTCTCATCAAGAACGGTGGATGGGTCATCGTCAATGCTGAAAGCGTTACTCATTATGCCTTCCATCTTCGTTATAAATTTACGCTTGATAGCTAGACCCTTAACCTTTCTGCAATGTTGGGAGATAGTTGTAGAGGTAGGCATGAAGTCTTCCATTACTGAGATCCCATCAATTCCTCCCACCCTCTCAAACTGTTTTCTATTTCTGAGTTCGTCTGCAACTGACAGCACATCAATTGACTTGTCCTTTCTTTTCAGGTCAATCATGGAAAGATAGACAGTCTTGTATTCACCAATAAAAAAGTCTTCAGGATCGATGAGACTCATTGCTTCATGGATCTTGTCACCCTGCCTTAAGATAGAGCTGACCACAGCAAGCTCACTCTCTTTAGAGAAAGGGCAGGACTTGTAAGGAAAGCTGACATTTTCATTTATCATGGAGCATCTCCTTTTTGAATTTGTCTAAGCGTAATTGCTCCCTCACTTCCTGTTCTCTTTTGATAGCGGATAAGCTGGCAGACTTGGAAGTTCTACTGTTGTTCATTCGCATGGTCTGGATTGCATCAAACCACTTGATCAGACCGGGAATATTCTTGGCGTTTTGTAACCAAGCATCCTCACATGCCAGCAGATACCTAAAATTCTCAATGAGATTATCTTCCCCCACTGCAGTAGCGAGAGCCTTGATTGCGCGGCCTTGCTCCTGGTAAGCCTTGTTAGAGTGGGGGACACCAAAGTGTTCGAGGTAAATGTTCTTAAGTTCACCTATAACTTGAGGAGCTGTCATGTCAGACCCCCTCTTTGCATTTAGGAGAACAATATATTTTCCTGCGCTCATTGGTCTTAAATAAAGACCCACATCTTTTGCACGTTTGCTGCCTCATGTCTCTCTGTATGTTGTAGAAACTTTTGTCTTCCATATAAGAAGACTGGAATTTCTTTCTTGCTTCCTCCTCGCTGATCACATGCTTCAGCTCCCCATCTGGCTTATATACCCTGACTTCATGTATCATTATATGTGTCTCCTCTGTATTCTTATTTGTAGTAGCCGAAGGCAAAAAATAACAGGTGTCAGTTGGTTGACGTTCACCTGCTATTCTTTACCATGACCAAAACATGACCACAGTAGTGTACTTTATAGACCTATGTGCTAAGTAGCTGGGTTAATGTTTTATTGTTTTTAAAGGACTTACGAGTGGAAGGACATATGTTTACCCGAACTCTATCCATCTGAGCTACGGGCGTATGTCTTTCTTTTCAACCACTTGCATTTCCGCATGACTTTTTCCTGCCTAAGTCAGAGTCATAATGCAGTCTAACTTTAGGGCCAACATTGTAAGCGTCATTTATTTGTTGCACACAGTTGTACAACCACTTCCTCTTTTTTGGAGTCATGTTCTTGTACTTATCATGAACTCCTTGGATTGCATGGTTCGACAATTTATGTGCCACCGTTTCTTCTACTCCCTCATTGTCAAGCGCATTAACGAATGTGCGTTTGAACGAATGAACGTCAACGAGATGGGAACCGTCTTCATCATCCACCATCTCAGGAAACTTTTCTTCCGTCTTTTTTCTGGCGGTTAACCAAGAGGTAACCATCTGCTTCTCAACCGCACTTCCATCATCCTTGACAAAAACATTCTCACTACCGTTGCCTCGAAGACTCAGGACCAGATCCCTGGCTCTGTCATTAAGAATAACATACTCATACTTCTGCTTATCTTTCTTCAGTTTCTTGGCAGACTTCATTCTCTTATATGGAACTTGAAAAAAGTAGTAGTTATCTTCCTGCTTAAGCCAATCCCATTTCAGATTGCAAACCACAGCATCACGCTGTCCAGTATGAACAGAGAAGAGTGCCATGTCTGCAAGATATTTTGGGAGAAAGCTCATCAAGGTATGTAGCCACTCAGGTTCAAACGCTAACTTAAATCCTTCCGGGTTGAACCCAAAGTATTCTACCTCGTTTTCATCAACCTCCCTGATCTTTGTCCATCCGCTTGAGTCCATCATCTGATGTCTTTCAATCCCTGCCGTTGCTACGCTGTTGAGGAATTGAATCTTCTTGTTGATCGTGCTAACTGTCATCCCTTTTTTGTACAAAGCAGTCAGGTGCTTTCCATTCCTGAAAACTTTCTCGCGCCTCATGGTTTTACCTTCCTCATTGCGAGTCAACCCTTTCGCCTGATCCCAAATGAACTGGTTGATTACATGCTGCTCACCATCAAGGTCAGCGCGAGGGTATGGTCTAGCACCAAGAGAACTCATGAGCATGTCACCAATGTATGGCTTGAGGTCTTCAATGTACCCGGCCTGCTGTCCCACACTTTTGTTTTTACTCATAGAAATAAAATTCAAAGCTACCTCATTGAACGTGGCTTCTTTCTTTTCAACACGTTCTTTTTTACTTTCCTTTTCGGCAATTAGTTTAGCCAGCTCTAACTTTGCTTTATCTTCTTGTTCTTTAGCTCTGCCAGTACTCTGTCTAATTCTTGCCCCGTTGATGTATCCGTCAATCCACCAGTTTTTTCCAACAAGTTTGAGCTTAAGAGTGTTGCTGCTGTTGGGCATTCGCTACCTCCTTTCATCGCCCAGCTACTCAGCTTCTTCACCTTACCACAAAACTTTTTAAGGTCAATATAATCGTAAACAACACACCTGCTTGATAAGGTGATTGGCTCAAGCTGTGGCTTGATACAGTTCATAAAAAAAGTTTTACTCACACCTAATATCTTTGGCGCATCTGCTTGTCTTATCCAAATCGGTTCCATAATCTAAGCCTTTTTATTATTGCGCGGTACGTTCAACCCACCAGTAAACCAGGAGAGGTCTTGGTCATCAAGGTCTTCCTTCTTTCTGAGATACTTAACGGAAGGGTGAATAACTATTTTTTTTAATTTCTTTGAGTCGGCTGCCATTTGCAGCAGCTCCTCTTTACTAATGGTTCGCACATACTTGAGTCCGTCTTTCCAACACAACTCTTTTGTTCCTTCATAAATTTTTACTGGATACAACATAGTTTAGTCCTAAAAAAAAGTTGCAGGCCGGGAGCCAGGAGGAGAGAAAAGTCTCCCGACCTGCGGTGGGCAACTTACTGTGATTAGCCTCTTCGCTTAACACCCCAGACGAGAGGGGGAGGGGACAGAGGGGTTGACTTGCTATCGGGTAACAAGCATCACAGTCGAGTAAGAGTCCGTTGCCCGTGGATACTCTGAAAAGGAATGTCCCCTCATGAACTAAATTGGTATTGCTTCACCGTAATCTTCTGCTACAGGGACACCATCTTCAATCGGCTCCCCGGAGCCACTGTTTTCGCTACGATCCAATCTTTTAAACTGGACAACCTTGAGGTCAAGCTTCATAGGCAGAACTTTTTTACCTTGATTTCTACCCATTGATGATTTGTAAGGCCCACCTGAATAGGTGGTAACATACACCCTGCCAACTGAACTATCGGCAACGCGGATGTCTTCATTCTTAATGAAGTCAGTGATGTCCTTTCCTTCACAGTCCATCAGCCTTGGATGCATTGGTCTGATGTCTCCACTTTTTTTGTCTTGAAAAGCTGCTTTGGTTTCAGGGAATAAAACATAATTGCCTTCATCATCCTGCTGATAAGGTGGGATGGTCACATCATACTTTCCCTTGTGTTCCTCTTGGAGCAACCCCCAGATATCATCGATCTGTTTTTTGAAATCAGAATCTTCAAAAGTTTTAGGGTCAATGATTACCTTGATGCTATACTTTGCTGCCAGATCTTTTTCCCCTGCGACTACGCTTCCTCCTGTCTCTCCATTTTTTCTTTCCTTCTTGTCATCCCATTTGCAGGGCTTGCTTATCCACGCATAGTTGAATGTTCCGATTGGAGAGATGTACCTTTGTTTTTTGCTTGCCATAATGTTCTCCTCATTTTTTGATTAAAAGTTTCCTGACACCCTTGGTATCAGGTTTGAACGTGGCGATCTCATCGCCTTCATGATTCACTAACACTTCGTTTTCTTTCATGTGGTACATAATTCTATTGATGTGTTCAGTCTTGGCAGCAGTCAGCTTTTTGATCTCATCTTTAATGTCTGCCAATTCATTCACATCATTGCTAATATCTTTCGTGCTAATGACTGCGTCATCTATTGTTCCGCTGAACTCATCACGCAACTGCCTGCCTGTTTCAATACCACCCCCAACTTCAGGCTCAACACCACGCTGGATGCAATCCCATATGTAGTATTCTTTTTCAAGAAGAGCATCCAATTCCATTTGACTGAAATCAAAGCTGTGAATGTTTAGTTCAGGAGGGAACTGAAGATGCAAGACAGCCAAGTCAACCTTGTGGACATCCAACACTAGACAGTAATGTTTTATCTGGGAGCGATAGTTCTGGGGGATCTGACCACTCCCATCCTTGCCCCACTTGGCTCTTGAATATGCTGTCTTGCATTCCAGTATTTTTTTCTGACCAACTACCATCCTGTCAACGTGTGCGCCCATGAAAGGCTTACCGTTGTACAAATGTTTGCGGCTCCATATTGTTCGATTGCTTTTCCTAACCCGGACCTTCTTCCTTTCACAGTATTTTTGGGCAACGTAATCCTCCAACTCATGCCCCAACTCCATATGCATAGCAGGTGTTACCATATCTGACCATTCGGATCTCTTTGTTTTGTAAAGCCAAAACGAATCATGGTACTCATTAGTGCCGTCTGCACTAGATGCATCCGTCCCAAAGAGTCCTGTCATCCTATCGATAAGTTGTTGTTTTGTTAGGCTCATATATGTTTACCAATTTTTTTTTGAATAATAGTGTTGACTTAATATTTTTGTAGGATTAGTCTTGGGTTATTCAAAAATACTTATGACTCCTTATTTGTATACATTATACCTAATAATGTGGACAGGTCAAGCTTGAAAGATTCTCAGGACAAAAAGCTAGGTGAAAGAATAAGAAGGTTACTTGAGGAATCCGATATCAGTCAACGGGAGTTAGCTCGAAGATTGAATGTTGGACCTAACCAGGTTAGTCGATGGGTATTAGGCAACGTATCACCATCATATGCAGTTCTAAATAGTATTCTCAAAGTGTGCCGTAAACCTCAGATGGGTCAATGGCTGCTAACAGGCAAAGATTCTATGAGCCACGGCATAAAACCAACCCCGGAAAAAGAGGAGGATGCAATGCTGAAAGATGATTTGTTGATAGCGCAAAAGAAAATAATTAGTCTTCAAGATGAAATAATCTGCCTCAAAGATCTGTTGCTCAAAGGTGAGAGGGGAAAGCGCAAGCCCCTAGTGGAACAAAAAGTGAAGTAATGCCGCTGGGGGTTAACTCGTTTGGCACTTTTTCTTTCGATGTTGAAACTGGGCTATGCACATGTTGTAAAACAACAGGGCTAATTTACGAAATAGATGAAACAAACATCATAGACTTCAGCTCTGATGTTCTGTCTAAGATAGACAACAAATCCAAAGATCAATTTTTGTCTACACTCTACTCAACCACAGATCAAGCTAACATAAGTTCTAACATTGTTATGAATAGCGGAACTATTATCAAAGAAGTTTACCGCAAGACATATCATATGGAAGACTATGAGAGAAGATCAGTTGTTTCCTTGGATGGGCAAGTGCAGGTGGTAGGTTTCTGTTAAAAAATTTTGTCTCGTTTTTTTTCTATGCTAAAGTCCAGCTATCCGCAGGGGGGGGGTATCCAAACCCCACCCCCCACTGCTATAGCTTAGTTCAATGGTGCTTTGCCAAGCTCCCTTTGAACAAGTATTCCCATGCCACACAATTCCCTGAAGTCTTCAACGGACAAATGTTTTAAACCTTCAAACTCTACGTCCCACTCAGGGTCAGTCTTTACTTGCATGGCATCGTCCTGGTCACCCATAGCAACCAGTGTTTCATATACTATTTGATCGAACTCTTTTCTAGTCATGTCTTCTCCTTAAGCTGCTGCTGCAATTGGTTGCCATTCACTGGGGGACAGCGTTACAAGCTTGCCACCCAACTCTTCCAACTCACTCGCTCTATCGTATGACTCAACATCCTGACTGTATGCAGTAACTGCCTGCACCATTCCAAACTGACTCAGGTCAGCACCTTCAATTAACTTGCGAAGAATACCACTTTGTTCTTGCTCCAACAGACCAGTAGTCTTTCCAAGTACGGCTATGGCTTTCGTTGGGTCACCTTCAATCTTGCGCTCAGTAGTCTCTCGCAACTGATTCACATTATGCTCGAACACTTTCTCTTCAAAGGCAGCCTTGACTACATCTCGCGCCTTCAACATGAAAGCTTTGTCATCTGCCTTTAAAGTTTCATCAGACAAAACACTGTAGGTGTAATCATTAACATCTGCTCTTGCACCTACATGCCTTCTTGCAAACTTGGCATCGTTCACCTTCTGCCCATTAAGACAGATCAGCCTATGGATAAAGGGTGCTACCTCGAACTGACCGAAACCAATCTCACTGTTGCTGATCCATACCCCAGCTTCCACCGTATCCCCAACCTTTACATCTCTGCGTAGGGTAGGCAGCACTGCCTTGATATAAAGTCTTTTCTCAGTGATCTCAGTGGATGCAATCTTCAAACCTTTCAGCTCATCCCTCATCATTGGCAGGATCTGTTCGGCAAGATCAATGTTATCTATGCGCTGGTACTTGTCGGACAACACAGCTCTCGCCTTACCAAACATGGTGCGGATCATCATCTTCTTCGGCTCTTGCTGCAACCAATGATTAGCATTATGTGCCAGGAGATCAGGTGCATCCTTAAGCATACGATCAAAGTACTTCGCTGGTATGCCTATCTTCTCACCTAACTGCCGTGAAGCAATATCATTCATAGGCAACAAGAGTTCTTCTTCCTCAGCACCACGCAGCTTAAGTTTAAGATTACCATTATGACCAATTACACTAGCAACAACATCTATATTGCCAGAGTGAGAAGCGTAATCTACTTTGTTGTCTGCCTGATGTTGGATTGTTTCTAGTAATTCTTGTACGCTACCGATTCCTTGTTTCATAATTAATCTCCTCTTGTTAGGTTGATTAATAACGTGTCCATATATGTAGACACGCCAGATAAAAAAAGTCAAGCTTGTTTTTTAAACTGCCGAGCCAATCTGAACGATCACTTATCCCTGTTATGTTCCCACTCCTTAAAGATTGTATTAATAACCTCCCTGTATTTCTCTTGTTTATTCTCTCCCTTAAATTGTTCTATCACTAACGAGCCAACTATTTCTGCAAGATGCTCGTACTCAGCATTATCAAGAGCATCTCCCACAACAGTCTCTTCCCATACGCCAGCAAATAGATACTTAGCTTTGATACTATCTAAATCTATGAAGCCTTTGCAAATGTACTCTATTCCGTTCATTGCATCCCAAAACTCTTCAGCCGTAATTGTCATATAGTCTACGCTATCAAACACGCCATCATTACGCCTAACACCCATGAAATGTACCTTTTCATCATCATGGGATAAGAGTATTACCTCGTCAAAGCCAAGCATATTTTCAGTAACATCTTGCTCTAAGTTAATCTCATACAAGATTGGCTTAATTAAAGTATGTAAACTTGAAACATAAATATCTCTTGCCATAATCACACCTCCTCATGTTGGAAGAATGCAGGGAATTTTGGTTCTTCTAAACGGTAGTTCAAAATTTCTTCTCTAGTCCAGGGCGAACCTCCAATGCTGGAGATTGTTCCTGTCATATATTTAGCAATCACCTCGTTGTGTTCATAACTAACATCAATAGGTTTTAAACCACGCTTCAAAAGTTCTGCGTGTATTTTCCTGCGTTGGGAAATACTGGGATCGTCCCTCAAGATGTGTCGATATATATAATTATGAAAGTAAGCTAATCCCATATAATGCTCTGTCCCGATAAAGGATCGGTCTAATTCCCACAACTTATGATGCGCTTCCTGTGTAAGCGTATAAAGATTTAAATTCCAAGGTGGTTCTCGTCTACTCATATCAATACCCCCTTTCACCAGTACTCTAAAAGTTTTTCAAGGATCACCGTGATCAAACCACACACGCATGACCAAGTCAATATTAAGATGACATACTCAATAACAATCACCTCCCTTCGTTAATATTTAATTGGACTTACAGTTTTTTCATCCCAAGGGACAGAGCAGATCACATAGAAATCTCTATCACACCACCACCATCCCTTACTGATCCATGAATAGGGTCCATCACAATAGTCTGCGTGTTCACCATCCTCAGATCGTTCATCCTTTTCTTCACACTCGCATGGTTCCATGTCATGCACCGTCCATACATAGTGTTCATCTATATTCCTTATTGTGTTTACCTCTTCACTGTCCTGATCACTGCCTGCATACCAGTACCAAGCATGACCTTCCATCTGATTATCTTGATGCGGATTCTTGATAGGCTTAAATGTATTCCACCATGTGTCATAGTCCATTGATCCTCTCCTTAACTTTGATCTCAAATTTAGGAATGATTTTATCTGCCACCTTAATCTGAGCATCAACCTCATGGTCAGACATTTCAAGATCCCACCCAATGTGATGCATAAGCCTCCTCGACAAATGTTCCTTATAAAACTGTAATGCCTGAGCTATGAACAAAGACTCACCATGTGTTAACTCTACTGTCCTTTTAAAACTAGCCATCACTCATCCTCCTCTTCTTCATAAACTTTAATAATTTCGTACTTGATTAATACCTGCCTTGCATCTTCCATAGCTTTCTCACGACCTGCGATATCGTCATAGTCCCCTACTGATTGATACAAATCTAACAGTGCCTCCAATACTTCCTGTAACTCTTCTTCAGTTGCCATTAGTCTTCTCCACTGCGATAGGTTTGTAATTACGTCCACCAAACTTACCAAACATTCCTACGTCAGCAGTAATATGCTGACCATGAAAGTCAATATGAATTACGCTTACGTCATGGCGAATACACCACACCTGGAATCCCCGGCTACTGAAACCTACTTCAATATGCGAGTAATCCCTTGGGCTTACGTTCAAAGGTAGCTCCTTCATGCATTTAGTGCAGCGAAAAAACTCATCTGCCTCCTGTTGTGGTGCTGTCCTTAAAGTTTCGCTGCTTTTAATTATGTCTACCCTTGCATATCCCATGACTTCTCCTTAATTATCGTTGTTGTTTTCCATAACCGGGGCGCATATGTCAATGTCGTTTCTTTCTTCTAAGTAAAACTTGACATGTGCAAAGCTTCCCTGCATTGATGTTATGACGCAGGTATATGGACATGTTTTTAACCACGCTGTTAATGTTTCAATTCGTTCTATCTGTTGTAGATCAATCTTTCCCATCACTCACCTCCATCCGTTGTTAATGTCATAATAATATTTAATCTCAACCACCCTTGATGGCGGTTGGTCATTGATATTTGTTCCGCACCTGCCACACTTGGTCAGTCGATCCTTGTGGTGTATGTATTTTGTTTCGCACTCACAATCCCAGTAGTCGTTATCACAAAGCACACCACCCCAATCTTGAATCGTCATCACTCATCCTCCTCTCGCAAATTTAAGATAGTTATCAGTCCAGGTTTGTAAGTAACCTTCACTTGCTTCACATCACCCAATGCCCATCCCACCTTGGAACTATTAAGATCTATGACAGGTACATCCTTGCCACCCTTAGTTTTCTTACTCACTTTGCGTTGACCTTCATCATCCAGCTTTAACTTGATTGACTTACTCACTGGATAATAAGTCGCATCGTATAAAGCTGACGCATGAAAGCCTGCTCCTGTTAGTAGAGACTCGTTGTCTAACCAAACTCTTCTATTCTTTCTATGCGTACCTAGTTTCAAAGTCTGCGTAAGTAAACTTCTGCCAAGATTCATCCAAGCTTTATCAGTATTTATCATGATTGCTTCCTCCTATTGATTCACTTGATAGAACGCATTACTAAAGTTCTCATCTGTCTTACTTCTAATGTTTGCTCTCTCCGGGGAAGGGAAGAGCTTATGCATCCTTGATCCCTCCGTTGGTTCAACCTTGTTAGTAGGCTCAGGGAAATTATGTATGCCCCACAGCCCTGTCTTCTTTGTATACGGTGAGCCATACCAGTACGGTTCAAAGTACTTCGGACCAAACTGTTTCATGTATGGATGCAACCTGTTGATCCTACCTACTGGATTCTCTAATGCCCAGAAGCGTAAGCCTGCATCAGGGTAGGCAAGATAAGCTTCATCCGCATCGAACTCAGCTATCGTGTTAGTCCTTGGATCGTAACTGAAATAGTTAATAATCCCGATAGTACGCTTGAGTAACTGAACTGCCTTCTCAGTGCGTCCATCCCTGTCCTTCTCCTTGAACCACCGCGCCCCTGATACAGCGAACTCAGTGCATGGTACTGCAGCAAGTATCCCGTATACTTCATACGGTGGGCGATCTAACTTGTCACCGATGATGTCACCTGCAATGTAACTGCTCTCGCATGTGAGCAGATCAATGCCGTCATCCTGTATATCAAAGGGGATCACGGTGTAGCCGTTCTTAATGTATGGACCGCACCATACTAGTGAGTGATCAAACAAACTGAGTATGATCCTGCGCCCATTACCTGACGGCTTGGAAGGGAACAACCTAAGTAGATCATTCATAGCGTATCCTTTCCTGTTGATTAATGTATACCTATATGTAGATAAGGCAAGCAAAAAAGGGTTACTCTTCATGCACATCTTTTAAGTCGGACTCATGCACATCAAATAATTCAGAGCATGTATCATTGTATTCCTCTAACAAATTATTAATGAACTCTTCCTTGCTACCAGCTTCTCTGCATGGATGCAGTGTTAGCTTAATAGTGCAAGCCCACATTCTTTTGTCTTCACTCATTGCTTACCTCCCAATAAGGTTTCCATATACACAGTTTCTCTCTGTCTTCCTCTTTATAAATGCATGTTTCACCCCCCTCTGTATAACCATCATGTAAAACCTCAACTCGTTCATCCGTTTCATCCCAATAAATATCTTTTACTCCTGCTTCTGAGTCAGCTTTAACTCTGTAAACTGTGTACTTGGTATTCCATTCTTCCACATAAAATACTTTATCTATTGCCATTTAGTTATCCTCCTCATCATCAGATTTAACTAAAAAAGTTACTGTATATGCATCAACTGTGTATTTTTCTTCGTCATCTTCATGCATATCTGAGCCATCAAATATATCTTTAGTTAATTCAGGTTCTAAGGGATCACCATCTCCATAGTCACATATATGTATTCCGTCTTCTTTTTTTATTTTTTCTAATACAATTTCTAATTCTTCAAGTGTTTTCATCGTCTTCCTCCATTTCTTTTGCATGTTTTAGGTCACATTCTTCACAACGATACCCATCATATGTAGTAAATGAATCATCTAGTGGTCCAGATACAGGATATCTATTAATAAATCTGCCACTTCCAGGTGAAGTGTCTTCAAAACAATCAACACAAATATTGCCTAAATCAATAGGAGCATCTTTAGCCTCTTCTAGTGTGAAATACAATGGGATAACTGAGAGTGCTATCAAGCAACCTAAGCCAGAGCCTACTGCTAGTTGCATGTTCATAGCACCTGCGCCACCCATGAAATCACTGAAGCTGTTGCCTAGTCCTGCTCCAACTGTTGC
>Ga0310344_10002524_pt1 | contig 13774 bp, 9 predicted proteins | sample HC15DNA20200_MG_FD_203801 | JGI IMG/M metagenome (GOLD analysis project Ga0310344, IMG submission 203801) | Marine microbial communities from station ALOHA, North Pacific Subtropical Gyre - HC15-DNA-20-200_MG | ecosystem: Environmental > Aquatic > Marine > Oceanic | place: Pacific Ocean: North... | reverse complement strand
CGACTGAATATCTCGACGTACCGTTTTTTGATGTATGTGCTTTCAATGTCTATTTACATCGCGAAACTGACTTGAGAGCGTATGTGGCGCATCTTCAGGTTGTTGCTGGAAATCGGCCATTGCTGCTTACGGAAATCGGTGCAGATAGCTTAAGTGAAGGAGAATCAGGGCAAGCGGATCTTGCAGTTATGCAAGTCAAAACCGCTTTCGAGGAAGGGGTGTGCGGTGCCGTCGTGTTCTCATGGACTGACGATTGGTGGCGTGGAGGTCAACCCGTCAATGATTGGCGATTTGGACTGACGACTGTCGATCGGCAGCCAAAACCTGCGCTGCTTGGTGTGTCTCGCGAGTACGACGATATCGGATTTAGTCAAGAAGAAAAGGCGTTGTGGCCGCGCGTTTCGGTCTTAGTGTGCGCCCACAATGCAGCGGATACGGTTGGAGAATGCCTAGAATCTCTTCTGTCTCTCGATTATCCCAACTATGAAATTATTGTTGTTAATGATGGGTCTTCAGATACTACTGGTTCCGTCGCACGGCAACATCATGATGTTGTGGTCATCGATACGGATCACATCGGACTAAGTGCAGCCAGGAACCTCGCCATCACTCATGCAACAGGGACGATAGTTGCCTATACCGATGCAGATGTTCGTGCTGATCCGGAGTGGTTGACCTATCTGATTCAACCTTTTTTACGATCAGATGCGGTGGGTAGCGGTGGTCCTAATGTTGTTCCCCATGATGATCCCTGGGTCGCGCAATGCGTTGCGCGGGCACCAGGGTCTCCTACACATATTTTGATCGATGATCGACTTGCTGAACATGTGCCGGGTTGCAATATGGCGTTTCGCCGTGATGCATTAGTTGCAATTGGTGGTTTTAATGAATCTTTCCACGCGGCTGGTGACGATGTCGACGTGTGTTGGCGTTTGCAAGCGAACGGAGGTCGTATTGAGTTTGCGTCGTCGGCACTGGTGTGGCACCGACATCGAAGTACCGTCAAAGCTTTTTGGCGCCAGCAAGTTGGGTATGGTCAGGCTGAAACCTGGTTAATGGATGTTCATCCAGAACGATTTCTTGATGGTCAGGCACTCTGGAAAGGTCGCATCTATAGTCCTCTGCCATTTATGCATGCGATCTCCAGGGTTCAGGTCAATGCGGGCGCTTGGGGGACAGCGGCTTTTCCGACGGTATACAGCGCGCAGGTGCCATCACTAACTTCTCTGCCACATCTAATGCCGTGGCAAATGGTCTCGGCGGCGTTAACAGTTGTCGGCGCGGGTTGCTTGGCCGCGGGGCAGACCCGTGTGGCCGGAGTCATGTTATGTGCTGCAGGCATTGGTTTTGCCACAACGGTATCTCGTTGTTTGGTTTACGGATGGCGCACTGATGTTCATGTGCTTCCGAAGATTGGTGGGTCAGAGCGGCTCAGTGGTTTTCGCTACCGGTTAATGATTGCATGGTTGCATCTCGCACAGCCGATTGCTCGTGCCTGGGGTCGCTTTCTTGGTCATTTATGGTCTCCAGTTGCTGCTGACCTTCGAGAGGATTTTGCTGTTCCGGCACGAAGAGCGACATATTCAGTATCGTGGCCGAATATCCTGCCACTACTTACCCGGCGGCTCACTGTCGAAGATTTTTGGAGTGAGCGCTGGGTTGATCGTGTGACCTTACTAAATGAAATGTCCCACCGACTTCAGTTTCATAGTGCGACGGGATCTGTGCACGCGCATGATCCATGGCAGCTTGACCGTGACGTATCTGTATCAACTGGGATTTTCGGTTGGGTCGATTTGCGAACCTTACTGGAAGAGCATGACGGGGGACGATGTCTCTTTAGGGTAGCAATGCGGCATCGGCTGACACCTTGGGGTTTTTTGGTCCTAATCGGATGCGGTATCGGGGGAAGTGTGCTGGTCACAACGGGGCAGGTAGCAGGCTTTATTGCGTGGTGTGGAGTGAGTGCCCTTGTTATTGCTAGCATTTGGCAGCGTGCGGTTCGTGTGCATGCTGGGATCCGGGCTGTTGTCGCACAAGTTGCGACTGAGTACGGACTGTTACCCATTAACTCGCGTAAAATCTCAGGATTCTCGGCTGACGCGGAACCATCATCAGAGGCAGCGCGTCCGATTGATGCGACAACAACGACCGAGAAGTAGGAAAAACTACCTGATAGCAGGTTAAGTTACAACGGGTATTAATGACTGCGATTCTCGGGATATCGGCGTTTTATCATGATTCGGCAGCGGCGCTTCTGGTTGACGGAGAGGTCGTTGCAGCTGCACAGGAAGAACGTTTTACACGAAAAAAACATGACTTCGAGTTTCCTGTTCAGGCGATTCGGTATTGCCTCGATGAGGCTGACTTAACACCTGAGCAACTGGACTACGTTGGGTTTTACGATAAACCGTTTTTAAAATTTGAGCGGTTGCTGGAAACATACTTATCCTATGCCCCACGTGGATTTCAGTCGTTTCTGAAATTTGTTCCTCTGTGGGCTAGGCAGAAACTGCATCTCCCGCGTGAAATTGCAAAAGGTCTCGAGGGGCGTTTTCACAAGCAGATTGTTTTCGCGGAACACCACGAATCACATGCGGCGAGTGCGTTTTTTCCGTCGCCATTCGATGAGGCTGCCATCCTGACACTGGATGGTGTTGGCGAGTGGGCGACGACAACATACGGCGTCGGGCGGGGCAATCGTATTGAATTGACCCACGAACAGCGATTTCCGCATTCGATTGGATTGCTGTATTCAGCTTTCACCTACTTTACGGGTTTTCGGGTGAATTCTGGTGAGTACAAGCTAATGGGACTCGCTCCGTACGGAGAGCCGACGTATGTTGACCGTATTCGCGACCATTTGATCGATTTAAAAGATGACGGGTCCTTTCGCATGGACATGTCTTATTTTGAATATTGCGAAGGATTGAAGATGACATCGTCAAAATTTGACGAACTTTTCGACGGTCCTCCAAGGAAACCCGAGTCTCCTATTACGGTACGGGAAATGGATTTGGCCGCATCCATTCAAGAAGTGACAGAAGAGATCATGCTGCGGTCGGCTCGGCACGTCCATACAGAAACCGGTCAACGTAATTTGTGTTTGGCGGGAGGGGTTGCACTGAATTGCGTTGGCAACGGACGAATCCTGCGAGAAGGACCATTTGACAATGTTTGGATTCAACCAGCGGCCGGTGATGCTGGCGGAGCGCTCGGTGTTGCCATGTTTATTTGGCATCAGTTATTGGATAACGCGCGGACACCCGTTCAGCCGGATGGGCAGCAGGGATCGTTGCTGGGGCCGCGTTCGTCTCCTGATGCGATCAAGACATTTCTTGACACAGTGGGTGCGGTGTACGCGGAACAACCTGACGACGCTACACTTTGTGACACGGTTGCGGATTTAATGGCCGCCGAAAAAGTAATCGGATGGTTTCAGGGGCGCATGGAGTTTGGTCCCAGAGCTCTTGGCGCTCGCAGCATTATTGGCGATGCACGTAGTTCAAAAATGCAATCGGTGATGAATTTAAAGATTAAGTTTCGCGAGTCGTTTCGTCCGTTCGCGCCGTCTGTATTACGTGACAGCGTCGATGACTACTTTGAAATGCGACCAGGGGAAGATAGTCCGTATATGTTGCTTGTGGCACCCGTTCAAAACCATCGTCGGCTCAAGAGCAGTGCTGATAATGTCCATGAGCGTGGACTTGACAAGCTGAAGGTGCCGCGATCGGACATTCCAGCGGTTACCCATGTCGATTATTCAGCTCGTGTGCAAACAGTTGATGCAAAACGCAATGGGCTTTATGCGGAACTTCTTCGTGCGTTTGAGAAGAAGACGGGATGCCCGGTCGTAATTAATACGAGTTTCAATATCCGTGGGGAGCCGATTGTTTGTACTCCAGAGCACGCCTATCGGTGCTTTATGTCGACAAATATGGATGTGTTGGTCCTTGAGCGGTTTGTATTATTGAAGTCAGCGCAGCCAAATGCGACAGCGGTTGGCTCAGAAGAATATCTCGCGCAATTTGAATTGGATTAATTCAACGTGTCGTATGGCTATTATTGAGATCAAGACCAATCCGTCGAAGAAAGAACTCCGCTGGTTCGGTGCCATGCTTGTTGTGTTCGTGTCTGCGCTTGGCACGCTAGTGTGGTGGCAGTTTGATGCGCCGACGGCGGCGCAACGCATCTGGACCGGTGGGGGTGTGCTGTCGTTGGTTTATGTGGTGGTTCCTCCCCTTCGCCGCTGGATTTTTGTTGGCTGGATCTACGCTGCGTTTCCGATCGGTTGGACGGTTTCCCACGTGTTACTCGCCTCGATCTATTACTTGGTATTTACGCCAATCGGTGTCCTACTTCGGCTGTTCAAAGGAGATCCATTGGAACGACAGTTGGACCGCTCAGCGGCGTCTTACTGGAGGCCACACGAATCGTTGCAAGATGTGAGACGATATTTCAGGCAGTTTTAGAGGTTTAAGAGATGGAAGACAATCAGCCAGAGCATTCTCCTCGAGAAGAAGACTCAGGGTTTGCCCAACACGCGACCGAGAGTCGCCCTGGTTTGATCGCTGAGTTATGGGAATTTTTGGCGACCAACAAGAAGTGGTGGCTGACGCCCATCGTGTTGGTTCTACTGTTGGTAGGTGGGCTGATCCTGATGTCCGGAACTGCGGCGGCACCCTTTATTTACACGTTATTTTAGGGGCTAGGGATTCTTTGCATATTGCTTGTCGTAATACGCCTGGAACCCAGCGTTGTCATGTTTGATGGGTTGCCACCACCATTCATTTTCTTTATACCAGGCAACGGTTTCTTTCAGCCCGGCCTGAAAGTCTACTTGGGGGCTCCAGCCCAGTTTCCGTAGTTTGGACGTATCAAGAGAATAGCGCCGGTCATGACCGGGGCGATCAGCGACGTGAGCAATTAAAGTCTCCGGACGCTCAAGGAGCTTGAGAACCTGTCGTGTTAGTTCGATATTCTTGATCTCATTGCTTCCTCCGATGTTGTACACCTCACCATCGGAGCCTTTTTCGATCAGTAAATCGATGCCTCGGCAATGGTCTAACACATGAAGCCAGTCCCGTACGTTTTCGCCGTCGCCATACAAAGGTAATGGCTCGTTTTCAAGGGCATTCGTGATGAACAAGGGAATAATTTTTTCTGGATATTGGAAGGCGCCGTAGTTATTTGAGGCGCGGGTAATGACGGTTGGCACCCCATACGTTGCCCAGTAACTGTAGGCAAGACGGTCTGCGCCGGCTTTACTTGCAGAGTAGGGGTTACGCGGTCGGAGTTCGTCCGTTTCCTTACTGGTACCTTCGGAGATACTTCCATAGACTTCGTCGGTGGAAATTTGGACAAAACGCCGTAACTGTGGGGCTTTACGTGCTGCATCAAGCAGGACAAACGTCCCATGAACGTCAGTTTGGATGAATTCCCCAGCGCTCTGTAACGACCGATCAACGTGTGTTTCGGCAGCAAAGTGCACAATGATTTCTGCTTCGTGGACGAGTTTGGTTGTCACGACTGCGTCGGTGATGTCTCCCTGAACGAACCGGTGTCGTGGGTGTTCGAGTAGATCGTGCAGGTTTTCACGCCGGCCGGCGTACGTGAGTTTGTCCAGCGTTGTCACCAGCCAGTCGGTGTGCGTGTCAATTGCGTAACGAACGAAATTACTTCCGATAAAGCCCGCGCCCCCCGTGACGAGGACGTTAACCATCCTTCCTGGTCCAATCGTACGGAAGGGTGCCATGTGGCTCGATCCGGAATTCGTCGGGGTCGTCGTAACGATAGGGTTCAGTTGGCACGTTGACGACCAATGAAGGCTCTGTCCCGATGCATTTCCACCCGTGATAGACAAGGTTCGGAACTTGCACGAGTGTGGGGTTTTGTGTGCCGAGAAAGAACTCGTTTACTTGTCCCTCGGTAGAAGAGGTGTCCCTGGTATCAACCAGTACCAATTTCACCATGCCCGATATACAGGCAAAGTGGTCGACCTGCTTTTGGTGATAATGCCATGCTTTCACTACACCCGGATAGGTTGCAGATATGTAGACTTGGCCAAATTGCGTAAATAACTCATCGTCTGATCGCAAAATCTCCATCAACCAACCTCTTTCATCTGGGATTTGACGGAGTGGTTTGGTGGAGACGCCATCGATGAGCGGTTGTTTCTGTAAGCCCTTATATTTTGGGGGAATTATATTTTTTTGAGTCATTGATAATTTTATGAGATTCCTACTTCTGATCGGTCGCCGAGCATGAAACGTAATGCAGCAGGCTTGGCTGGTTGCCGATTGATTTTGACATTGCGTCCGATAAGGCTATCTGTCACCCGGTCGGCTAGTCCGGTAATCCGACTACCTTCCATTACGATACTGTGCTCGATTTCTGAGCCAAGGACCTCCACGGCACTCATGATTGCTGTGAACGGGCCAATATAGGCATCTCTGATTGTCGCGTTGGCACCGATGATGACCGGGCCTCTAATCACTGAGTTTGAGATAACAGCTCCCGCTTCGATTACCACTTTTCCTTCAATACGAGACGAGGTGTCAACGTCACCGTCTATTTGTGTGTCGAGTTGGTCGAGGATCAAGCGGTTGGCCTCCAGAATGTCTTCCAGACGTCCGGTATCTTTCCACCACCCATCGACAATATGGGGCCTAACGACAAGCTTGCGGTCGATCAGGTCCTGAATGGCATCGGTAATTTCAAGTTCATTCCGAAAACTCGGTTTGATACGTTTCACCGAATCAAATACTTCTGGGCCAAACATGTATACCCCGACAAGAGCCAGGTTGCTTTTTGGTTGCTTCGGTTTTTCCACCAGCCGAATGACTTGTTCTCCATCGATTTCGGCTACGCCGTATTGCTCTGGCTGCGGGACTGGCGTGAGTAGGATTTGCGCCGCAGGCTTTGTCGCTTCAAATTCCTTAACGAGCGGCACAATTCCTTTTGCAAGTAGATTGTCGCCGAGGTACATCACGAATGGATCTTTCCCGAGAAACGGCTCACTGATGAGTACCGCGTGAGCGAGTCCGCGTGGTGCGTCTTGCGGGATGTATGTGATCGTGACATTCCAACGAGCACCGTCACCCACAGCCGATTCAATTTCATCACGCGTATCACCGACCACAATTCCGATATCGCGGATGCCGGCGGCGGCTAAGGTTTCAATTCCGTAGAACAGAACAGGCTTATTCGCGACCGGCACCAACTGCTTCGCGCTCGTAAACGTGAGTGGCCGCAACCGGGTGCCTTTTCCTCCGCTAAGGATCAGTCCTTTCATACTTGTCCCTAATCACTATACTTCCTGCTGCATGAGCGGTCACGAATGCTACATGCGTGAGGCGCTAACTGAGGGAAATAAAGCGCTTCTCGCGGGCGAAGTGCCTATCGGCTCTGTAGTGGTTTCCGCCGACGGTCAAATTGTGGGTCGGGGGTTTAATCAACCAATAGGTGCGAATGACCCCAGCGCCCATGCGGAAATTCTGGCCTTGCGTGATGCGGCTAGATTTCTTGGTAATTATCGATTGAACGGTACTACGTTATACGTGACGGTCGAGCCATGCCCTATGTGTGCTGGTGCCTTAATACACTCTCGGGTGGACAGGTTGGTGTACGGTACGCCCGAACCGAAGGCAGGTGCAGTGTGTTCAGCAATGCAAATGTTGGATCATCCGGCGCTGAATCATCGAATCGAAATCATTTCCGGTGTGCTTGAGAACCAATGTCGTGCACTGATTCAGAATTTCTTTGGTGAGAAACGGCGCACAGTCAAAGGTTAAACTTAGAGACAACTGCTAACGGAGAGGTACCGAAGTGGTCGTAACGGGGGCGCCTCGAAAGCGTCTTGTCGGGTAACCGGCACGTGGGTTCGAATCCCACCCTCTCCGCCAACTTTTTTCTATGTCAGCAGCGTCAAGACACGCGTGTAGTCAATAAAGATCTAATAAGATCTAGGCATTTCGGACTCAGAACTTACGGCCAGACCGGTTTCTCGATGCTGCTAAAAGTGCGATGACAAAGCCTAAGAAACACGTGGAGCCGCTTTTAAGGCAAACACAATGAGCGAACAGGACTACGAACGGGGTGGTCGCCAGCAGGCAATCTACAGCGACGAGGATGTCGAAACGGCGGTCTGCCCGTTGTGCGATGAGCCGAGGCAGGACCGGTTGTACACCGAACGAGGTGTCCTTGGCGTTGTGAAGTGTCCGTCGTGCGAATTAATTTACGTGTCACCGCGTCTGCAAAATCCAGAACACGTGTACTGGGGCGAAGCCGAAAAGTATACGGAAGAAGCACGTTTAATATTCGCCGGTCGAGCCGCACATCATCGTGACCCTAACTACCTTCATGATCTTGCCATCATCGAACGTTATAAACCGACGGGGCACTTTCTGGATATCGGCACGAACATGGGTTTCTTCCTGCGTCACACTAGGAACCGTAGCTGGACAGCCATAGGTGTCGAGCCGTCCGTCAGTCTGGCCGAACTGGCTCGAAAACATTTCGACTTAGATGTTCGGACATGTTTCCTCCAGGATGCGAAGTTTCCTAACGGACACTTCGACGTTGTTACCATGACTGATGTGTTCGAGCACATCTCGCATCCCCGGGCGATGCTCAGTGAGATTCGGCGAGTACTCAAATCAGATGGCATCCTCTTTATTAAGGTTCCAAACGGGCTATTTAACGTGCTTAAGTTACGCGTCCTGAGACGCCTTGGTCGTCTTGGCATGCTCGATATTTTCGATTCTTACGAACACGTCGTTCACTACTCGTCGAGTACTCTACGGAAGATGCTTGAAAGCGAAGGGTTTAAGGTTCGAAAGCAATTAATTGCGCCTCCTATCCAGATTCCAGTTTGGCATCACTTTGTAGGTCAGTACTACCAGTATCCATCGCCCTGGGCTCTGGACTGGAAGAGACAGACTGCACGAACAATTACGTATTACGCTTCTCGCTTGGAGTCTCTGGCCATGGGCGGGAAAGTTGGGTCCCTCGCGCCAAACATCGTCGTTGTGGCTGAAAAAATGTGAGGCGGTCAGGACGAGGATTAATAGTGAGGGCGCGGTTTATGCTTGCCCTGACTCGCCCATTTGCTCTTCCTCAATTTCTCAATAAATCATTTCTGATTAACTAGGTTCACAGGCACTATTTTTGGCACCGTAGAATTATTTACGAAACGATAAATAACGGTCTTACTAGGTATTGTGAGACATATTTTTGGGTTTGAGACTGGTCAACACAGTTACCACCCTCTGCGCTATTGATCGTTTGAACTACTTTTTGTCTCGGTCGGTGGCGTTTTGTTGCTGTGAGTCGTGATGGTCAACAAAGGCTTGTTTGGATGCCTCGATGTTCTGTCGATTCGTGATGTACGACAGAGATTTATCTTTTGCGTGTTGTGACGAATAGGCAGCCTGTTGGTAAACATCGTAGGCCTCTGTACGAAGATGTGCTGGCATGTGATGGCCGATGCGTGACTGACGTTCGTGTCGTAACGCTGATATGTCGATCGGAGCAATGACAATCCGTTCGCCAGGACCAGGAGAGGCCTCCGCCAGTAGCCTGCCGTCGAAGTCGACGGCCTGTGATCCACCGGGCCACGAGTATGGTGGGTAGTGACGCAAGCTTGCGCCCTGGTTCGCCGCAACGACATAGCTAAGATTTTCCAAGGCTCGCGCTCGATTGATAATGGTCCACCATGCCATGGGTTCGGTGGCTCCCCAGGGATCCATATAGGCCGATACACGGACCAGTACTTCAGCCCCGTTGGCGGTTAATTGACGAAGAACCTCGGGGAAAAGCCAGTCGTAGCAGATGGCGCAGCCGAGTCGACCGATGGGAGTGTCAGCCACTGGAAAAAGCGGTTCATCGTAGTTGGGAATATCGTGCGGGCTAGTATGAACTTCAAATGGTATCCACGGATTCACTTTGCGATATTTCGTCAAGATGCCTTCTGGCCCAATAAGGCACGAGGTATTGAAGATGGCCCCCGGGTATTTTTGATCTTCTTCCAGCATCGTTCCGGTTTGGATATAAACGGTATGCTCGCGAGCCTTGGCCGTCAGTTGTTCCGTATGTTCATTGGGGATGGAGACGGCAAGTTTTTTTCGAAGTTCTGCCGCTGTCTGGTAGATGGGTGCCGCATGTGCAAATTCAGGAAACACGACGAGGCGCACAGGTAAAAATGGCATGCTTCCTGTGACTGCGGAGTCAATCATTTCAAGCATGCGCGTGGTATTGCTATGCATGTGTAACCGGTCGGGTGGGTTGGGAAGGTCGGTCTGACACGCGGCGACTGAGTACCGAATATGTTCCATGCCTTTCCTACTGCACTACGTCGATACGCGGTATGGACTGCACAACGTGACGGGAATTGAAAATCTTGCGATACGTTTCATGAGCCCGTGTCGTGGGGTAGTGTTCGGCCTCACTATAGGGATATGCACTCATCGCGTGAAAGGGGAGCGGCTCGATGCTGTCCGGGCTCGCGGAGTTGATGTCCATTTCTTTACTAAAACCATCGGTTTTGAGGAGATACGTTCGAGTCCAGTTTGCTGGTAATGGGTCGAGTTGTGAGGCATCGAAACTTAAAATAACCTCGTCGCCATCCTTAGCAATTGTGAACAGGTCGTCACTCACTGCTAACAGTTCGCGAACGTCACCGGGCCGCGTGTACGCACCTGACATGGTTTTCCATGGAGACAAAAGTGAAACCTGTTCGTAGTCGTACGTTGTCGGCTGGGTTCCATTGGGGTGCAGTTCTTTTGAAAAACCCCGTGCCCGGAGTTCGGCTGTGGTCGCGTGAAGGATCTGCTCCCGCACGACTGTGTGGTCTTCGATGTTGTTGAGAGAGACGGGTCGGCCTACCTGAATCTGATCCCAGTACACTCGCATGTCGGTCACAATCCGCACTTCGTGTTCTCCTCGGTGGAGGTGGGCGGTCAGATCAAGGGCGATCGTCTGTGGTCGACCGACGGGTATCCCTATATCGACGGCATGGCGCCAGTTTCCCACACTGTCCTTGATTTGCAGAACCGGTAGTGAGGGTGTGAGACCGGCTTGATGGGCTGCCACGTTGTCACTTGAAAATGCGTAATTGGTCCATCCAGTTAGAAGTAGAGTGATTGCTTCGTTGTCTCGTGGACCGAGGTCAACTGTTAATGTGTGCGATTCCGCGTAGCCTCTGAATGGTTTCAAACCGAATTCATCCGGGTATCGACGGTCAAGTGCCGCAACGCGTTCGGTCATGTCCGTTCCCTTGTTATTGAAAACGCGAACGGGTGTGCGGATGTCCCGGACACCGTGGAGTCGATGTGGTTTTGGTGGAACTGTCTGTCCTTCGTTGGGATAGACAGTAATGTCATTCGGGTGCGAAACGGATATCAGGGACAGGTGATCGAAGAAAATTACCTCTTCCAGTTCATTTGTAATTCTGAGTTCAAGTTGTCCGTCTCGTGGTCGTAATCGGTCTCCAGGAATCCGTACATATTCCACCGGATCTGGTGTGTTGTAATGATCAGGACCGTGCCAATAGCCCATTTCACCACCACCAAGAAAATCTGTAATGAATTCAAACCGCGTTCCATTCCACGCGAAGAGCAGTGGGCAGGAGGACGGTTCACGATCGAGTTCCTGGACCGGAACGAGTGTCGATAGCACAGCTTCTGTTTCTGGGACTTCAGCCTGGATGATGCCGGACGGCCAGAGGACGCGGACGACATCGGCACCGGGCCGAGATCCGAGGCCAAACACGAGGTCGGCAGGCCCGACTGGGGGTGTGGTGGATGCCGTATCCAGTCTCGTACTCAAGCTGCCGGCGCGCAGTTGAACTTTTGCACCGATACCGAGTCGATTACTTGCCGTGCCGCGCAGGGACACCCGCAAAGAGCCGTTCGGTGTTCCGCTGTTTTCGGCGAATAGCACTGTTCTTGTCGTTGCGGTGACGAAATCAGTGTCTCCGTCTAGGTCGAAATCAGCGGTAATTAATGTTGGGGCTGCTGTTATAACCGGAAGGGGCGGTGGGGTGGTAAGTGTTTCGGTGGACACGTCAGTCCATGAAGTTCCAATGTTTCGAGACAGTTGGACGCCATCTGATGTCCAGGTAAGGAGATCAAGGAGCCCATCGTTATCGTAATCAAATAATTGGAGGGCATGCGCACCTAGCGCACTTGTTGGTGCCGGCGTCATGGTGAAGCCACCTTGTCCGTCACTGAGCGCGATGGCGCTATCCGTACTGGTCCCCCCTGCGAAGATGATGTCGGGATAGTCATCATGATTGAGATCAGCGGCTGTTACTCCGGTTGTGATGGTTTCGTTCCGTGTGAGCCCCGCATCACTCGTTACGTCGCGGAATGTGAAATCTCGCTGGTTCAGGAAGAGTCGTGGTGAATCGTCTCGGTCGACAATAAGGAAATCGATATCGCGACCATTATTGAAGTCAGCAGGAACAATGGCGATCGCGTGTCCAGTCGATGTCAGTCCGGCCTGCGCTGTGATGTCTGTGAATGTCCCGTCTTGATTATTACGGAGCAGCAACAATGGCGCTGGCGCAAATTCTTGTGGGAAGGTAATACTTCTGTTGCCGAGTGCTTGCTGCGTTGCAAGAACGTCGACGAGTCCAGCAATTAAGAGGTCCGCGTCTCCATCATGATCGACATCCATTGCGGCTGCTGAGCCGGGTAGATATGACAACTGAGGGATTCCTGCGCTTTCGGTAACGTCACTGAAACGGCCAGCGTCGTTGCGGTAGAGACTACTAATGCCTTGGCGGATGACAAACAGGTCAGGGGCATGGTCGTTGTTGTAGTCCAGCGTGATGGCCCCGATAGGGGTGCTGTTCGCCGGAGTATCCGAGAGTGCGACTATATCGGTGACATCGGACCAATTGTTTCCACCGTTGTTTTGCAAGAGTTGCTCACCGGCTGGGCTGGCATGGAACAGATCGAGATCACCATCGGTGTCGTAATCGATGGCGGTTAGTCCTCCACCGAGGGATGCAGCAAGTAGCTGTAATGCCGCAGGGTCGTTCAGGTCATCGGCTGTATAACTCCGTCCGAATGGTGATTCTTCCGCCGGCGAACTGTCTTGGCGAGTTGATGCAATGCTGACAAGGCTAAAACTTGCCGTTGGTACGGTTTGGTCGACCAGTTCTGGTTCGGCCCCGGTGGAGGCGATGGCAACAGCGTATCGGCCTTCATTGAGGTAGCCGGGTCCGTAGGTGATGCCATAGTTTGTCGCGCGTAGCGCTTGTGCTGTTTCGAGGAGTTGTTGGCCTTCCTCGGCATTTCCATTACGTACAAGAGCCAACCCCAGGTTGTAGCTTGCCGTGACGTTGTGTTGCTCGTGCGTATATGCGCGCCGCAAGTACTCGATCGCAGTTTCGTACTCTTGTATTTCAAGATAGAGCTGTCCAGCATTGATGTTTGCACCGACATCCAAGGGATCGGATTCCAGAACCTGCAAAAATGCGTCCAGCGCATCACCCGGTTGGTTTTGTGCTCGTGCGATCAGACCGAGCAGGTAGGGTGGTTGTAGTGCTGACGGTAGTAGCGGGGTTGCTGTTCGTACGGCACGTTCAGCGTTACTAAAATCTTGTGCATGGTAGAGCGCCACTGCAAGGTTGAGATGTGCAGTTCCGAGGGCTGCATTCAAAGCGCTGGCCTCGCGAAAGGACTCTGCGGCTCCTTGGTAGTCAAATTGTTCAAGGAGCGCTACGCCATGGTTATTGGCTCGATAGGCGTCCTCACTCCTGTCGGGT
>Ga0310344_10002523_pt1 | contig 13776 bp, 15 predicted proteins | sample HC15DNA20200_MG_FD_203801 | JGI IMG/M metagenome (GOLD analysis project Ga0310344, IMG submission 203801) | Marine microbial communities from station ALOHA, North Pacific Subtropical Gyre - HC15-DNA-20-200_MG | ecosystem: Environmental > Aquatic > Marine > Oceanic | place: Pacific Ocean: North... | reverse complement strand
TCTTGAAGCCTGGGCACCTGATCCGTGCCTACGTGAACGCTCACCAGTGCTGGGATCAGCCGGCCCAGGCGCGTGAGCGCCAAGCCGGCGGTCTCGGCTGCCGATGCGGGGTCCACGTCCAGCCACTCGGCCGGACGAGGAGAAAGTTGCGCGGCCGAGGCGATCGCGAGTTGAAGGATCTCGCTGGGGTTCTTGTAGCCGTTCAGCCCGAGACTCAAGTGGGGAGGGACTCGACCGTTCTTGGCGGCCAGACCCATCGTCCGGCCGCGGTGGTGGGTTACTACCAGGCGCAGGGGATGGCCCAGAGAGCGGAGCTGCTCCAGGGTCTCGCCCTGGAGGCCCTCGACGGTGGCGACGAGCGCGGACGCCGCGGGGGTGGGTGAGGACACATACAAGGCCCGCCCCCGCCGCAGTTCGAACAACCCGCGTTCTACCTCGTGCATCAGGATCAAGTCCTCAGAAAGCGAGCGAGGAGTATGGCGATGGGCCCGACCTCATTACTATTGCTCACGGTATCTTGCTGCTGGTAGTGCTCTCAGGATCCCCCGATCGCCGGCTCTCTCGCCGTCGAGCGCCATCAGTGGGACCGCCTGGAAAAGGGGGGACGAAGGGGAGGTTATGATACCAAGATGCTGAGGCTCGTGCTCGCTTGGGTGCTTGTCAATAGCCTGCTGATAGCGCCGCGATGGGTATACACCGGGGACGGCGAAGCGGTTGGCTGGGTTGCCATGGAGGCGGCCCTGCTGGTGGGTATGCTCGCGTTGCTACCTAGACGGCGGTGGAGCGCGGGGCTGGCCACCGCCACCGCGGTCGGCCTCGTTTTGGTATGCGTGGTAGCGTTTGTGGACGTCGGGTTTCGGGCGAGCCTCGGGCGTCCGATCAACCTCTCCCTTGACCTCTACCTGGTGGGAGCGGTCTACAAACTCGCGCTCGGAAACCTGGGTATGGCGAAAACCGTTCTCGCTTTCGTCACCGGTGCGCTGGGTTTAGCGCTCGTGACGTGGGGCTTGGCCCGGCTGCTGATGCCGTCCGGGAGAAAGGTGTCACGGTTAGCGCCGCGCTTAGGGGGTGTGGTGATGATTGCTCTGTTCGCCCTGGGGCTCAGCCGGGGCGGTTCGGTGCCCTGGCTCGGCGAGCGGATGGCACTTCCTGCCGTACAGCTTGCCAAGGAGCAGGTCGAGCAATTCCGGCTTACGCAGGTCGAGCGGAAGAGCTTTGCGGCCGAGCTCGCTGCCACACCCGACAGCTACGAGGGAACGTCCGGACTGTTGGGGAAGCTAGCCGGTAAGGACGTGCTGGTGACTTTCATCGAATCCTACGGGATGTCGGCGCTTGTTGACCCGCAGTGGAAGGTCGTCGTCCGGCCCCGGCTAGACGACCTAGCCAGCCGGCTGGCCGCCGCCGGGCTGCACGTGGCCTCCGGCAAGCTTCTGTCTCCCACCCTGGGCGGACAGTCCTGGTATGCCCACGGAACGATGATCAGCGGCCTCTGGCTCGATACCCAGCTGCGGTATGACCTGCTGATGGCCAGCCGTCGCGAAACGCTCGTCGACGATTTCCGACGGGCAGGCCACGGCACTGCCGCGCTGATGCCTGCGATCACAACGGCCTGGCCCGAAGGTACGCGCTTGGGTTACGACCAGGTGTTCACGAGGCCGGACATCTCGTACGCGGGTCCGCCGCTCTTTTGGGTTACCATGCCGGATCAGTTCACCCTGTCCTTCCTCGAGCACACGATCCGCGCCTCGGCCGCCGGCCGGCCACTCTTCCTAGAGGTGGCTTTGGTCAGCAGCCACATTCCCTGGACGCCGATCGTTCCGATCCTCGACTGGGACTCGGTGGGGGACGGGGCGGCCTTCGCGCCGTACGAGGCCTATGGGGATCCGCCGGAGGAGGTCTGGATCGATCTCGGCAAGCTCCGCGAGGATTATCCGAAGTCCCTGATCTACTCGCTCGACGCGGTCACGGGTTTCGCCGAGCGCTATCTAGATGACGGCTCCCTCCTGATAGTGCTCGGTGACCACGATACACAGCCATGGGTCACGGGCGAGGATGTGACTCGCGAGGTACCTGTGCACGTCATCACTCGTGACCAGGCGTTGCTTAAGCCGTTTCTGGCCTGGGGTTTTCAGCCCGGTGTGGTCCCCGATTCCCACCAACCGATACGTCGTATGGACGAATTCCGACCCTGGTTCGTGCCTGCGTTCAGTGATCCTCCCGCTTTCGTCGCGAAACGACCCTCGCTGCTATCCGACCGATGACTGAGCCCCAACCCAGCCACGGCACCGTTACCCGCCTATTTCACTGGCTAGTGGTGCTGCTCGTGCTCATCCAGATTCCGGCTGGCATTGCGATGACCGTGTCTGCGCCGGTGCTTGAGCAGCGCACGATCGATGTGCTCTACATCATCCATAAGGGGCTGGGAGCCGTGTTGCTCGTGGTCATCCTCCTGCGTGTCTTGTGGAGACTCACCCACCGATCTCTACCGATGCCCGGACATTGGCCTCCGCTCGAGCGTCGCATTGCGTCGGCTACTCATGGTTTCATCTACCTTCTTCTAGTGGTCGTACCGGTCAGCGGGTACGTGCGCGTAATCGCAGACGGGTTTCCCATCGAGTTGCTGGACTGGTTGGGTGTTCCTCCGCTTCTGCCCAATATGCCAGCGGCCGTTTCGGTGGCTTCGCTGGTGCACCGGTTCGCGGCTTTCGTGCTGGTGGGCCTGGTTGCGGTACATATCGCCGAGGTGCTGCGTCACCAGCTGGTTGAGCGGGACGGAGAGATGGCGCGGATGTGGCCCCCGGTGGGAGGGGGAAGCGGTGGGGAAACTTGAGCGGTTGGCTCGGGCTGCTCTGGTCGCTGGTCGTATATTGGCGCCCAGGGCGCCAGCGTGGGCTCACGCGGCTCTATCGTCCGCTGGTAGGGCCGGGTGACCTAGTTTTCGACGTAGGAGCGCACCTGGGCGATCGAACGGCGGCGTTCGCGGCCCTGGGTGCGCAGGTGGTTGCGCTCGAGCCGCAGCCGGCCATCCGGCGCTGGTTGGAGCGGATCGTGGGGCTGCGCGAGGGGGTCACTGTGAGTGGAGAGGCAGTCGGCCGCGAGGCGGGTACGGCACAGCTCGCCGTCAGCAAGCGCTCGCCGACTCTGTCCACCCTGGCAGACGAATGGCGGGCGACACTGCCCGAGGTCAACCCCACGTTTCGCAATGTCCGTTGGGAGGAGACCGTGGAGGTTCCTGTAACGACCCTGGACGCGCTCATCGAACGCTACGGCGTCCCGCGCTTTTGCAAGATCGACGTGGAGGGGCACGAGGCCGAGGTGCTGGCGGGCCTGAGCAAGCCCGTGCCAGGGATATCGGTGGAGTTCGTTTACGGCGGCCTCGAAGTGGCGGTTGCCTGTGTGCGGCGGCTCGAGGCGCTGGGCTCCTACGAGTTCAACGCGATCCGTGGTGAGGGGAGGGTATTCGTGTTCGACGGCTGGCAGACGGGAGAGCATATGGTCCGGTGGCTCGCCGATGGCGCGGGTGGCGCGTCGTCGGGAGATGTCTACGCCAGGCTCGTGCCGGGGCACCATGCCTGATGATCCTATCCGGTGGTGGCAGTCGCTCACCACGGCCGAAGTAGCTAGCCTAGCCTCGCGAGACCCGGTAGCGATTCTGCCCCTCGCGGCTATTGAGCAGCACGGACCGCATCTGCCGCTCTCGACCGATCTCGATATCGGATTGGGCGTGCTGGCCGCCGCCTTCCAGTTGTTGCCAGATGAGTGTCCTGCGTGGGTGTTGCCACCGCAGGCTCTAGGAGCCAGCCGGGAGCACACACGCTTCCCGGGGACCATCTCACTCGAACCGGAGTTGTTGATCGCTGCAATAGAGGCGGCGGGCGACGCGCTGGCCCGCGATGGTGTGAGGCGCCTCGTGCTGAGCAACAGCCACGGCGGCAACCGCCACGCGCTGGACGAGGCGGGGCTCAGGCTCCGGGAGGAGCACCAGATGTTGGTGGTGGAGGCGAGCTGGTTCCACTTCCCCCGCCCCACAGGGGTGGATCTGCCCGAGGCGGAATGGCGCCACGGGTTCCACGCAGGCGCGGTCGAGACCGCGATGATGATGCACCTGCGACCTGAGCTGGTGCACGACGACAAGATACCTCAGGGTCGCTCGCTTGGAGAGGAGCTCGAGAGCACTCTGCTTCGGTTGCGACCTGAAGGGGTGGCTTCGTTCGCGTGGCTGGCCGGCGACCTCAACGCTGACGGTGTGGTTGGTGACGCGCGCCGCGCCGATCCAGCCATGGGTGCCCGGCTTGTATCATGTTACGGCGCCGTGTTGGCCGAGGTGATCGGGGACGCGCTGGCGTTCCCGCTGGACCGGTTGGTCTGAGGGGTGAGCCTGACCCTCGACGAGGACACCGCCTGGGCTCTCGTACGCGCCAAGAAGCCGAACACCACACGCGTATGCCTGGAATCCTGTCCGGGTTTGTGGCTGGACGTCCACCCTTCGGGCAGGTGGGGCGCCTCTGTCACGCCGACCGCTGCCGCACGCGACCTGCTCGAGTTGTATCTGCCTCTCCAGCTGCGTGCCGACCTGGTGATCGGGCAACTTGGTCAGAGTCTGGATGGTCGCATCGCTACGGCGAGTGGTCACTCTCACTACGTGACCAGCCGAGCTGACATCCTACGGCTACATCGGCTTCGCGCGCTGGTGGACGCGGTCGTGGTAGGGGCTGGTACCATCGCGGCCGACGACCCCCGTCTCACGGTGCGCGAGGTCGAAGGCGAGAACCCGGTCCGTGTGGTTCTCGATCCGGACGGACGGTTGGATGCGGACCACCGTGTCTTCACCGACGGCGTGGCCCGGACGGTGGTGGTGCGGCGGGCAGGTCCGGAATCGGGGGGCACGTCCGTGGAAGGAAGCGTTGTGTTGCTGCCCGTACCGGGCCCAGACGGTTTCGAGCTCGGCGCCGTGCTCGACGCACTTCGTGGTCAGGGGCTGCGGCGGGTGCTGGTCGAGGGCGGAGGGATAACGGTTTCGCGGTTTCTACAGGCTGGTCTTTTGGATCGGCTACACGTGACCGTGGCGCCGCTGTTGATCGGTTCCGGGCGCGCTGCACTCACCCTACCACCGGTCGAGACCATCGCGCAGGCGATTCGTCCCCGTTGCCGCCACTTTCACTTGGGCGAAGACGTTCTGTTCGATCTCGACCTGCGGTGAGCAGGAAGAGTGCTCCGGGGAGGCTGGACAGCAGGACCAGAAGGCCGTACGTGGCTGAGATGGCCACCCCGTCCTCAGCAGTCATGCCCACCACGATCCAGAGTCCCGCTGCCGTAGCCTCGCGTACGCCCCAGCCTGCGATCGACGTGGGGATGAGCATGCTCATCAGCACCGGGGCTATCAGCGGGGCCAGGACCGACGTAGGAGTGGTCACCCCAACCGCGCGGGCCGCGACCACGTATGTTGCGATGTAGGATCCCACCACGAGCGTGGAAACGGCGAGCTGCTTGGCGACAACGTCTCGTGCTAGCAGAGCTGTGTGGACGTCACGCCATACCGAACCCACGGATCCCCCGGCCGTGCGTGCTTGCCGCCGCCGTGTGTGGAGTAGCCCCATGACGACCGCCCCTGATGCGATCGCTGCGGTGCCCATTGCGAGCCACGGGTCGACGCCGAAGGTGCGTGGGATGACCAGAAGGGAGGATACTGCGACGGCCATCATCACGGCCTGGCCAGAAGCACGCTCGATGATCACCGTGCGGATGACCGGTCCCGTTTGGACACGCGTGTGTCGCCAGGCCCGTGAGACATCGCCCAACACGCCACCGGGCAAGACCTGGTTCAGGAACGTTGCCAGGTAATATTCGCGTAGCGCGTCCTTGAAGGGCAGGTGGATCCCGAGCCGGCCCGCCGTAACCCGCCATCGATAAGCCGATAGCACGATCTGCGGCACCGAAATCCCCAGCGCCAGCAGTACCCAGGGGGCCCGTAGGTGCGCGAGGCGGCCAGCCACGCTCTCGGCGTCCAGCAGCCACGCGACGGTGAATAGCAGGCCGAGGCTGACTCCGAGGCGGAGGAGGACGTGCGTGGCTCGACGCGTCACTGGGAGGCTACGTCTTCAGGCAGCGCCAACAGATCTACATGTCCCACTATCAAGACGAATGCCCCCTCCAAGATCGTGTGCTGACGGCGCTCTGCCCATGTCCGTACGCGTCCTGCCCGCGCCGGGAACTCTTCTTCCGCAGCGCGCGCCCAGCCGTCCACGAGCGATCGCGCGAGCGCCGCATCCCCAGAACCGAGCCGCCACGGGGTTGGCATCCGCCAGGTGCGGTATCCCACCGCACGTAAACTTTGCTCCGCGACCTCCCCAGCGGTTGGACCGAGTGCTGGCCCGAGCCACTTGTCGCGCCTCTGGTGCGAGTTCACCGCGTCTCGCACTAGCCGGTCGTCGGGGTCAGAGTCGGACCATTCGATGAGGCCGTCGAAGCTGAGCGCGAACAGTATCCCGCAGCGCGTCGACCAGCACGCGTCCGCGAGCCGAGCGAGCCATGTTTCTGACACTAGGTCGAGCAGTGCGGATCCGGTCACGAGGTCAGCGCCGCGGGCCACTTCCAGCCCTTCCTGGGCGAGGTTTCCGACAACACGTTCCAGCTTTGTCACGCGTCCCACCGGTTCCGCGCGCGCGAGCAACGCAGCGTCATGGTCGACTAGTGTCCATTCCTGGACCCCCGAAAGTCGAGGCGCGAGGTAGCGCAGGTTCGATCCGGTGCCGCTACCGAGGTCTGCGATCCGAGAACCCCCTGCCGTTTCCCACCACGTGCCCAGCACGTTGAGCAGATCGTCTGCACGGCTCCGGTGGTCCACCGGTTCGCGCAGCGCCAGCCAGTCTGCGGTGAACGTCTCACTCAACCGGAGATAGCTCCAAGATGGCCTGAGCGAATGCGCTGGCGGCTCTTTCCCAGGTTGGTAAGCTGAGCGCGTGCGTGCGTGCTGCAGAGGCCATCCGAGCGCGCCGCAAGGCGCCGGCCGGACCCGCGAGCAGGTATCCCAGCGCATCAGCCATCGCGGCCTCGTCTCCGGGAGTCACCAGAATCGCCGCCGCGTCCGGGACCGTGTGCGGGACCGCCCCGCCGGTGGTGCTCACGATCGGTAGTCCGCGGGCCAGGGCCTCGGTGAGCACCATTCCGTATCCCTCATAGTGAGAGGGCAGGACTAACAGAGAGGCGGAGTGATAGAGATCATCGAGCGCCGGCTGGTCGCACTCACCTGTGAACGCGACGCGGTCGGAGAGTCCCTCCTCGACCGTCTGGGTACGCACGGCACTCGCGTAGGTTGGCGCGTGGTCGAGGCTCCCCGCACACACGCAGCTCCAACGAATGTGCCGGAGACGAGCGAGTGCCCGCACCAGCACGTCCTGCCCCTTACGGGGCACAACGGTGCCGACGCAGAGCAGCCGCGGAGCCTCTCCTCCGGCGGGTCCCAGCGCGGAAGGGGCCGGCTTGGTGCCCGGTTGCACCGCACGCACGCGCGCCGATGGGACCCCGTAGGCCTCCATCCGGGTCGCGGTGAAGGTGCTGGTGCAGAGCACCCCCATACACGCGCTCAGTGCCTCGCGCTCGAGAGTCGTGAATCGGTTCTTCTGCGCCGCGTCGAGGCCGGTTTCGTCAGCCAGCGGGTGATGGACCAGCCCGAGCATCCGCAGACGTGTGGCGTGGGCAAGGATCGGACCGGGTAGGGCTCCCATAGCCAGTCCATCGAGCAGCACCCGCGTGCCCTCGGGCAATCCCGCAAGGACGCCGGCAAGGCTTGCTTCGGCGCGGGTGTCTCCGTCCGGGAAGTCACCGTCGAGGCTGTGCACCACCACCGTCCAGCCCAGCCGTTCCAGGCCCGTGGCCATGTGCGCGTCGTAGAGATAGCCGCCGGTTCGCTGATCGATCGGGCCGGGAATGATCAGGTGGAGCTCCTCGGGCTTCACACCGGACCCTCGTATCTGCCCCACGCTACGTGGGATTCCTTGAGCGTCACCCTCAGCATGGTGAGACTGCGCGCGCCCTCGCCCAGCTCGCCAGTGTGGATGGCCCGCTTGAGGCGCTCGAAGATCTCGCGTGCCAGGAATTCCGTGGTCGTGTTCTTTCCGGTGAACTCAGGCTCGTCGTCCAAGTTCCGGTAGTTGAGGTCGTCCAAGACCACCTTGAGCTGCGCGCTCGCGAGCCCGATGTCCACCACCAAACCGTCCGGGTCCAGCTCCGGTCGGCGGAACGTGGCGTCCACCACATAAGTGGCTCCGTGGAGGTTCTGCGCTGGGCCGAAGGCCTCGCCCCGGAAGCTGTGGGCGACCATGAAGTGGTCTCGCACGTTCAGGCTGTACAAGGGTCGGCCTCCTCAGGGTGTACGGTTGGCATAGCGGATGCGGTGGCATAGAACCCCGCGTGGGTTCCGGCTCAGCTCGGCCATCACATCGGGCAGGGTGTCGAAGTCGGTTTCGCCGGTGATAAGCGCGTCGAGCCGCCTATCGCGAAGTAGATCGAGCGCCAGCTCGCGCCGGCGGGCGTGGCTCCAACGCGGTGCCCGCTCCGGGGGAATCCTACCCACCTGGCTGCTCTGAAGCGTCAGCCGCTGAGAGTGAAATGCCTCGCCGAGCGGCAGGGACACGGCGCGGGTCCCAAACCAGCTCACTTCCACGACCGTAGCCTCTAGGCCCGCCACGGCCAAGGCGCTCGCCAGTCCGTCTGAGCTGCCGCTCGCGTGGAATACCAGGTCGGCGTCCGCACCGAGCGGCGCGGTATCCAGGAACTCCAATCCGAATCCCTGCGCCACATACCGCCGCGACGGATCGACGTCCACGACGCTCACGTGCGCGCCTGGCACCTGTCGGCAGAGCCACGCGATCAGCAGCCCCACCACGCCGGCACCGATTACGACGATGACGTCCCCCGCCGAAGGCCGCGCGTCCCAGACAGCGTTCACAGCGGTCTCCATGTTGGCGGTGAGCACCGCGCGTTCCGGGGGGAGATCGTCCGGCAGAACGCTCACAGCAGAGGCGGGCACGGAGTAGAGGTCCTGGTGCGGATAGAGGCAAAAGACGGTCTGGTCCACCAAGGCCTCCCCGGGGGAATCGGGGGCCTCCAGTACCTCACCGACGCTGCAGTAGCCATATTTGACGGGCCCAGGAAACTCTCCCTCCTGAAAGGGGGCGCGCATCGCCTGGTGCTGGGACAGCGGCACTTCTCCCCTGAAAACCGACGCTTCCGTGCCCCGGCTGACGGCGGAGTAAAGGGTGCGCACGAGCACGTGATCGGCTGGGCGGGGGTCGAGGTCGGCGGTCACGATTTCTCCCCGCCCTGGAGCGTGGATCCAGAATTGTCGAGTAGTCATGGTTTTCGGCACGATCGTCTCGGTTTTCTCGCGATGAAGTGAAACGTGCATGATCACAGGTATGCGTGTGACGGCCACCCGCAGTCCATCGGCTTCCAGATTTTCCCGCTCAGGTCGTGACCTGGCCGTCGGGGCCCTGCTCGTCGTCGTCGTCGCCATTGCAAGCTGCTTGCTTCTCGGCCTTCCGACCAGCCATATCGCTCACGCCGCGGTTCTGTACGCTCTAATGGCCTTGCTCCTACTTCGCCAGATGCCCGCGACACAACCGGGTCCCGGGATTGGGGTTGCCAACCGGGTCACCCTCGCGCGCGCTACCCTAGTCCTTCCGGTTGCCGTGCTGACGCTCCAGCCGGGAGCGCTCGCGCTGGAGAGGACCTACTGGTGGATCATCGCACTTGGCGCAGTCGCCATGGTGCTGGACCGAACGGACGGGCGGGTCGCTCGCAGGACCGGGACCACGTCGGTCTTCGGTGCCTGCTTCGACATGGAACTGGACGCGTTTCTCCTGTTAGCGCTGTCAGTACTGGTTTGGCAGAGCGGGAAGGTGGGTCCCTGGGTGATCTTAATCGGCGCGCTTCGCTACCTGTTCGTGGTTGGTGGCCTGTTTTGGTCGGTGCTTGCGGGGGAGTTGTCTTCGAGCGAGCGCAGGAAGATCGTCTGTGCGGTAGAGGGGGTGGCGCTGCTGGTGTGTCTCGGACCGATCGTTCCAGCGGCGCTGGCGGGCGTGGTGGCGGCAGGGGCACTGGCGGCGCTCGGGTACTCGTTTGCGGTGGACGTGAGGTGGCTGGTCTCACATCCCGATCCCGTCCGGTAACCAAATTGCCGATCGGACTCTGTTGGTGTACGGCACCGTAGTTTACCAATGAGGTCCGCGTGAGCGTGGACCTCTAGGAAAGTATTCCGGGTACGATAGTTCTCGGCTAGCCAGTAGATCGCGACAGCGTGGAGGCAGCGCTCGTGGGTCTCACAGTTTACAGGCAGCAGGAGGGGTGGCGCCGCTTTGGCGTCCTGCTTCTTGCGCTCCTACAGCTCACAGCGGTGGGGTTCGTTACCACCGCAGATGCGCTGTTGGAGCAAGCTGCTGCTGACAACACGGTTCACGTCGAGCCGCTAGGCACAGACTCCTGCGTTGCGCTCCACGACCACCTTTACTGCCAGCTTTGCCGTGTACTGGGCCTCCCGGGCGTGGCGGCCCCCGCTGGTGACGCACTTGCGCTCTCTGCCCCTGAGTACGTGGCTGTTGCCCACGGGCACATTCCCTCCTCTATGCCGGCCTCCCACCTATTGGGCGGGCTTGGCTCCCGGGCGCCTCCCGCCGCCTGACCGTCCGGGAACCCTCCCAGACACCGTCCTGAAAGCCATCCGCACGAGGTCCTTCCTGGGCTGAAGCACTCATAGGGCCTCCTGCTGTCGCTTCAGTGCAGCCCCTGCCCGAAGGTGTGGTCGGGACTGTGACCTGTACCGGAGTCATTCCATACCGTTCCGACAATTACCTATAAAGGATGAGATAATGGGATTCTTCAACAATAAAAAATGGCTTACCACTGCAGTCGTCGGCACGATGGTTCTGGCCGCCTGCGGTGACGATCCCGTGGGCCTCGACGAGCACGACGAGCACGCTGAGCCCGAGGGAGTCGTGCTGCGCCTCAACGCCCAGGTCATCGCCAGCTATGACGAGGACGAGGGAAAGTGGACCGGCGAACTCGAGGTTGACGTCGGCGAGGAAACCGGCCATATCGACGTGATCTTTGTGGATCACGACGGGGACGCTATAGAGATCGATGAGGATCTCTACCTCGAGGTGGTTATAGGAAACAAGGCCATCGCTGACTTCGAGCAGGACACACCTGGAGAGTTCGCAGGCCATCTGCACGGCGAGTCCGTTGGTGAAACCACTGCGGTCTTCCGTCTCATGCACGGTACGGTTGGCGCGGGTCACCCCGACTTCGAGACCTCGGCCGTCCACGTGCACGTGAACCCGGCCTAGTCGACAGTACGTCGCTCCTTGCCGAGACTGCCTTGGGTGATCGACCCAGGCCCGGTGCCCCGCCTGGGTCGATCACCCAAGGCAGTTCCGAATGGGAGCCTTCTTCGATCCAGCGTGCCTGGAGCCAGCATTCATGTCGAGCTCATCTACACTTCGCCCGATTCCAGTCGCGTTGCTCGCGATGTGCTGTTTTGTCTCCGCGACGGTGGACGCCCAGGAGGCCTCCCACGGGCATGACCTGCGCGGTGTCGTTCGGGCAGCCGACTCTGGGCAGCCGCTGGCGGGGACGTCAGTCACTCTCGTGGGGTCCACTCGCATGGTCATCACTCACGCCGACGGGCAGTTCCACATCCACGTGCCGGGAGAGGCGCCCTGGGTCCTGCGGATCGAGCGACTAGGCTACCAGAGTCAATCCTTGGGAGTGGACGGGGACAACCTCACCTCTCTCATGGTCGTGGAGCTCGAGACCGCGGTCATCGATATCGCCGGGTTCGTGGTTATCGGCGCGTTGACGGAGCGGCGAGTCGACCAGGCGCTCCATCCAGTGAACGTGCTTGCGGGAGAAGAGCTGCAGCGCCGCCTTCAGGAGACCCTGGCGTCGACGTTGGCTTCGGAACCGGGTGTAGCGGCCACTAGTATGGGGCCGGCCACCGCCCGTCCCGTCATCCGCGGTCTGGGCGGTGATCGAGTGCTTGTCCTGGAGGACGGGATGAGGGTGGGGGACCTGTCCAACAGTGGACCCGACCACGCCACGGCCACGGACGCCGCCGCGGCCCGCCGGGTGGAGGTGCTACGCGGACCGGCTGCGCTTCTCTACGGTGGTAACGCCTTGGGCGGGGTGGTGAACGTCATTCGGGATGAGATCCCCGCGGATGCGGTTCACCACCTCCGCGGCACGGCAACGGTACAGGGTCGCAGCGTGAACGGCGGGATCATGGGCAGCGTGTCGGTGTTGGCGCCGCTGGGCGAGCGTGTGCCCCTGCGGCTTGAGCTCACCGGCCGCACGGCGGGGGACCTGACGACGCCTCTCGGCCATCTGGGCAACACCCATCTCGACTCCTGGACGGCGGGGGCCGGGTCGGCCCTCCTCACTGACTGGGGCTCCGCCGGAGCGGCCTTCCGGTACTACCGAAACGATTACGGCATCCCGGGGGGCTTCGTGGGGGGGCACGCGGAGGGTGTGCGGGTGGAGATGGAGCGTAGCTCGACCCGGGCCCGGATTGCCGTAGACGAGCCCGTTGGCCCGCTCCGGGCCCTACAGGCGGATGCGGCGTATACGTGGTACCGCCACACGGAGGTTGAGCCACCTGATATCCTGGGGACATTCTTCAAGCGGCAGGTCGTGAGTGGCGAGGCCATCGGCCGCCACAACGGACTCACTTCTTATTCGTCCGGAGCTGTGGGGCTCAGGGGCGCCTGGGAGCGGCACGACTTCGCAGGCTCGCTTTCCACCTCCGACACCTATCTGTACACGCTGGGCGTCTTCGCGCTGGAGGAGGTGGAGGTCGGTGACGTGACCCTGGAGGCAGGCGTCCGGTGGGATTGGGCGCGGGCGGACCCTCTCCAAGAGGATCCCGATTCGGACATCGGAAACGTACGGGCCCGCACCTTTCAGGCTGCATCCGGCTCCTTCGGGGCGCTCTGGCGCATCGCTGAAGGCGTTTCGGTGGGTGGGAGCGTGGCCCGGGCCTTCCGCATCCCCACCGTGGGGGAGCTGTACTCTGAGGGACCACACCTTGCCGCCTACATTTTCGAGGTCGGGAACCCCGATCTCACCACCGAGGTGGGTACAGGCCTCGATGTGTTCTTGCGTCTGGGAAGGCCGGGCCTGAGAGCCGAAGTGACGGCTTTCCACAACAGGATCTCCGGCTACATCTATCCCCGTGAGACAGGCGATACGAGTCGTGTGAGGTTGCCGATTTTTCAGTTCTCCGGCGAGGACGCCCGTCTCACCGGGTTTGAGGCGCAGGTGGAGTGGAGCCCCTTGGCTAGCCTGGCCTTGGCGGGTTCCATGTCCTACGTGCGTGGTACCCTGCAGGCAGATGGACTTCCCTTGTCGCTCATCCCGCCTCTACAGGTGAGGGTTGCCGCTGAATACAGCCGCCCGGCGTGGTTCGCCCGGGCCGAAGGGTCCGCCGCGACCCGCCAAGACCGTGTGGGCGAGTTCGAGATGCCCACGGACGGTTATGCGGTGCTAAGCGTGGTCGCGGGAGTGCGTCGCACCATCGGCGGTCGCTTGAACGCGTTGACCGTGAATTTGGAGAACGCCACGGATCGCATCTACCGAAACCACCTCTCCCGGGTCAAGGAGATCATGCCCGAAGCCGGGAGGGGTCTGACCATTACCTACCGGGTCGTGTTCTGATCTCGGCCGCCGAGGAAGTGTGACACGGGCCTCCCAGGATGTGTCCGGCAATTATCCAGGAGGAGACAA
>Ga0310344_10002522_pt1 | contig 13778 bp, 6 predicted proteins | sample HC15DNA20200_MG_FD_203801 | JGI IMG/M metagenome (GOLD analysis project Ga0310344, IMG submission 203801) | Marine microbial communities from station ALOHA, North Pacific Subtropical Gyre - HC15-DNA-20-200_MG | ecosystem: Environmental > Aquatic > Marine > Oceanic | place: Pacific Ocean: North... | reverse complement strand
AAGGATTCATTGGCCTCGGTCGACAAGCGGGGACATGTGAGGATCGGTCAAGTGCCGGGAACGGTAGCAGTCATGGCAAACTACCTGGGTGCTGTGGCAGTATTCCAGGCGATCATTCCACGTTCGGAAACCATTGCGAATTATCCACCGGTTGTCGAAAAGAATTTCATTGATCGTCACGTTCACCGGCAATTGAAACAGCTGGGAATTATTCCTGCCGGTAATTGTTCCGATGGGGATTTCTTGCGAAGAACTTTTGTTGACATCATTGGGACCTTGCCAACCGCATCAGAAGCCAGGTCGTTTCTGACTGACAAAAACCCAGATCGTCGTAGTCGCCTGGTCAAGCAACTCTTGCAGCGGTCGGAATATGCCGATTATTGGGCACTCAAGTGGGCTGATACGCTCCGCGTCGAGCGACTTAAGTTAGGACGCAAGAACGCCTATTCTTACTACAGCTGGATCCATGACAGTTTTCGCAAGAACAAACCGTTTGATCAGTTTGCCCGCGAGCTGGTGACGGCTGAAGGTCCCCTTAATGAATTACCGGCTGGACAGTTTTATAAATCAGTTGGCAGTCCGAAGGATTGGGCCAGTACGGTCTCGCAGGTGTTTCTGGGCATTAGGATTGAATGTGCGCAGTGCCACCATCATCCCTTTGATCGCTGGAGTCAGCAGGATTATTACGGGATGGAGGCATTTTTTACACAGGTTAAGTTCAAGAATACGTCGCGCGGTGAGGCAATCCTGGCTGACGGAAGTCCCAAGACGACACATCCACGGACAGGTCAGGAAATCTTTGCCTATCCTTTGGCAACTGAGATGCCTGCGGAACATCCGGCCGGGGATCGACGCACGGCACTGGCGACCTGGATGACCGGTGCCAATAATCCCTGGTTTGCCCGCAACGTTGCTAATCGCCTCTGGGCCCACTTCATGGGTCGTGGCCTGGTCGAGCCGGTTGATGATTTTCGACTGACGAATCCACCGAGCAACCCCGCTTTGCTCGACGCCCTGGCGCAGCATTTAATTGATCATAAATATGATCTGCATGCCTTGATCGAAGTTATTACTGCTTCGCAAGCTTATCAGAGAGCGACGACAGTGAACGCAACCAACCGTATCGACGAAGACAACTACTCACGTTTTCTCTTCAAACGAATGGATGCCGAAGTGTTGCTCGATGCGATCTGCCAGGTGACCGGTGTCGAAGAGAAGTTTGCTGGCATTCCAAAAGGAAGTCGGGCTATCCAGCTTTGGGATAGCGCGGTACCCCACTATTTTCTTAAGACGTTCGGTCGACCTGTTCGAGTCACGGCCTGTACCTGCGAACGAGCTGTTGCACCGACGGTTGGCCAGGTGTTGCATATCCTGAACGCACCTGGAATTCAACAAAAGCTCTCCCATGTTGGAGGTCAGATTTCAAGTCTAGTGGCCAGGCATCAGGACTCAAGCGATCTTGTGGAGGAGCTGTACTTGTTGATGTACAGTCGTTTTCCGACAGATGCAGAACACAAAAATGGAATTAATTACTTGAATAATCAACCAAATCGGCAATTAGCTGCAGAAGATTTGTGTTGGAGTATGATGAACTCCATAGAGTTTGTCTTCAATCATTAGTTATAATAGAGATAACAGTTAACTGGCATAGCCGCAGGGTTAACCTAAAGGAGCCTTTTAATGACCAGGCGAAAAGGTTTTTGTGACGGTATTGGACGTCGTGACATGCTTAAGATTGGTGCCGCTGGTGCCATGGGATTTGGTGTTTCCCTGCCGCAGCTTTTGCAGCAGCGGGCGGAGGCGGTCAATCGACCAGTCGAGGATATTTCGTTTATCTGTGTCTTTCTGCAGGGCGGCTTGTCGACGATCGATACCTGGGACATGAAACCAGATGCACCCGCCGAATTCCGCGGTGAGTTTAAACCCATTTCGACAAATGTCCCCGGCATTCAACTCTGTGAACATTTGCCCAAGCTCAGCAAGGAAATGGACAAGCTGGCCCTGGTTCGGTCTTTTGGTCATAGCAATTCAGGCCATGGGCCTGCTGACCATTTCATGTTGACCGGTTACCATCCGACCGCCGGATTTAATGGTTCACTGAAGCCGAATAATCAGAAACCAGCCCATGGCGCAGTGATTGCCCGGCAACTAGGGCCCCGTGGTTCCGTTCCACCGTATGTTTGTTTGCCCAAGATGCACAACAGCGCAGGGGCATCTTACCTTGGTTCCACGTCAGCCCCATTTGTTGTGGAGGCTGATCCGAATGCCCCGAATTTTGCAGTGCCTGACTTGGCGCCACCGTTGAATATTTCGGCTAGTCGACTTGGCAATCGACAACAGTTGCTGAAGACGGTAGATCGTTTTCAACAAGCACAGGAAGTCCAGGCAAATCAGACAGCGAAGACCCTCAGCACCTTCCAGCAAAAAGCTTTCGACTTAATGACTTCAGAAGCAACCAAATCCGCTTTTGATATCGGACAAGAACCCGAGAAGCTTCGCGATGAATACGGCCGACATTCGTTGGGCCAGTCTTGTCTTATGTCACGACGACTCGTCGAAGCCGGTGTGCGCTGCGTACTGCTAGATCACACGAATTGGGATACCCATTACAACAACTTTAGTGTCCTGAAGGATGACCTGTTACCACATCTTGATAGTGCCCTGTCGACCATGTTACGGGACCTGGAGGAACGGGGCATGTTGGAAACGACGTTGCTATTGATTACGGGTGAATTCGGACGAACTCCTCGTGTCAATGTCCACGCTGGCCGTGACCACTGGGGTCCCAGCAGTGCAATCGCCATGGCGGGAGCAGGGATTCAAGGCGGGACAGTCGTTGGTGCGTCCAATGCCAGGGCCGAACGACCAGAAACCAAGCCGATTGGGCCGGCTGACTTGGCAGCCACGATCTATCACTGCATGGGAATTGATCCCAAAACGGAATACAAGACCGTGGAAGGTCGCCCAATTCCAATCGTGCCTGGTGAAGGCAAAGTGATTAAAGAACTGTTCTAAATACCGTTGAAGCGGTTACCTAAATAAGGAAGCACGTTCCATGCCAGCGATTCGCTCCTGGTTATTGATGGCCTGGCTTGGTGTGGGCCTCTTAACTACCTCACCACTGCACGCCGATGCGCCTTTCGTGTCGTACATTTTTCCGGCCGGTGGACAACGAGGAACCACGGTTCGTTTTCATGTCGGTGGACATTACCTCCGAGATGTCTGCCGGTTCGAAATGCTGGGACCAGGTATTGTCGGGCCAGCTCAGCTAAAACAGTCCAAGCGAACTCTCTGGTTTGAAGGTCCACGGATCCCGATGCCAGCCTCCCAGGCCAAGGAAGACTATCCGAAGGAACAGTGGGGTCAACTGACGATTGATGCACAGGCGGCCAGCGGTTTTCGCCGCTGGCGAGTTTGGACATCCCAGGGGGTGACCCCAACGATGAAGTTCGTGGTTGGTGACTTACCAGAAATCGTGGAACAGGAAATTGATGGTCGACCGGTACCACAAGCAGTCAAATTGCCCGTGACGATCAACGGCCGAATTTTTCCACGGGAAGATATCGATATCTGGACCTTCCAGGCAAAGGCAGGGCAATATTATGTTTGTGAAGTGATGGCCCAGCGACTTGGGTCGCCACTTGATTCGCGATTGATCATTGTTGATCCCTCCGGAAAAACGGTTGCTCAAAACACCGATGGCATCGGCCAAGATTCTCGGTTGCGTTTCCAGGCGACTCAAGATGGTCTCTATCAGGTGCGCATTCACGATGTTGAGTTTCGTGGTCTTCAACATTACGTCTATCGGCTTTCAATCCGAGACGGATTTTTTGTTGACCATGTCTACCCGCTGGGCGGACGCAGAGGATCAACCATTCCAGTCCAACTCTTTAGCCAGGGGGAACCGCCCAGGCAGATGCAACTGGCGATGCCAAAAACAGGTCCCGCAAAACAATTGTCCAGCGTTCACGTGGATGGTAAGGCAAGCAATCGTTTTGCCCTTGATGTCAGCGATTTGCCGGAATTCCAAGAAACACTCAGTGATCAAGATGCAGCAGAAGGGGGAGAATGCAAAGTTCCTGCTGTTATCAATGGTCGCATTTCTAAGGCAGGCCAGGTCGATACGTGGCATTTTACTGGTCAAAAAGATGCGACGCTCCAGTTTGATTTGCTGGCCGAACGACTTGGATCACCCCTCGATTCCGTCATGAGACTGATTGATGCCGAGGGAAAACAACTTGCTCATTCAGATGACATGAGCAAGAACGTGTCTGATTCACAGTTCAAGTTCAAGTTGCCAGGTGACGGACGGTACACGATTGAGGTCAAAGAACGTTTTGCCAGTCGCGGTGGCTTGCAATATGCTTACCGACTTTATGTTGCTCCCCAAACAACCGAACCCGCTGGGTTTTCTTTGCAGTTACCTGCTGATGCCCTTACGCTTGATCGAGGTGCAGAAGCCAAGCTTAAGATCGTGGCCACGCGACAAGGCGGTTTTGCCGGGCCCATCGTCCTTGGCCTTCAGGGCTTGCCCTGGGGAGTTTCCTGCCAGGAAATAACCATCCCCGCGAAAAAGAACGATGCGACGCTGGTTCTCAAGGCAGAGGACGTTGCCCGGGTCAGGGTACTCCGAGTTCAAGTGATCGGAAGGGCCAAGATTGATGAAGATCAGGAGGTCGTGGAAATTGCGAAGACGTCGGCGTCTTCAGACGACGATATGGAGCTGGATCACCTCATGCTTGCTGTGGCGATGCCAACACCATTTAAAGTCATTGGCGAATTTGAGACCAAGTATGCTGCACGTGGGTCAACCTATCACCGCCATTTCACGATTGAACGCGGTGGGTTTGAAGGACCAATTGAAATTCGTATGGCCGATCGCCAGGTCCGACACTTGCAGGGTGTGACGGGTGGTTCGCTGATAGTGCCTGCCGGGCAGTCGGAGTTTGATTACGCAGTTAACCTCGCACCGTGGATGGAAGTCGGGCGCACCAGCCGCACTTGTGTGACCGCGATTGGTTTCCTGGACGACGAATATGGAACACGACATGAAGTAAGTTCTACCTCTCACGGCCAAAATGACCAGGTAATTCTGCTGGTCGATCCAGGACAACTCGATGTTAAAGTTCAGCCACAATCGGTGGTTTGGAATGCAGGTCAAACACAGGACCTCGAAATCAAACTGGGTCGCGGCCAAGGGCTTAGTCGGGCAGCACGAGTCGAGTTGATTGTGCCTCAGCATATGCAGGGCGTGCATGCTGAACCGCTCCTGATTGCTGCTGGAGAGAACCGCGGGGTATTGAAAATACGATATAGCAAGGAGTTGCGTGGCCCCTTTAATATGCCGCTGACGGTGCGTGCCACCGTACTGGTAAATCAGCATCCGTATACCGCTGAACAAAAATTTGAAATCATCAGCACCCGCTAGTTAAACTCGCCGGCTCACTACAAAATTGCTTGGCGACCCTCTTGAATATCCTCTTTAAATGGTTGTTAGGTGCCACGCTGGCAATCTACAATCAAGGCTAGTGCTGCCAGTCGTGTTGCGGCTGTTTCTAGTGTTTTAAGAGAAAAAAGGTTCGGCAATCGAATGAGAATAGCGCACGTGGAACAAGATCGTCGGCTGGTAATGAAGGCGATCATTTGCCTGTCTCTGTTGGGAGTCGCCTTGCATGAACCTGTGCATATCCTGGCTGCACCACCTGCAGGTGCCATCTCACTCTTCAACGGTAAAGACTTGACGGGTTGGGATGGTGATCCAACTCGCTGGTCTGTTCGCGAAGGCGCGATCACCGGACAAACCACCGCTGATCGACCCCTGGAACATAATACGTTTCTTATTTGGCGCGGGGGAACGCTGGAAGACTTTCAATTGAAGCTGAAATTTCGTATCGAGGGAGAAGAGGGTTCTGGGAATTCAGGGATCCAGTATCGGAGCAAGGAATTAAAAGAGCTGGGTAAATGGGTACTGGGCGGTTACCAGGCGGATATCGATCTCACGAAAAAGCACATCGGTATCCTCTACGAAGAAAAAATGCGTGGAATCATTGGTCCCCGGGGACAACAGGTCATGTTGGTGCCCAAAACCGGAGCACCCCCAGCCGCTGGCAAGAAAAAACGCCGGCCCAAATCAGAGATCCGAAAAACCGGTGACATTGAAGGTGTCGACGAGGCGATTGCCAAACTGGAACCAGGGAAGTGGAATACTTATGTAATTTCAGCTCGAGGACGACGATTGACCCATTCGATCAACGGCCAGATGACAGTACAGGTGGTCGACAAGGATTCAAAACATTGGGCTGCAAAAGGCCTGTTGGGCCTGCAATTGCACCGCGGCAAACCAATGACAGTGCAGTTCAAAGATATTACTCTCAGGCGGTTTGTGAAGGCAGCGGCTCCTAAAAAAACGACCAGCAGTGTGGGGGCACAAGCAACGCCGGTCGACAAGGTCCGGGTTGCTAAAGATTTCCAAGTGGAATTGGTTTATTCCGTACCACGAGAAAAACAAGGGTCGTGGGTTTGTGTTACGAATGATCCCCGAGGACGCTTGATTGTTGGCGATCAGTACGGCCAATTATACCGGGTCACACCACCAGGGCTGGATGGATCGGCAGACGAAACCAGGGTTGAGTCTTTGGCTGCAGAAATTGGAATGGCCCAAGGATTGCTTTATGCCTTTGATAGCCTTTATGTCGTCGTTAATGGAATGCGAAAACGCCAGTCAGGCCTTTATCGCTTGCGAGATACTACGGGTGATGACCAGTTTGACGAGGTTAAGCTGCTAAGAGAATTCACAGGACCGACTGGAGAACATGGTCCCCACGGAATTCGCTTATCCCCTGATGGGAAGTCGCTCTACATTTGTGCTGGCAATCATACTGACTTGCCTGAATTAGCTCGTTCACGGGGTCCTCAGAACTGGCAGCTAGACCAGTTGTTGCCGCGACTCTGGGACGCGACTGGACACGCGACTGGTATTTTGGCCCCGGGAGGTTGGATCTGCAAAACCGATCCGGATGGTAAGGAATTCGAATTGATCAGTAGCGGATTTCGTAATGAATACGATATCGCGTTTAATGCTGAAGGTGAGTTGTTTACCTACGATGCAGACATGGAGTGGGATATCGGTGCACCCTGGTATCGTCCTACGCGTGTCAACCATGTTACCAGTGGCAGCGAGTTTGGCTGGCGTAGTGGGACTGGGAAATGGCCCAGCTACTACTTGGATAGCTTGCCAGCCGTGGTTGATATCGGGCCGGGATCTCCCACCGGTATTACTTTTGGGACGGGTGCTAAATTCCCAGAAAAATATCAGCGGGCACTTTTCATTGCGGACTGGAGCTACGGGGTTGTTTATGCGGTCCATATGACCCCCGATGGCGCTTCCTTTCGTGGTAAAGCTGAACCGTTTGTTTCTGCAGCTGCGCTGCAGGTTTCCGACATGGTGGTGAATCCAGGTGACGGAGTACTCTACTTTACTGTCGGTGGCCGCGAAACCCAGTCCGGCTTATACCGAGTGCGTTACACAGGAAAAGAGTCGGTCGCCGTCGCCGGCAAACAGATTGACGCTGGGACGACCCCTCGGACTCAGCGACGAAGGCTGGAAGCATTGCATGGTGACCATGATCCGAATGCCGTTCGAGAATTGTGGCCCTTCCTCGGACACCCCGATCGCTTCATTCGCTTTGCTGCACGAGTGGCCCTGGAACACCAGCCGGTAGATACCTGGCGTAAACGTGCCTTTCGAGAGACCGAGCCACAAACCATGCTTTCGACATTGGTTGCGATGGCGCACCAGGGAACCGCAGCTGACAGTGAGCAGGTCCTGAAATCACTAGCCAAGCTGACCTGGGAAGAACTCAGCCCGTCTCAACGACTCGACATGTTACGCTGTTACCAGCTCGTCTTCATTCGGCTTGGTGCTCCTGGTCAAGAGTCAGCCAAGAAATTGCAAGAGCGTCTCGAACAATGGTATCCGAGTGCGGACCAGGTAGCGAATCGAGAACTGTGCCAACTGTTGGTCTATCTGAAATCTCCCCATGTACTCAGCAAGACGCTTGAATTGTTGAGCAAGGCGAAGACCCAGGAGGAACAGATTCATTACGCCTTGGTATTGCGGAACGTTAAGAAAGGGTGGCAGCTGGATCAACGGCGATCTTATTTTGGTTGGTTCGAACGAGCCGCAGCGCACAACGGTGGACATTCGTTTGACGGTTTTCTGCGCAATATTCGTAACGATGCCATTGCAGGAATGACTGCTGACGAACGCAACGCACTCGCCGATATCTTGAATCGCAAGCCGGTAGTTGTTGAGGAACAAAAGCCACAGCGGCCCATCGTTAAGAAGTGGGCGGTGGAAGACCTGCTCTCAGAAGTAGCCAATCCATCTGGTAAACGCGACTTGAATCGCGGTCGTGAGTTGTTCTCGGAAGCATCCTGCTTTAAATGCCATCGGTTGCAGGGAGAAGGAGGTTATGTCGGCCCAGATCTAACTGCTGCCGGTCGTCGCTTTAATGCGCAGAACTTCCTGGAAGCGATATTGGAACCGAGTCGAGTCATTTCCGATCAGTACCAGGCGACCATGTTCCTGATGAAAGATGGACGAACCATTGTCGGTCGTATCGTCAATCTGAAAGGAAAGGATTATCGAGTTCGCACAGATCAGCTTAATCCTGGTGTACTGACGCCCGTGGCGTATAGTGATATCGAGGTCATGAAACCGTCGCCAGTTTCCATGATGCCGGCTGGTTTGCTTGATACCTATCAGAAAGATGAAATCCTGGATCTGATCGCCTATGTGCGGAGCGTTGTCAATGTTGATGAGCAAGTGCAGCAACCCGGAGATGTTCCCAGCGGGTTTCGCAGACGGACGAAGCGGGCAGCAAACAAGAAACGACTGGCCACGAAACCGAACGTCGTCCTGATTATTTCGGATGATCAAAGCTGGACCGACTACAGCTTTATGAAGCATCCCGTAATTAAGACTCCTTCCCTTGATCAGCTGGTCCGGCAAAGTGCGACCTTTACCCGGGGTTACGTTCCGACAGCGCTCTGTCGTCCATCATTGGCCACGATGATTACGGGGCTTTATGCACATCAGCACAAGATTAGCGGAAATGATCCGGCAATACCTGCTGGTGCGACGCGCCAGCAATTAGCTAAGGATGAGGGTTATGCTGAGCAACGAGCGAAGTTGATTTCTCATATCGGTAAACACGCTACCATCCCGCGGCTGTTGCAGCCCGCCGGTTACTTGAGTCACCAGAGTGGGAAGTGGTGGGAAGGCAGTTTTCAGCGAGGCGGGTTTACCCACGGAATGACGCGAGGTTTTCCGAAGCCGGGTGGACGCCATGGTGATGATGGCTTGAAAATTGGTCGGAATGGGATGAAACCAGTTTTTGACTTCATGGATATGTCGATTCAAGAGGAGAAGCCGTTCTTTGTATGGTATGCACCCTTCTTGCCCCATACGCCCCACAACCCACCACAGCGACTCTTGAAGAAATACCAGGCTGAGGGGCGCCCCATTGCACTGGCGAAATATTATGCCATGTGCGAATGGTTTGACGAGACCTGCGGACAACTGTTGGGCTACTTGGACAAGAAAGAGATCACGGACAATACACTGGTGATCTATGTGACCGACAATGGATGGATCCAGCGAACCCCGGAAACGAAAGCACCCGCCAACTGGAGAGGTAGCTATGCACCCCGGTCGAAGCAATCGCCAAATGAAGGAGGTACAAGAACTCCCATCATGGTTCGTTGGCCCGGTAAAGTGAAGCCAGCAATCTACGATACGCTGGTGAGTAGTATCGATATTGCCCCCACGATTTATGCCGCTTGTGGAGTCAAAGCTCCCGCTGGGTTGCCGGGCATCAATCTACTGGATGTTTGTCGCCATCGAGAGGAAAATCCCTCGGCTGCCGACAAGCGGAATGTACTGTTTGGTGAAAGTTTCGCGCATGACATTGCGAATATCAATCGTCCTGCTGAAAGCCTCATCTTCCGCTGGTGCATTCGAGGCCAATGGAAACTGCTACTCACCTATGACGGCAAGGTTGGTCGCTATGCGTTCACGCATTTACGCTCCAATCGCAAACCCCAATTGTATAACCTGCTGGAAGACCCTCATGAAAATAAGAACCTGGCTGACAGTAATCCAGAAATCGTAAAGCAGTTGACCAAGCTGATAGAAGAATCCTGGGATGGGAAATGATCCAGTCGACCAGGTTGGTTAACGCTGACGATTCCTCCCTCCTTGTTAGTGAAGCAAATTGAGAAAGGTGTCCTGATGCTTAGCTACCGAACGCTGGTCCCAGTTCTGCTAGCCGTAAGCCTGGCGATGGTTATTGATCGTTCGGTCAGGATGAGTGCCGATGAACCTGCGGCCAAAGCAGTAGCCGAAACGAAATCGGCTGTCACCCGGGCTTACGATAATCGCTTAACGAGGCTAAACAATCCGGTACCGCTACTGGCCGACTATCCCCAGTACGTTCAACCTGTAAAGGAAACGGTCCGCTACGAGGCTAATCCCCTTGTGGTTGATCCGGATGCAGATTTATCGGTTCGAGCCTGGCGGTTTTCTTATAATGCCCGTGGCATTATTGAAATGCCTAATTATTTAAGGGCTGATCGAACTGCGGTCATCATGGTGCATCCCTGGGGCATTGATGACGGGCAGGGCTGGCGAACTCCGGAACCCGCAGGAGTCGCGGACTTTTGTACCCTGGAGAAAAATCACCTGGCCGCAGGGCACACGCGAGAGGTAATCAACCCCTTTTTAAAAATGCTACGCAGTGACGTAGCCCTAGTGATGTACAGCCTGCGCGGTGACGAAGATCCAATTCGCCGCAAGTTGTATCGTTCCTACGATCATCGTCCGTCCGCCGCGATGCGCAAGGAAGGTGCCCGGGAATTGAAAGAAAAGCTCAACACGTTTCCTTATCGAGGGGAACCACTTCCCAGCACTCTGAAGCTGTCGGCGAAGAATCCTGTACGTGATTATTTTCAACAGTTTCCCGGGCTGGATCCAGGAGACAAGTATAATCATGCCGGATTCTGGCAACTGCCGATTCCGGTCACCAGGGATGTTGATGTTGATCCAGACGATGTGGTTATTTACGACCGACAGGGCTACCAGCTGTTGAAAGAGTTCTTGCAGCGTGAAGGGATTCATCATGTCCTGCTGACCGGTTATGCTACCGACATGTGTTTCTGCGAGACGACTGCAGGGTATGAGAACCTGTCAAAAGACTTCAATGTCTTCCTGGTCGGTGATGCTACACTGGCAACGTTTCCTGCCAACTCGAGCCCACGCTATGCTACCAATAGCTCGATTTCTTTTGCTTCACTCAATCAACTAATCACCCAGGTTTCCTGGGTCCGCAAAATGAAGAAGAAATAACTAGCAAGCTTTTCGTGGAGAACAAGACTATGCAGGCGAGTCCGAACAACCCTATTCGCAGGCGTCGGTTTTTAGCTGGCAGCCTGGCAGCAGGCTTGGTTGCCGCAACTGCCGGTCCCTCGATGGCTATGCGTCGCCAGAAGCCAAAAGCACAGATTGCCATCACTCTCGACTTAGAAATGAGCCGCCACTATCCCAAGCGTGGACTCACCGAGTGGGACTACCAGAAAGGAAATCTTGATCAGGCGACTAAGGAGTATTCAGTCAAAGCAGGTGAACTGGTCAAGAAACGTGGCGGCGTCCTTCATTATTTCTGTGTTGGTCGCGTGCTTGAACAGCCAGATGTCAGCTGGCTGCAGAAGTTGGCTGAACTGGAACATCCCATTGGCAATCATACCTACGACCATGTGAACTTGCGGGCGACAACGCCAGCGATGGCACAATTTCGTTTCCAACGGTCACCCTGGCTGGTCAAAGGAAAAACGGTTCCAGAAATCCTTCGCGAGAATATTCGACTGACCACAATTGCTCTCAAGGAACGAGCTAAGATCGACGTGAATGGTTTCCGTACACCGGGCGGCTTTCGCGACGCACTCAATGGGCGCGAGGATCTGCAGCAATTATTGTTGGAGCAAAAGTTTTCCTGGGTTAGCTCCAAGTATCCCAGGCACGCTTATGGGAAACCGAAAGAACAACCGACAGAAGACGTCTACCAGTCGATCGTTGATGCTCAACAACAGGCCCAACCTTTTCGCTATCCGAGCGGATTAATCGAGATACCGATGAGTCCCATCAGTGATGTGGGTGCTTTTCGCAGCACGTTTTGGAAGCTGGATTATTTCTTAGAGGCAATTACTCGAGCAGTCCGGGCCGTCATTGCTCGTGGGCAAGTTTTCGATTTCCTGGCGCATCCTTCTTGCCTGGTGGTCGAAGATCCGGAAATGAAAACAATCGAGCGAATCATGGACCTGGTAGCCGATGCCGGTGACCAGGCAGAGATTGTTGGTCTCGATACGATTGCCAAGCGTGTTCCACCCCTGAAACCGTAGTTCGCTTTTTATTGAAGCAAGTCGGTTTGCCGCAGTAACTGCTGCGCATCAATGGCCGGGGAGCCACTGATCCGGGTTCCAGGATCTGGATCCTCGTTCGGTTCGCTCGTGGAGGTGGAAAGCTGACTCGCTTCCTGCTCACGACGTGCCATGCTAGAAAAAGGCTCGTCATTGGCCGACAGCTCCAACTCGCCTCGCAGAATACGAATATCTGCCGGCGCTTCAATCCCCAGGCGGACAGCACCGCCTGTCACTTGCAGAACCTGGATAGAAATGTTTTCTCCTACCAAGATGCTCTGGCCAACCTTTCTTGATAACACCAGCATCGAAACCTCCTTGCCACTTTGGCATCCTTTCCTAATCAAAATCCGCCATTGAATTCGAATAGTGTACAGATGTACCCTACCTGTGTCAAGCGCAAAACCAGACAGGAAAACGGTGGTAGTATGCCAGTGCTTTAAATCGAGGAGTTTCAGCCGTTTAGGCGGTCGGTTTCCATTTGGGATCGTACTGGCGACCCCACAGCTTCATCGCTTCCGCATCACCGGTGATGTGACCATTGTCAGCACTACAGTTCAGACTGCGTCCTGTGCGCTGAGCAATATTACCCAGGTGACATAACATAGTACTGCGGTGTCCGATGGCGATTTCGGAATTCAGTTCCAGTGGCTTGTCGGTGCGAATGGCAGTTAGGAAATTGTCGATATGCTCGATATCTCCTCGGGAGGCAGTCTTGCGATCGATTTCTTTATTCTTTGGATCGTAAATGACATAACCATTGTCAATCATTTCCAGGCAGCCATTCGTTCCATAGAATTTTACGAAGCCACTACCATTACGATTACAGCTAAGTCCTTGCCAGGTGATTTGTTTACCCCCGGCAAACTCGAATGCAACGCTATGCGTGTCAGGTGTCTGCTGATCATCCTGGTGATGATACCGTCCACCGCTGGAAGTAACCCGCGTTGGGTATTGGACCTGCAGTCCCCAGCGACAGACATCGAGAGAATGAATGCCGTTGTTCCCCAGTTCACCGTTACCCCAATGCCAGAACCAGTGCCAGTTGTAATGGACTCGGTTGTCCATATAGGGCGTACGGGGTGCTGGTCCCTGCCAAAGGTCATAATTGAGTTGACTGGGGACATCAGCCGGTTTACCGGTGCCGATCGATCCACGTGCATTGTGGTACCAGGCTCGTGCCAGGTAGACCTTACCGATGGCTCCCTCCTGCAGCCGTTGAATGCCTTCTGAAATGGCGATTCCACTGCGGCGCTGAGAACCCATTTGGACGGCTCGCTTGTGCTTACGTGCAGCTGCGACCA
>Ga0310344_10002521_pt1 | contig 13783 bp, 19 predicted proteins | sample HC15DNA20200_MG_FD_203801 | JGI IMG/M metagenome (GOLD analysis project Ga0310344, IMG submission 203801) | Marine microbial communities from station ALOHA, North Pacific Subtropical Gyre - HC15-DNA-20-200_MG | ecosystem: Environmental > Aquatic > Marine > Oceanic | place: Pacific Ocean: North... | reverse complement strand
GAAACCCAATTATCTTTGAGTTCAATAGAATCATGATCATGTAGATATGGGGTACAGACATAACCACCTCTAGATTTAGATTTTCCAGTCATAAATGTCAAAATTCTAGTAAGTAATTAAATTTGTTTAAAGATTGGCAAAACTAATAATTAATAAATCAAAAAAATATCGAAAAATAAGTCCCCACTTAGCTCAGCCTGGTAGAGCTTCCGGCTGTAGTTGTCGGCTTAGGGCTGAATAACAGTGGTCTACTAGGCATACAGAAACCGGGTTGTCGAAGGCTCAAATCCTTCAGTGGGGACCATTATTTTTAATTAAGGATTAATTACTGCACGTCCCAAAATTTTTCGATTTTTTAGATCATCCAAAGCATGTGTTGCTTCATCTAATGTGTAATGTTTAGAAACAATTGGATTGATTACACCTTTTTTAGCAAGATCAATTAGTTCAACCATGTCATTATAATTCCCAGTATATGCACCTTGAATTGTTATTGCTTTAAGTGGAACAGATACTAATGGTAGTTCTACTGAACCACCAAATAAACCAACTAGAATAATACTTCCTCTTTTCCTGATGACTGACAAATCAAGTTTTACTGTTGGTGGTGCATTTACAAAATCTACTATACCGTCAACACCTTTTTCATTACAAATAGACATAATTTTTTGTGTTGCATCACTTTCTTTTGTATTAACAGTGTGTGTTGCTCCCAATTCTTTTGCGGTGTTTAATTTTTCGTCATCAAGATCTGCACAGATAATCTTACATTTTGTCATATGACTTGCTAATTGTACACCCATTAATCCTAAACCACCTGCACCAACAATTAAGATAGATTCAGGATTGTTTACTAATGCTTTTTTGATTGCTGTATATGCAGTTAACCCAGAACATGCAAGAGAGGATGCAGAATCAGGATTTAGATCACCAATGTTTGCCAGGAATTTGTAATCAGGAACAATTACTTGTTCTGCATATCCACCATCTTGGAAAACTCCTAATGATTTAGGAGTTTCACATAGATTTGTATCACCTTTCATACATGTTGAACATTGCCCACATCCAATCCAAGGATAAACTAAAACTGTGTCACCAATTTGGACATCTTTAACAGATTCTCCAATTTTTTCAACCTTACCCACAACTTCGTGACCAGGAGTAACAGGGAACTTTACACCTCTATCAGTAACTTTCATGAAGCCGTCACCAGTATCATATCCGCCTTCCCACAGATGTAAATCACTATGACATACACCCGTAGATAACACCTTAACTAAAACTTGTATTCCAGCAGGTTCAGCAATGTCAACTTGATTTAGTTCAAGAGGCTTATCAGGCTCTATAATCTGTGCAGCTTTCACAAAATGGATTTTTTATTTTATAATATAAGAGTTGACTGATGATGAAAAGAAAATAGAGCCGATAGATATTATTCAATTAAAACTTTAGAATTTCGTGAGCCACGAAGAAACTAAGTCACTTATTTCAAAAGTCCCAATTAACGTATTATTCAATCCTGAAGGAATTCAAAAAAGAGACGTTTGGGAGATAGACCTTATTCAGATTTTATCAATGCTTTTAAAAATTCTTGAAAATGCTGACAAAAAAGATCTTAGAGTAGCAGGAATGGCGGCCTTATCATCATCATTAATCTACAGATTAAAGGTGGAGAGTATTTTTGCATTACAAAAGGCTGCAATGGAGAAAAAACCTCTTCGCCAACGAACAGATGTAGATATAGCCATTCTTGATTTTCCTTATAGACATGAATCAACTTATCCTGTAAGTCTGGATGAATTACTTGATCTATTGGAAAATCTCATAGGTACAATAGCTAATCCAAGAGAAAGAAAGAGTAACAAACTAAATTTTGAACCAATTGAACCTCCTAATTTCAAGGATGTTTTAAATAATTTAGAAAATATCATAGGTGACTACCAGGATCTAATACTAAGAAAACTTGAGGTAAATAATTCAATGTTATTAGAAAAAATCGTTGAAGAATTGGATACTACGAATTCCATAAGATGTTTTTTTGCTATACTATTTCTGGCTAGAGATGAAAAGGTCGATATCTTTCAAGAAGATGAGAGTATCAGGATTACATTAATCAAAGAATGATAACAATTTGATCAATGATATGAAAAGAATGATTTTAAGTCAATTTCGAATGGGAGTGAAATATGGCCAAAGTGGATAATGAGAATGAGGCAACTGCAAGATTAGAATCAGCCCTTTATTCTGCTGGACGGCCATTATCTATGGAAGAATTGATTAGAGCATCAGGCACAGAATCTAGAGCAAAAACACTGAATTTGATCTCAAAATTGATTCAGAAGACCAAGTCATCATTTAAGGCAATAGAGATTGTAAATTTGCCTGATGGTTCTTACGTCTTTCAATTAAAACCAGAATATAGTTCAACAATTGGTAGAAAATATGCATCAAGACCAATGTTAGCAAAAGCTACACAAAAAACATTATCATATATTGCATATGAACAACCGATATCAACTAAACAATTAGTTGAGGTAAGAGGAACTGGTGTTTATTCACATCTAAAAGAATTAACTCAACTTGATTTTATAGAGCATCAAGCAGTTGGAAGATACAAAATATTTACAACTACAGAGAAATTTAGAAAATATTTTGGTATTCAGGGAGATGATGACACATTGAGACAAAAATTATTCAAAAAAGTACGGACTAGAAATACTGGAAACTCTGGGAATTACAATTAATACTCATAAAAATTCTAAATTCTTGCGTTTTGTATAAATTAGAGTAATTCAACATGACTCCATGAAGAAATCAGTAGAGAATCTAAAAACAAGTAAGATAACTGGTGGTATTAGACATCCATTAAAAACTAGACAGAAATTTGAAACCGATAGATATCCAAACGAAGCTGAAATGGGTGAACAGCAAGAAACAGTCACTAGAAAAACTAGAGGTAATAATAGAAAAACTGGTTTGAAAATTGTAAGTTTTGTTAATTTGGTGTTGGAAGATTCAAAAGTAAAAAGATCAAAGATTGTCAAAGTTTTAGAAAATCAAACAAACAATGATTATCAACGACGAGGAATTATTACAAAAGGTGCAATTGTTGAAACAGAAGATGGCAAATGTAAAATTGTTTCAAGACCTGGTCAAACTGGCACAGTAAGTGGAATTTTAATAAAATAGAGATATGAAAGATTACGAACACGTCGTAATCTGGCTTGATTATTTTAATAAGACATTACCACGTAACAAAGGAAGGAAACTATCAAAAGAAAAATGTGTTTTTGATCCATCATTAAAAGAATTAATTGATGCATCTACTGCAGCAGGTTTACAACCAAAAGAAACAGAAGAACAAGTTAGATTTCCAAAAAGGCCATATGTAAGATCTGGTTACATAGTTCTTCCAAAAACAGAAAAAAAGACAGCAATATTAGAAAAAATTTCTCAAAAATTAGTTTCTAAACGAGCAAAACAATCAAAAAAGTAATGAAAATAGCTACAAACTAAAGTTTTGTTGACAGAACTTTATGAAAACTATCAAAACTTTTGAATTTTAATTGCAGGAGGTAGGTGAAGTTATGCACTTAGCCAATAGTGGCAGAGTCATTGTACGACTCAAGTCAGAGGTACCTGAAGGTCAAATTCTTTGTGACAGCAATAGTCAAAAAATTGCCAAAGTTACAGAGTTAATTGGTCCAATATCAAATCCCTTTGCATCTGCCATACCACTAACAAATAACTTGAGAAAGATTAGTGGAAAGAAAGTTTTTGCACTTGATCAAACTCCTGCAAAGAAAAAAAGCAGGAGAAGACATAGATGAGTACACTAGAAATACAATCTTGCTGTAATGAATGTAAATCTCCAGTAGTAGATGACATTCATAATGGTGAGAGAATTTGTTCCGGATGCGGCATTGTCGTTGATGAACAAATGGCTGATATGGGTCCAGAGACAAAGGCATCAAATCTTGAAGATAAGATGAAATTAGCAAGAGCTACTGGACAAACAACACTGGCACAACATGACATGGGAATTGCAACAGACATCTCTATTTCATCCACAGATTTTAGTGGGAAAAAGATTTCAAATACAGTTTCCAGTCAGATGCAAAATCTAAGAAAATGGCAACAAAGAGTTCGAGTAACATCTCCACGTGAAAGAAGACTAACTAATGTCCTGGGTAAGATTTCTGAGACATGTAATAGTTGTAACCTTCCAAAAAATGTGGTAGAGACAGCATCAATGATTTACCGAAGCCTAGATGGTAAAAACATAGAAGTGAAAGGTAAATCTGTCGTAAGCATTACTATTGCAGTAGTGTATATGGCATGCAAACAATGTGGAGTAGTCAGATCCTTAGATGAGATTTGCAAAAATATTTGTGCACCAAAAGATGTTAAAGCAAAAACTAAGTTAGCTGCAAAATACTATAGAAATCTTGTTTTGGAAATAGGAAACGTAGTGACTCCAGTAGTTACTATGGACAAGTATATTTCCAAGATCGCGAATCTAACCAAAACAGATGTAAGAGTTGAGCGACTCGCTTTAGAAATTGCTGCAAAAACAGAGACAAAGAACATTACAGATGGCAAAGCTCCAAACGGTATAGCCTCAGCATATCTGTATGTATCATCAGTTTTGCTAGGACAAAATGTCCTTCAGAGAGATGTATCGTCAGTTTCTGGCATCACAGAAGTAACAATAAGAAATAGAGTCAAAGAGATCCTTTCAACACATAAGATGACTTTGACATTAAGACCTATTTTAGCCAAAAAATAATCCCCCCCTTTCTTCTTTATTTTACATTAGGATTAGCTAAAATTCGTCGAGATTATATACGAATAGCAGAAGGGAAATTTAATGGCAGTACTAGAAATCAAAGATTTACATGTTCAAAGAGAAGGTAAAGAAATTCTCAAAGGTGTGAATTTGAAGACAGGTCCAGGAGAAGTTCATGCAATTATGGGACCGAATGGATCTGGAAAAAGTACATTGTCTTACACACTATTAGCACATCCAAAATATGAAGTCACAAGTGGAGACATTATCTTAGACGGTGAAAGTATTTTAGATTTAACAGCAGATGAAAGAGCAAAGAAAGGATTATTTCTAGGATTTCAATATCCAACTGAAGTTTCCGGTGTTGGTTTTTCACATTTTCTTAGAACATCATACAATGCACTAAGTAAAGCATTGAAAGGTGAAGACAGAGAAGTTTTCATTACAGTAAGAGAATTTCAAAATTATCTTAAAGAAAATATTAATGCAGTAGGATTAAAAGATGAATTTCTATCAAGATACTTGAACGAAGGTTTTTCCGGCGGAGAAAAGAAACGATCTGAAGTATTACAAATGGCAGTACTAAAACCCAAAATTTCAATTCTAGATGAACCAGATTCTGGATTAGATATAGATGCAGTTCAATCTGTTGCAAAAGCAATCAGCCAAGTATCTGACAAAGATTCGACAACAATTGTAATTACTCACTATGCAAGAATTCTAAATTTCTTAGACAAACTAGATCATGTTCACGTATTTGCACAAGGAAAAATCATTAAAAGTGGTGATGCATCATTAGCACAAGATCTTGAAAAACGTGGTTATGATTGGGTTTTAGAAGAAACCAATTAATGGAATCTAAAATTATTTTAAATAATATATTGTTGATGAAAAGTTATGTCAGAAGAAGAAAATAAAAGATATTTTTTTAATTTTTCATTCTTTAAAATCGACCCAAAATGGAGATGGATGGCAGATTTAGCAAAAGAAGAATCTGCAAGAGAATTAGAGAATATTTTGGAAAATACACCAGTCAAGATTAGAACTTATTCAACATTGGGGTTAAGGGAAGACGCTGATTTCTTGATTTGGTTAATGTCTGAATCAGTTGAGGATATTCAAGACACCATTTCAAAGATATACTTGACTGTGGTAGGAAAATACATAACTCCATCAAGAGTGTATTTTTCATCTACCCGTCCATCAATTTATGCTCAAACAAATAGAATTCATTCATTTGTAGGAGGATTAGAAGCTAAGAAATATGCAGTAGTATATCCATTTATCAAAACAAGAGAATGGTATCTACTTCCTCTAGAACAACGAAAACAAATGATGGATGAACATATCAAGGTTAGCCAAAAATATCCACAAGTAGAACTAAACACAACATATTCCTTCGGTATACATGATCAAGATTTCATGTTAGCGTTTGAATCAGATGATCTAAATGTTTTCCAAGATATGATAATGGAACTTAGGGGAACTAAAGTTTCGGCATTTGTAAAAGAAGATGTCCCTATGATCGTTTGCGTGAAAAAAGATATAGTTCCTATAATCACCAGTCTTGGATAATGGATGCATTAAAAGAATGGGCCACGGTTGTAAAGGCTCTAGAACAAGGAAAACAAACTGTAATTTTGAGAAAAGGTGGAATTTTAGAAACAGCATCAGGATTTAACGTTGAATCAAAAAGATTCTTTTTGTTTCCAACATGGGAACATCAAGAAACAAAACATGTGAAGGCTAAATTTCAGAATTTTCTTACTGATGTTTTAAACAAAAAACCAAATGAAGGTTTCAATAAAATTACATCATATGCAGAGGTTTTATTTGAAAAAGATATAGAATCTGCAGATACGATTAATGAATTATCTTCATTTCATGTATGGAGTGATTCATACATTGAGGAAAGAAGAAATTGGATGCCTGAAAAACCAATGAAAGCAGTGTTTTTGAAAACAGTAATAATTCCTGAGTTTAATTTACCATTACAACCTGAATTTGAAGGATGCAAATCTTGGATAGAAATAAATTCTAATTTTCAAGAAGGCAAATCAGCTTTGAAAGAGAATGAAATTGAGTATAGATTGCAAGAATTTAAGGAGATTGTAGGATGAAGTATAAAAAATTAGGAAAAAGTGGAATAGAAGTTTCAGAGATTGGTTTTGGTGCTTGGACTATTGCATTAAACTGGTGGGGAAAAGAAATTGATGAAGATGAAGCTAAAAGAATGCTGAAAAAAGCATATGATTGTGGAATTAACTTTTTTGAAACTGGCGATATGTATGGAAAAGGAAAAAGTGAGAGGCTGATTGGTGAAGTATTCAAAGATATGAGAAATGAAGTGATTATTTCAACAAAATATGGTTATGATTTTGAACAAGTAAAACAAATTGGTCATACAGAATTACCGCAGCAATTTGATGATGTGTTTACACGAAAGGCATTAGACAATAGTTTGGAGAGACTTAAAACAGATTATCTAGACATGTACGGATTACATAATCCAAAGATGTATCATATTAAAGATGACACAATTTTTTCTACGTTAGATAGTCTCATTGAAGAAAAGAAAATTAGATCATACCAGATTGCATTGGGACCAGCAATAGGCTGGACTGAAGAAGGTTTAGAATCTATGAAAAGAAAAAATGTAACAGCAGTTCAAACTGTTTTTAATATTTTAGAACAAACTCCAGGAAATGAATTATTGAATTCTGGAATAGAAAATGATGTAGGAATTCTTGTCAGAGTACCTGACGCATCAGGAATTCTAACTGGCAAAGTTAATGCCGGCACAAAAATTGACGAAAAAGATCATCGCTCAGTGAGAAAGGGAGAATGGATAAAAGCATCATTGAAGAAAGTTGAACAATTAAAGCCAATTGCAGATAGAAATGGATTATCAATTACTGAACTTGCTATCAAATTCATCTTATCAAAACAAGGAATCTCTTCAGTATTTCCTACTGTAATTAGTGAAGAAGAAATTCAAACATTTTCCGATATGTCAGACGGAAAATATCTTAATGATTCAGATATGAAAGAAATTGATGAGTTATACACCAAATGGTGGACAGAAAATCCATATGAACTCAAAGCAACTCAAGTTGCATAGAATTCAGAATTTCACGAATTAGTTGTCATTAAGATTTAATTGTAGATAATTGATGATAATTATGATGGGTTCGTATTCAGTAGTACTTTTTTCATTATTATTTATTTCATCCATTGTTTTAGTATCATCTTTTGAAAGTAGTTTTGCTGACGAGGTTATTGCCACAAGTACTGGGTATGAAGATTCAACAATACTAGAACTAAAAAATAGTAGAGGAAATACGGTAGAAATAGATAGTGTACGAATTTGGTTAGGTGAAGAAAATGACTTTAAATCATTTAAAACTGAACAGGGATGGTTAGGAAAAAAACAACTTAATGGAGTTATTGAATTCACATCTCAAAATAAAGTAAATCCAGGAGAAAGTGTAAAATTTGGAATTAAGACTGTTGTACCAAATCCAGCAATTAATTGGAAGGCACTAGATTCAAATGGAGAAGTGATATCTTCGGCAACTACAAAAGTTACAATTACAAATACAGATAGTGATGAACCAGTATTAAATAAACCAGAATTTGTAGCGATAAAAGATGATTCAGTATTCAGATTAATTCCTGAACAGCCAAATGTAAACTCAGACTTTAGAATTTTGGGAGAAAAATTTATTCCACAACAAAATATTGATTTTTACATACAGGATGATTTTGTAGATACAATTAGAGTAGACAATGACGGAAAAATTCTTTTTACATCAAAAGTACCTTTAATACTTAAAAATGACAGAACAGAATTTGTTTTACGAGATTCTGGAGGAAATGAAAAATTACTCAGTTTAAGAATTTCGGATGTAGAAAATAGGGCATTTTCAGAAACAATAAAACTTTCACTTGGTAATACACCAAAAGATGTAAAGCTTGGAGAACTAATCGCTCTTACTGGAATGTCTACACCAAATACAACAATAACATTAACATCAAAAGATCCAGATGGAAATATTTTGAACATAGATACAGTACCAGTGGGATCTGATGGAAAATGGAGTTATGATAATTTGTTTGCTCCAGATTTGGAATTAGGCACAATTTCTATTGAAGTTGATGATGGAGTTAACACATTACTTAGAAATTTCAATGTAATTAGTTCAAGACTAATCAATGTAGATTCAGAATTTACAAAGTATATACCAGGAGATAATGTAAGTTTTAGCGGAAAAGCAATACCAAATAAAGAAATGTCTATAATTCTGGAAGATTCGATAGGTACACAAATTTTCTCTAGAAGTATAATGGTAGGTGATTCAGGAAGTGTATCTTTTGATATTGATATTTCTAGAGATTCGTTAGAAGGTACGTATATTCTATACTTGTATCAAGGTGATGAAGAAGGAATTACAACTTTTGGAATTGGGCAAGAACCCGAAGCAATTTTAATTTTAAAACCACTGAAATTAAATTTTGCAGTTAACGAGGATGTTGAAATTTTAATTCAAGGAGTTCCTAATGCACAAGTAAGAATAATTCTTGTTGATTCAGCAAATAGAGAGATCTTATCAGAGTCTTTGAATTTAGGAGCAGACGCGATTGAGAAATATAAAATTAAACAAGGAGAGCTGGCAAGTGGCGCATACGTATTAAGTGCACAAAGAGGTGAAAGTGTAAGTGAAGTTAGATTTTCAATTGGATTTACAACAGGCTCCGGAGTCATTACAGTTCAAACAACAAAGACAGAATATCTGCAAGGAGATCCAATTCTAATTTTGGGTAATACAGGTTCACCAAATGCACTATTGGAGATTAAAGTATTAAATTCCAATGGAGAAGTAATTAAAAAAGTTGATACATTTTCAGATCAAATAGGTGTTTTCAAGATGGATAATTTTAAAATTCCTATTGATGGAAGGATTGGAATTTGGAAGATAGATGTAAAAAGTGGTAGTAATTTTGCCTCGGTCAACTTTGAAGTAAGAGGAGATGAAAATATAATGACTTTGACAACAGACAAAATTGTTTATAGTTTAACTGAGGCTATGATTATTCAAGGTACAGGAGGGTCAGGTGGAATGATTTCTCTTAAGATATTCGATTTGGATGGAAATCAAGTCGGTTGTTCTACTTGTAAATTGAGTGTTCCTGGAACGACTGATGGTAACTTTCAAGTTACATGGATGATTCCAATGGATTTGGAATCTGGAGAGTATGAGATTTATGCAGATGATGGAATAAAGAATGCATCTGTAAAATTCATTGTTAGTTGATTAACTAACGGTTTTTATTTCTCAATTTTTTGTGTAATTTGATGAATCTAAAAGATAAGATTGGAGATTATCCAGATTTTCCTAAAAAAGGTATTTTGTTTAGAGATTTTTCACCAATTTTAGGAGACCCATCTGCACTTTCGTTTGTAGTTGAAGAGTTTTCAAAAAAATTTCATCCAAATGATGTAGATATCTTTGCAGGAATTGAGTCTAGAGGGTTTATCTTAGCATGTGCATTAGCTCTAAAATACAATAAAGGAATGATTCTTTTAAGAAAAGCAGGAAAATTGCCTGGAAAAACTGTCAAAGCATCATATACAATTGAATATGGAAAAGCAGTGATGGAAGTTCAAAAAGATGTTATACAAGAAGGGCAAAGAGTTCTAATTTGTGATGATTTGCTTGCTACAGGTGGAACTGCAAAAGCAGCTGCACAATTAATTGAAAAAATAAAAGGAAAAGTGGTTGGATTTGCATTTATTATAGAATTACTTGAATTAAATGGCCGAGAAAAGATTAAAGATTATAGATCAGAATCGTTGGTGGAATATTAATGGACGAAACTGCAGAGATTGGTATTTTTGGTGGAACGGGAATATATGATTCAGGATTATTAAAAGAACCAGAAGAAATTGTAATAGACACACCATATGGCAAACCATCTGATTCAATAACAATTGGAGAGTTTAATGGAAGAAAAATTGCATTTCTGCCAAGACATGGTAAAAAACATACGATTCCACCACATATGATAAATTATAGAGCAAATATTTGGGCTTTCAAAGAATTAGGTGTAAAGAGGATAATAGCACCATCAGCAGTTGGTAGTTTAAAAGAAGAATTTGCACCACGTCACTTTGTCATACCAACACAATTTTTAGATTTTACAAAATCACGCAAAGGTTCTTTTTCAGAAGAAGGACGAGTGATACACATTTCAGTTGCAGATCCATTTTGTCCAGAATTACAACAGGTCATTTTAGATACTGCAAATGGGCAACAGTTAGAAATTCACAAAGATGCAACTTATGTTTGCATTGAAGGACCAAGATTTTCAACTAAAGCAGAATCAAAATTTTACAAAAGTACGGGTGCAGATATTATTGGAATGACATTAGTTCCAGAATGTCAATTAGCCAGAGAGGCTCAAATATGTTATGCATCAATTTCAACTATCACAGATTATGATGTTTGGGCAGAAAAACCAGTTACAGCAAAAGAAGTTATGGAGACACTTTCAAAAAACGTTGAATTAACGAAAAAATTACTTACTGAACTAATCGAAAAGATTCCTACAACAAAATCATGTGCTTGTGAGAAAGCATTAGAAGAAGCAGAGTTTTAGTCATCCGCAAAAGATTCTTTTTTTAGTCCCTCAGGAAGATTGAGATCCCCTTGTATTAGATTTCGTTGCAGTGTGCTAATCACGTCATCTAGGCTATATCCTAGAACTTGAATATTTTTTTCTACATCTTCAGTTAATTTCACGCCTACATTTTGTCCACCAATTCTACCAAATGCAATAGCAGTGAAAGGAAAAGAATTTTCATCAATTTGAAAAATACCAATAATTTTTGCAGCCATCTGTGTGCCAGTAATTTCTGTGATGTTAACTATAAGATTCAAGATTAGATTTCAACTGCACGGTGTAGATGGTCTAAAACAAGAAAACTTGAATGAAAATCATCTACAATTTTGTAATCTTCAATTTTAAGATTAATAATTTGTTCATCAGTTGTTTCAAATTTTATTATACCAGATTCTTTTAATTTGACTAATTTCCATTTATCTTTCCCTTTTTGTAATTTACTTACAAGGACTGCCCATTTTTCATCATCATCAATTCTTGGCATTCCAACAATATCAGTAATAGAATCGATTCCTAATGTTTTTTCTTCACAAAATGTTTTCATGCAAACTGCACATCTCCAAACATCAACAGAGCCAATAGTTCTTTCATCTATGTTGATATTTACGGGAGAAAGATATGTTATCTGAGGATTGTCACAGCATTTGTAAATTTCGGGTACTTTTGGTTTTTCATCAGTGTCTCCTAGAGTTTTTCTAGTATAACTTTGTGGTTTTCCTGACGGAGCGTCTGATTCACTCATAGTTTTTTACTTTTTTTGTTATATTTAGTCCTTACATCATCGTATGGTACTTCTAATGCAACACCAATGTTATCAACCTCAAGGTTTTTTTTGAACTCCTTTTGTTCTCTTTCACACATTTTTCTATACATATTAACTGCTGTGAATCTAGGATGCATTGCCTCAAATTCTTCATTTGGCATATCAATGAAACCACCTAATTCAACAAGTTTTTTTGAATTTAGATATGCATCATTAGATGAAATATTTAGATCATTTGCAATCTGTGATGTTTTCATTTTTCCGTTAATTACAATGTGTAAGAATATTTTAGATTGAATTTCTGATAATTTAATTTCAGAAACAAGAATTTGTGTAATTTTTGTAATGTCCATTATTCTAATTATAGTTCAAAATCGTTTTTTTTCTTTTGTGTGAATTTAGGAACTATTTTGAATGCTGTACCTAATGCAATGAAATTAGCTACTAATCCCCCAATTGCACCATATAGCAAATCATTGGTTACAGTCCATACCCCAAAGAATGTAATTAATGTAGGAATCGTAATTATTGCTGCAACTAGAGAACCCTTAGTGATAAGATCGATTTTTGTAACTTTTTTTGTAGAGTTCTCGGTCAACATCTACAGATAGTTTTCAGGCTATAAAAACCAAATATGCTTTATATTTGGTAGAACTATGTTTTTGTGTATTGAGTAAATATGCAAATGCTACACAGCCAACTGAAAAATCGCTAAATTATGTCATACCTATAATACTGCTAATTTTCTTTGGTGTAGTATATGCTATGTCATTAAGAGCAGATAATGGATTTGTCAGTTTCATATTGATTGGGATTGCCTTAGTTACAATAGTTTACTGGACTAGAGCAATTAAGAAAATGGTTATGACACAAAAACCAAAATTCAAAGCAAGGGAACAAGAATCAAAGAATTGGGTATATGATTTAATCAAAGGAGATAATGAAACAGTATTTGTTGCAGAAGTTCCTGGACCAGAAGATAAAATTGCTGTTAGATTAATTGATGGAATTTTGTACATTAGAGGTTCTCAAGGCTTTTCAAGGGAAGTTCAAATTGAAGGTTCTAGAGATATGCAGATTGGAGATTTCAAATATAGAAATGGTGTATTAACATTGAGAATTAATACATCAGAAACTCTTTGATTCCTCTAGTTTTTTTGGCAAATATTTTTCAGTGATATTGTTAAGACCATATTTTGAAAATGCTTCTAGTTCTGCTTTTTTCTTAATTTTTGTGAATACCTCTAGTTCTCGTTTCCACAATCCTTCTTGATACCTAGGATCTTTTAGTAAATCATGACAACGTTTTATGTCAGATTCAGTCATAGGAATGGTTGGAAGTTTGAATTTATCAATGTCTGTTGCCCATACGCCCATCCATTTAGCATCAGGAACGGTTAATTCTCTTAGATGAGCTGCATTTGCAGAACCTGATTTAATTACCATTGCAATATGTTCCCCATACACATCACCATCAGTCAATATAACAACTGGTAATCCCAGTTCATCATGTAAACGCTTTAGCAATGTTCGGGTTGAACGAGGTG
>Ga0310344_10002520_pt1 | contig 13784 bp, 8 predicted proteins | sample HC15DNA20200_MG_FD_203801 | JGI IMG/M metagenome (GOLD analysis project Ga0310344, IMG submission 203801) | Marine microbial communities from station ALOHA, North Pacific Subtropical Gyre - HC15-DNA-20-200_MG | ecosystem: Environmental > Aquatic > Marine > Oceanic | place: Pacific Ocean: North... | reverse complement strand
AATTGACATGGCAGACAGTGTAACAGACGATTACGGGTAACTCTGCACAAGGTTGACTAAAAAGTATTTCCAAATCCTCAGGTGATCATCACATCCAGCAGCCAGCACTCTATAATAATGTCACATCGACAGAAGTTGATCGGGGTCCCGGAAACCAGGAGTACCACTCGATGACAGACTGGTGGCGCAGGTTACAGACACGCTGGATGACATGCCTGGTCGTCGTGATCATGCTGGCCTCTTCGATTACCTGGTACCTCAGCCGTGACACGCTTCCCGAACAAATCATACTGGCAACCGGTGAACCCGGAGGCATGTATCACCAAATCGGTCTCGAACTGAAACAGTATCTGGAACCCGAACTGGGAATCGAAGTAAAAGTGCTTCCGACTCAGGGATCGGATACCAATCTCGAATCCATACTGAATCATGAAGTCGATCTTTCGCTGATGAAAAGCGAACTGATCCGTGACAAACGCCTTGCAACCATCAGTCCGTTACATCCTGAATTTCTCTATGTTATCGCCAGAAAGAGCAGTCACATCCTGTCTCTGAAAGATCTCAAAGGCAAACGGGTCGCGATGGGACACCTGGGAACGGGTTTCCGGTCCAGCGCCCTCAAACTGTTTCGGTACTTCAACCTTCAGGAAATGGATCTGCTGGAAAACCAAAAGCATTTTCGTGATCTGATCGAGTCTCCTGATCTGGATGCCGCGGTGATGATTGCCGGGGTCGAACATTCGGAGCTGCGTCAGGTGATGGCAACCAATCAATTCGAGCTGATTGAGGTGCTCGACAGCCAGGCCATCGGTATGCTCGACTCTCACTATTCAGATGCCATTCTGCCACGTGGCATCCTGCACGGCGATCCTTCGATTCCTACCCGTGACCTGAAAACCGTGGCGAGTACCGCATACCTGGTATCGCTTCAGGACACCTCACCGAAATTACTCAAAGCGGCGCTCAAGGCCCTGCACGAAAGTCCCATTCGCCAGACACTCCCGACGCTCATACGAAAAAACGAAGTACCGGAATGGTCTCCCCTGCAGCTGCATCCGATTGCGCAGCTTTACTTCTATCCCGAAGACAACCTCGGTTTTTTTGCCAACGTCTTTGAATCGATCGCCGCTATCAAAGAACTTTTTGTAGCCCTGTGCGCTATGGCTTACCTGGTGTGGCAACGATGGACGAAATACCAGCAGCGTCATGAACAGGAACAGTTGTCTCATATGAAAGACCGACTCGACCAGTTCCTGAATCAGACCCTGGTCATTGAACAGAACCAGATGTCGGAGACCGATCCGGTCAGCCTGAAACACATGCTGGATTCCGTCACACAAATCAAAATGGACGCTTTGAAAGAATTTACCGATGAACGTCTCCGCAGTGACCAGTCCTTCAGCATTTTCCTGATCCAGTGCTCCAATCTGATCACCAGCATCCAGATGAACATCTCACAACAGCTGCGTGACTAAGTGCCACCGGTTTGCTGTTCGTCAGCCGGATCAGCCTGTAAGCTACACCGAAAAGCTCAGATTGATGGGGGAAATCGTGGCTGATTTTCCATTTCTCATTGCCCGGATTCAGGACTTTTCATCCGGATGTACCTGGTCTTCAACGATCTTGTTAACACGATCCATCTCCCGCTGCACCTTCTCGACAAAAGGGCGCAGTTCTTCACGGGAGAGATCGGAAGGAACCGTTATCGGTGCTGCAGCAATCATAACCGTTCGGGTAAATGGTTTCGGTATCCATAAATCGGTCCAGCTTCCCTTAATGGTCCAGCGGCGCACACATGATGATGCAGTCGGAACGATTGATAACCCACTGCGAGAAGCCAGATAGACGATACCTGGACTGACTGTCCTTCGCGGCCCACGGGGCCCGTCAGGGGTTATCACAATATGTTTCCTTTTGGCCGTGCTTATCATTTCTCGAAGTGCCACCCCTCCTCCTCTTCCCGTTGACCCCCGCACGGTTTCCATGCCAATCGTGCGCATGGCGCTGGCAACAAACAATCCGTCCTGATGGCGGCTCGTTAAGGCTGCGGTATAGGTCTGTTTACCTCCAAAAGTGGGAACCAGCATCGAGTCATGCCACACCATGTAGATATAGCGCAGGCTACCTGGTACTTCGTACGGATTAATATGATCCGCTTCACAGGCTATTTCCAGACGTAACGTCCGGAACAGCAGCTGCAGAAGCCGGGCCAGCAGAGAGCCCACGCAGCGAATGAACAGGGGATTGCGTATTTTCAAAGCACACCCAGGAAAAAAACGAAACACCTTACCATGACAGGCCAGCATCCTGACTGGGTTCAGGAATGTTCGCGAACATGGTATCCGGTTATCCTGTTTGTGTAACCTTCAGTTATCCAGATATCCACGGCCGGAATACCGGTCCAATGTATCCGGCGTCACTCCGCATCGGATAAGACAGCACCGTCGCTGGATTCAGGCCAACATTTCCGGGACCACTTCCGCCGACCGCGGTACCAGGGGTACATGCTGTCCGGTGCGATCAACAAACGTACTGTGCGGATCAATTCCCAGTAAGTGATACATGGTTGCCAGCATCGATTTCGGAGACAAAGGACGATCTTTGACGTCTGCAGCATGCTTGTCCGTTGCTCCAATAACTTTACCGCTGGCGATTCCTCCGCCGGCAAACAAGCCGGAATAAGCACGAGACCAGTGATCTCGCCCGCCACCTTTCGCCTGGTTGAGCTTGGGAGTACGCCCATGCTCACTCAGACATACAATCAGTGTGTCTTCCAGCATACCGCGATCTTCCAGATCCAGCACCAGTCCTGAAAAGGCCCGATCGAACCCTGGCAGAAGCTGGTCGGTCATGCGGGGATAGTGATTCCAATGCGTATCCCATGCATCTCCTGCAAGGCCATATTCATCCCAAAACACACTCACCAGACTTGTACCGGACTCCAGCAATCGTCGCCCGGCAAGACAGGCCTGACCGAAAAGCGTGTGGCCGTAAAGGTCACGTGTAGACGACAACTCACTGCGTACGTCAAGCGCTCGAACCATTTCAGGATTTTCAAGCAATGAAAAAGCTGTCTTTTGAAAATGGCTCAGGGAACTCCCACTGATCGTTTCGGCAAGATCGTCTCGTACGCGATCAAACTGATCCAGGAGCGACTTTCGTCGATTCATCCGGTCCAGTGTCAGCTCGATCGGAGGTTCCGTACTGGCAATGCGGAAATAACTCTCCTTGGTACAGCCGAGATAGGGGTCATGACAGTCCACCTTACGATCCTGTAAGGTCTTGTAAACGGAGCGTGTCGAGTTGCCGACAAATTCCGTCCAAAGAGGATTATAGGCCCCTCCAAGATAAGCTGCGTAGGGACCGGCACGGTGCACTTCACCCACCCGTTGTGTGCTGAACGGAAAGGGCAACGCTACGTTAGCCGCGATACCCGTCTCTGACAACCTTCCATCCCTTTCCATAGCGGCCTGAGCCGCGCTGGTAAAATAGGGATGATGACGCGGATCGTGAGGACTGAGTTCCATCGCGACATCAATCGCAGGAACACCGGTCATTGCAAACGCGACTCCGTGTAGCGGGTACGGATGAGTCAACGAGCGAACCACGGTTACGCGATCCATCATCTTTGCCATTTCCGGCAGATGTTCGCATACATCGAGTCCCGGCAGACTTGAAGATACGGGATTCATGGTACCGCGGATTTCGTCCGGTGCCTCCGGCTTCATATCCACAGTTTCCAGCTGACTGGGTGAACCATAAAGATAAAGTACGATACAGCGTTTCGCACGCCCAAAATTCGCTGACAGGTCGCCCGTACCTGGAACAGGATCTTCGGCCGCAAGCTTCTGATTGAGCCCCAGACCAAGCATACTCAGACTTCCCGCCTGAAGCAGATCACGTCGTGTAATGCCCGAACACAATTTCCGCGATTTACTGAGCAGACGAAGCATAAGCTATCTCCCTGACGTACCGGTGACTGTTCATGCTATCGCTGTTATCAAAAACCAACAAGCAGAAAACACGGTCCGGCATCGACCGAATCCAAAAGTCCCACCATAAAACTGACATCACCAGGGTCATTAATAATTCGAACGAAGCGTCGACTCATCACGCCACCTTGGACTTGTTTTTTCTGCTTTCTGAGTCTGTTGCGCGATCCCGGAACAATTCTGTGCAATTTTTTCAAAAATGCGATTAGCAACAATCCGATGGCCAAGGTCGTTCGCATGAACACCGTCATAGTGAATCATCCAGTCCGTTTCCTGGTAAGCGGAAAGAAGATCCACATAAAGACAGTCCTTCTTTTCAGCAACCTTTCCAATCACCTTGTTAAACTGTCCGAATAAAGCAAGATCCGCGTGACTCCATCCTTCACCTCCAACGGTAAAATCATTCATGTAATAGGGACCCAGCAACACGATCAAGGGCTCGATGCTTGCCCGCACTCGATCGACCAGTCGGAGTAATTCCTGACGAAACAGTTTTAAAGGAGTACCACCTCGCGCATCGTTTAAACCATATGAAATAACGAGCAGATCCGGATCATGTTCGATCACATGCTTATCCAGCCGTTCGCTGGCTGCCGGTTTTCCGCTGTATGCATAGCAGGGGCTCCTGGTGGAAATAACATTGGCCCCGATTCCTGAATTGAAAACCTGCATTTCCGAGCTCTGGAAATCATTGATCAGATCACCCAGCACCGAAACCCAGCAACGTTCGCGGGAAGTGCTCCACCCTCCCGCTGTGGTACTTTCCCCGAGTGCAACCAGGGTACGAAAAGAATCTGCATGCCGGTCCTTCCGGCGAACAGAACCTTCGATGGAATCGTTTGCATCGGTTCCTCCATGACAGACGGCCTTTCCTGAACATAAAAGACCTGAGCCTGCTGTCAGCCAACGGCGCCGTGTCCACGCCGGATGTGTCGCAACTTGTTCTTTCATTCTCATCTCCTCCTGATAAAAACCGGCCCACGAATTTACCTGGCTTACCCGATCAGGAAACATCCACCAGTGGCTGGCCAAGGACCTCTTTATAAGGACTCACCCCCAGACCGGGATCCGTGGAAGCGGCCATCCGCCCTTCTTTGCGTTGCGGAGAACCCGCCGCCACACTGACGGTCACATAGCTGTTAAAATCGGTTGCCGTAAACAGAAACTCAGGTGGTGTACTGTGCGCCAAATGAGCAATGGCAGCTGTGGTGATATCCCCTCCCCAACTATCCTCGATAGTCATGGCATACCCTAGCTGAAGACATAAATTTCGTGCCTGTACCGCAGATGTAAGACCGCCAAATTTGCTGATCTTAATGTTCACAACATCCATCGCCAGATCGGAATGTGCCCGTAACAAAAATTCCATACCATCCACGGACTCATCCAGAACGAAGGGATGGCTGGTTCGACGACGAATGGACAGACATTCGTCGTAAGACAGACACGGTTGTTCAATATAGACATCGACATCGTCTACAGCCCGAACCACACGGGCAGCCTCGTGCATGAGCCAACCGGTATTGGCATCGGCCACCAGCTTTTCTCCCGGTGACAGGCAGTCGGCAACCGCACGAATTCGAAGAATATCTGTTTCCGGATCAGAGCCCACTTTTAATTGAAAGCGACGGTATCCCTCATCCCGGTAGCCGGTTACTTTCCCGGCCATCTCCTCGGGGCTTTCCTGTGATATGGCGCGGTAAAGAACAAAGTCATCCCCATAACATCCACCCAGCAGAGTTGATACCGGCAGGCCAGACGCCTTGCCCAGGATATCCCAGCAAGCCATATCGATTGCACTTTTCACATAGGGGTGACCTTTCAGTGACCGGTCCATCAATCGATTTAAAACCTGTAAATGGGTCGGATCGGTGCCGATCAGATGAGGAGCCAGTTCGGTTATTCCGGCTCGAACTCCTGCTGCGTAAGCCGGTAAATAGAATGGCCCCAGAGGACAGACTTCTCCATATCCGACATACCCTGAATCGGTTTCGATTTCCACAATCGTACTGTCAAATACTTCAACCGATTTTCCACCTGACCACCGGTAACTTCCTTCATGGAGCGGCAACTCCACACGATATGCCTTAATGGCTGTTATTTTCATAATACCTGTTTCCTTCATTACTCCTGTCCATGTCCTGTAGCAAGCGAACTTTTCGTACAGGTGAACACACGTCCCGGTACACAATAAATACCAAAAAAGGGTATCCTATCATGACTGTGCTCCAGACGGTATGAATCGCCTCGGTACAATAGAAAGGTATTCTTTTCATGTTGTTTCTTAATGCAGAAGACGTCCGTCACTGTCTCCCCATGGCGGCATGCATCGAAGCTATGAAACAGGCCTTTCTTTCATTGATTGAAAATCGTGTCCAGATGCCGCTTCGTACCCAATTGTCACTGGATTGCCATGACGGGACTACCCTGGTCATGCCAGCCTGGATTAATGAAGATTCTCAGCCGGCACTGGCCGTCAAGATTGTTTCGGTTTTTGACCGTAATCCGATTATCGGACACGCACGTATCCAGGCTGTAGTGGTGGTACTCGAACCACAAACGGGACGTCTGAAAGCCTTGATTGAAGGATCCAGCCTGACCGGCATTCGTACTGCCGCTGTCTCCGGTGCCGCGACCGACCTTCTCGCACGCAAAGACAGTCGCACACTCGCCATACTCGGATCGGGCGTACAGGCCCGCACGCATATTGAAGCCATGTGTGCCGTGCGTCCCATTGAAACCGTATGGATTTATGCACCCACCTCAGCGCATGTCGAGTCCCTCATTCTTGAATTGACCAGTCAGGGAGCAATCAACGCCAATCTGCATGCGGCCGATTCCGCAGCATCCGCGGTAAGCCAGGCGGATATCATCTGTACCACCACCACCTCAGCGGTGCCGGTGTTTCACGATAAAGACCTGAAGCCAGGCGTACACATTAACGCTGTGGGATCCTATACCCCGGAGGCCCGTGAGATACCCTCCGAAACCGTTGTCCGGGCCCACGTGATTGTCGATGACCGTCATGCTGCCTGGACTGAGGCCGGCGACCTCATCCAACCATTGGAGTCGGGCCTCATCGACCGTGATCATGTCCTTGCATCACTGGGAGAACTCGTAGCGGAAACCGCTATCGGTCGTACCAACGATCAGGATATCACTCTGTTTAAGTCAGTCGGACTCGCGGTACAGGATGCCATGGCGGCCCGCCTGGCACTTCTACAGGCAGCGATGCAGCAGCGTGGCCAGATCCTGAACGGATAACTGCTCTCAGGAAAGTCGGTTCGGCGGTATGCCCTGCCCTGTAAACCGTGTTTCAAACCGGGAATACCACAGGGATCATTCCGGTTTTCTTCGCGTCATTACGGTACAGACACCTTCCTAATAGTAGACTCCACAGAAATAGACCGTACACTAGTGTTTCTTCGGTTCGCTATTTGAATACTTTCGATGACCCGAGACCTCGCCCTGCAGGAGAAATACCACGTGCGCAAAAGTAAAGTAAATCAGAAGCTCAAGGCAGGTAAACCCGTCCAGATGTGCAGTCTCGGACACTTCAATCCCCCCTACATCCGCCATGCAAGCCATTGTGGATTCGACTGCATATGGCTGGATACCGAACACCGAGCTATGGAAGCCCGTGAGATTCAGTCTCTGATGGCTTTTTTCCATCTGTTTGATATCGATTGCATGCTGCGGCCTCCAACACTCGAACCGACCCTGCTTTACCGGTACCTGGAAGACGGGGCAACCGGCCTTATGATCCCCTTTGTTTCCACCCCTGAAAAAGCCCGTATGCTGGTTGATGCAGTCCGGTTCCCCCCCCTGGGAAACCGCGGCATGGACAGTGCCGGACTTGATAATGCATTCAATCCCTGGGATGCCGCTGATTACGCAGAACAAGCTAATCAGGAAACGTTTCTTGTTGTCCAAATTGAAACTCCGGAAGCGGTTGAGAACATCGATCAAATCGCCGCTGTAGAAGGAGTGGATGGACTGTTTATCGGCCCGGCAGACCTTTCACTGCGACTCCGGCACAGCACCACGTCTTTAACCATGGAAACAGCCATTGAACGTGTCGCCGAAGCCGCAGCAAAACACGGAAAGGCATGGGGACAACCGGTCACGGATAAACAGCATCTCCAGGATCTGTCCCAAAAAGGCGCTCAGCTATTACCTTACGGAAACGAATTCGGGGTATTGAAAGAGATGCTCGAGAAAAACGCTCAGGACTTTTCTGCTTTAGGAACTCCGTCTCCCTCGTAATCTTTTTCAACAACAATGGCACATGGACAATCCACCACAAACGCCGTTCCCATTGCCCCGATCTCTTAGCACGATGCCAGGACAACCATGACCACTCCTCAACTCCGGGTAGCGGATCTGATCGTCATCGCTTTCGCGTTTCTTGTGATGATCGCTATTGGTTTTGTCTGTGCGCGCCGGAGCAACTCGGCGGAAGGTTATTTTCTCGCCGGACGCTCGATGCCCGGATGGGTGGTCGGCTTCAGTATGATGGCGACAATCGTCAGCTCGATGACCTTCCTGGCCCTGCCTGCATTCACCTACGAAAAAAACTGGACCCATTTCCCCGGCAACGCGACCTTTCTACTGGCTATGATCGTAGCCCTTGTGCTGTTTGTACCGTTTTATCGCCGGGCGGGTATTCGTTCGGCATACGAATACCTGGAACTTCGTTTCGGTGCCTGGGCTAGGCTGTACGCAGCCTTTTGTGGAATCCTGTTCCACATTTTTCGTATGGGAGTGATCCTCTACATCGTTGCCTTGAGCGTCCAGACCATGGTTGGCAGAGACATCGAAACCATACTGCTGGTTCTGGGAATAATCGTCACTCTCTATACGATTACCGGAGGTCTTCAAGCCGTCATATGGACCGATTTGATTCAAGGCGTAACCTTGATCGGTGGTGGTTTGATCTGCATGCCGATCATCCTCAGCCAGCTCCCCGGTGGTTTTGGCGACATTTTGACCATCGCTGCAGAAGGCGACAAATTCTCCTTTGGAAATACCAGCTTCAATTTTTCCGAACAAACCATGTGGTCCCTGATCTTTACCAAGCTTTTCATTTTCTTACAGGTCCTCGGAGCCGATCAAACGAGTATTCAACGTTACTGTGCGGCTGGAAGTGATAAGGACGCGCGTACCGCCGTACTGCTGGGTTGTGTCCTGACAGTCCCCGTGTGGACTTATTTTTTCTTTGTCGGAACGGCCATGTACGTTTTTTACCAGGTAGTACCTGGAACGGATGTGTCTCACCTGAAACCCGACCAGATACTGCCTCATTTCATCCTTACCCAGATACCGGCTGGGTTGGCTGGCTTTGTGATCACCGGGTTACTGGCTGCGGCCATGTCCACACTCGACTCCAGCATCAACGCTGCCGCCGCAACTCTGACCACGGACTTTTATCAGCGCCTTGTGGCCCGAGACAGAAGCCCACAACATTACGCGTATGTCGGCCGTCTGTTCAGTCTTGCCTTTGGGGTCATCATGATCGGAACCGCCCTGGTAATTCATCAGTACCGGGCTCAAGAGGCCATGGAAGACATTCAAACCTTAATCTTATCCATTCTTGGAGGTGGATTGCTCAGCTTATTTCTCATCGGATTCCTTACCGTCCGTGTGGATAGCCGTGCGGCCTTGATTGCTACTCTGACAACCGTCACATGCGTGGTCTGCTGGTTGATCCTAGATAGTTTTTTCTCCGACTCGTTATTCTGGCTGCCCAGTAAGATGTGGATGGGAGTCTTTTCAAACCTGATACTATTCACGGTCGGATACACAGCCAGTTTTCTGGGCAACCGGCAATCCGGACCTTCCCTGGAAGGGCTCACCATATGGACCACTGCTTCTAAATCCACCGCGTGAGCCCATTAGCATAAGAACCCTTCGAATCGAACCGGTCTCATCCTGAAATCTGAATTCGAAATGCCCAAAGCCTTAAGCAGCCTTTTTTGATTCAAAAACGTGATGGCAGTCCCTGCTTGAACGGAGCGTCCTCTGTATCCGTCCTGATTGCGTTACTAGAACGCTTCATATTCTTTCGGGAATCGAGCTAATAACCACCGGTTTTCGTACTGCTCACAATGGGTCCAACCCAGTTCCCGGTACAAATCACGCCGCTTTTTTACATACCAGTAGTTGGGAGGTGAGCTCGATAAATAATGGTTGATCCATTTCAATGCCACGGCGTACCGCCCGTTGCGTCGTTCACGACGAACATGCAGTAACACATATTGCTGATCGGTTGTGTCAACCCATCGAGCCAGCTGTGCAAAGTTTTCTTCAAATTTCTTGTCATGTGCCTCGACATCGGGAATGGGATGCTGGACTACGACATCGGGAAGTTCCATGTAAGCCAGTGCCCGCCCTTTGCGATACAGCGCGTCGATGAGCGCTTTGCGTAATGATTCTTGTTTTCGGTGATATACCAATGCCTGAGGGTTACGGCTCTCCAGACGTCTCCCGAAATGAATAGCCAACTGGTCCGTATTGACCTCTCCAATAACTGCGTCGGCAGCTTCTACAACAGAGGGAAGATCTTTTTTTCTCCAGAGTGGATTGTCCAGTCGATGCAGTCGTAGTGACAACAGTGGTATTGACCCAGGATGATCTTGGAGAATCTTTTCCGCCAGCAGGTCAAACTCAGACCGTTCTTTATCAAATGAGATGCCTTTCAGCTGTTGCATCCGCACCTCCAGAGAAGAACGCTTAGAAGAACTTTCCGGTGATTCGGTGACCGTCACGTTACGATCCGTCACCACGGTCGTCATTTCCAGGGGGAAGCCACCCGGACACTGCCCGGCACTCAGCACTGAGGAAACCGATGCTCCGTAGGTTATGGTGCCCATCAACCGATCTCCGAGCGCCACTCCGGGCGGATACTGTTCCGATTGAGGAGTCGCTACAAAAAGACTTGCCTGTTCTCCCCTTTGTAACATCCGAGGCTGAAAGGATGTACGGGCCAACCGTATTTGGCTGCGAGAGGCCTGAATATGCAGGCGTATCGGTTGCTGTAAACGTTGATCCAGGGCTAGTGGAATATTCTGGTACCGTTCCAGCACACTGACTTCCGGATGCCTCAGACTCAGTTTCAGCACATACTGACCCTGATTCAGAGCTACTGGATTTGGCCAGGTATCATCAAATGCAATACGACGTTTTGCAGCATCAAACAGGCTCCACACCTGGGTCCCGAAAGGAGACTCATACAGTTCGCCATCCAGTAATGGAAACCGGGGCGTTACCATCCCTTTGCGTGACTGTTTAAAAGCATATTCGACGACCAGCTGATAAATGGGAGGCTCACCTTTCAGGGCATCCCGTTGGGTCGGTAGAATGTGAATGCTCGATTGTTTCGGATGAACCAGTCGACGGTGCATGGTAAGAGTAGCATTAGGAGCAAGGCGCTCACGATGCAATCGTGTGCTGATACGAATGCGTGTTCCAGAACCTGATCCATCGAGCGACACTCGACGTTGATCGGGTATCAATCCATGGAAGGTAATCTTCCATTCCACTCGGGAAAGCCCCGGACTCGACCAGTACTGTGCCAGGCACAGCTCCAGCGTTCGTCCCTCCTCAACAGGGAAGCTCCTCAACCGACCAGGCCCCGGTTTCAGGGTAAAGAATTCGCGGAACTGCGATTCACGATAAGACCGGCCAGATAACACCTGCACCGCATGCAACACAAAACGGCGTGGTCCTTGCTGATCGTGAGATGGAACCTTAGTCGATTTTTCTGTAACCGTTCCATCTATGGAAACAAGACGCAACGATACATCTGCCCAGGTAGCACCCGGAGGTACGGATAGGAATCTCCTTTCTATTTTTCCCGGATGAAATGTCCCCTGAAAAGAAAAGGGCCCTCCCCTGCCATGGATTCCCTCCCCGGAAGGTTGCTTGTTGGCAGCAACCGTTTCACGGGTTTGTTGCGTACGAATTACCGTGATAGGGATACGAAAAACGGCACCGCGTTCCGTATGAGTTGCATCGTACGCCTGAATTTGTGCCACATGCACACCAGGTGGAAGACCCTGTGGATCAATCTGAATCGGCAAAAATTCTGCGCCCGAGGTAAGTAACAACTGTTTTCCGCATCGCACCCATTCATGTGAGCTTTCCAGAACAAGCCGTATCTGAAAATCAATTTGTTCAGCAGGTGAACTTTCCGGTGAAAAGACAGGTCGTATGCGCACACCAACACGACGGGACCGCAAAGTTTCCGTCTCCTCACGTAGATAAATACCACGACCGGTTTCCATTCCTGGAAGCGTCACTTCAAATTTCAGTAATTCTCCAGGCATGCCGGCTGACTGCTCTAGATAGTCAAAGGCATGATCAATCTGAACCAGACCCGGCCCCTGCGCAAAAACATCCGCGTTCTTGATCACTCGTGCCGTATTCTGTATCGCACGACGAACACTATAGGGAGAATAGGGAATGCCTTTGGACTTCAGGCCTGACAACAAAAGTGCAATATTGCCACAGGCATTGGGAGATGACATCGACGTTCCATTCATCTGCATGCTTGCTGACAAGGTCCAGTGAGGTACCGGCGCAATCGCACCACCTGGCGCGCAGATATCTACTCCCATGGAACCGTCTATGGTTGGACCTCGTGAAGACCAGGTATAAGGCAACCCGGCTCGTGCCTCAAGCAATGCATATTCAGCGGTCATCATTTCGGGTGACACATAGGCCCCCACCCCAATGATGGCCGAGGTCGTACCTCCCGGGGCGCCCACCGTAGACAGTGCCGGTCCACTGTTACCTGCACTGGCGACAAAAATAATCCCATCACGATTGACCAGTCGTGAAAACAAGTCCGGCAAGCGACCCTGGTCGGGGACGCGTGTGGGCTCTCCAAAACTCATGTTAATCAGATCACATTTATTCCTTTGTGCCGCCACCAGACCTCGTACCAGTCCCGCTCCCGTTTCCATACCGCCAAGTCGGGTATCCCCAATTTTCACGGAAACGATCTGTGCCCCGGGAGCAATCCCGTTGAGTTCAGGATGATCGGGGAAATGCCCTGCAACAATACCTGCGACATGGGTCCCATGAGCGCCGCAGTCGGTTACCAGACTCAAACGATTACCGTGATCATATATATTGACTGAAAAGTTAAGCTGAGAACCTCCCGGAAAAGTATTGAATTGACGTTGCTCACGAAAATTCGTCATTCGCTTTTCGTCTCTAAGATCACCGTCCTCATCCGTATCAACAACCGCCCACCAATGGGTTCCATCGTTAAAAACAACACAATCAAAAACAGGCCCTGGATCTTCATAACTTTTCTCTGCCAACTTGAGTTGTTCCAGGCGCTGCAGCCATTCTTCTCTCTGGATAATCGAATCCGTAGTCTGTGATGCCGTGGAACGCTCCCATGATTCGAATTCTTTTCGGACAGCCTGCACCGTTTTATGATGCTCGTGATTCCACAATTTACGACGATCCATTTTCATACGACCAATAAGTGGGCCGGGAAAAAGATCCCATGCACGCTTGATACCCAGATGAAAGATCCCCGTAGGATTTACCCACTCCGGATTAATTTTCAGTGAACGACCTGAGAGCCCCTGCAGAACGCCTGCATCCGATTGTAAAGTCACGGAAGTATCGACATCGCCACTACCGGTGCCATCGATCATATCAATAATTTTGGGTAAACCGTCTGTTGTAACCTGCAACCCTGCAACGCCGGGATCAACACCCGTATCAAAGATAGCAACGACAACACCCCGGCCATCAAATTCGGGATTGGCTTCC
>Ga0310344_10002519_pt1 | contig 13784 bp, 7 predicted proteins | sample HC15DNA20200_MG_FD_203801 | JGI IMG/M metagenome (GOLD analysis project Ga0310344, IMG submission 203801) | Marine microbial communities from station ALOHA, North Pacific Subtropical Gyre - HC15-DNA-20-200_MG | ecosystem: Environmental > Aquatic > Marine > Oceanic | place: Pacific Ocean: North... | reverse complement strand
ATCCTTCATCCTCGGAGGTGGAGGAACCGGAGTAGCTCATAATGAGGAGGAACTAAAGAAAAAATTAAAAGATGCATTTACAGCTTCTCCAACTCAAGAAGTATTAATTGAAGAGTCTGTCTATGGTTGGAAAGAGTTTGAACTAGAAGTTATGAGAGACGCTGATGGAAATGGTGTGATTGTTTGTGGGATAGAGAATTTTGACCCAATGGGGGTTCATACTGGAGATTCAATTACCGTTGCACCAATACAAACTTTGTCAGATAAAGAGTACCAAATAATGAGGGATGAGGCCTTGCTTTGTTTAGACACTATAGGGATTGCTACTGGAGGAAGTAATGTTCAGTTTGCAATAAACCCACTAAACGGAGATAGGAGAATTATTGAAATGAATCCTAGAGTTTCGAGATCATCTGCACTAGCTTCAAAAGCTACTGGCTTCCCAATAGCTAAATTTGCCGCTCTTTTGGCTGTCGGATACAGCCTTACTGAACTAACAAATGACATCACTGGTACAACACCAGCAAGTTTCGAACCTGTTCAGGATTATGTCGTAGTAAAAATTCCACGATTTGATTTCCCTAAATTCCCTTCTACAGATGATGTTTTAGGTACATCTATGCAGAGTGTTGGAGAAGTTATGTCAATTGCTTCAACATTTACTGAAAGTTTAACAAAAGCTATACGATCTCTTGAGATTGGTAAAACTGGAATAAGAAATATAGATACGAGGTTTATTAACTTCGATAAAAACCAGCTTCAAGAAGAAATTAGTATCCCTCGTCCAAGAAGAATATTTGCTATTTTTGAAGCAATTAGAAGAAACTGGCCAGTTGATGATATCGCAGAATTATCAAAAATTGACCCATGGTTCCTAAGAGAAATAGAGAAAAGCTTTAGCGCTAATCCTGATGAAACGCCTACGTCAATACTCAAAATGTTGGGTTGGACAGATGAAGACCTGGATAACAAAGATGCCAAGAAAGAGTTAAATAAGAGCAGAGTATATAAACTCGTTGATACCTGTTCTGCTGAATTTGTATCAAAAACCCCATATTTGTACTCTACAAACGGAATTTCAGATGATGATTCAGCCTCTGATAAGCAGAAAGTTATCGTAATTGGCTCTGGACCAAACAGAATAGGGCAAGGTATAGAGTTTGATTATTGCTGTGTGCATGGTGTGGGTTCATTGAAAGAAAATGGATATGAAGCAATAATGATAAACTCAAACCCTGAGACTGTGTCAACAGATTACGACACTGCAGATAAGTTATATTTTGAACCATTGTCATGGAATGAAGTCCAATCTGTCTTAAATAGAGAAAAACCTGATTCAGTAATAATCCAACTTGGAGGTCAAACCCCTCTCAAGCTTGCAAAAGATATCCATAATGCAGGTTTTAATATTGCAGGATCATCACTAGATGTGATTGACTCAACAGAAGATAGAGATTTATTTCAAAAATTATGCTTATCTCAAGACATTAAACAACCTTTGTCAAAAATTGCAAACAATGAAAGAGAACTAGTGAATGCAGTAAGTGAGATAGGTTATCCTGTTTTACTTAGACCAAGCTATGTACTTGGAGGAAGGGCAATGAGAGTAGTCCGGAATGAAGATGAGCTAAACAACTATCTCGGCATATTAGCAAGTGGGGATGAAGACGGTAATCCATTTAAGTCGGGTCCACTTTTAGTCGATGAATTCTTAACAGAAACAATAGAGATTGATGTTGACTTAATTTCTGATGGTGAAAATGTATTTATAGCAGGAATATTAGAGCATCTGGAGCCAGCCGGTGTCCATAGTGGAGACTCTACTGCAGTAATTCCTCCATTTAGTATTGATAATTCACTGATTAAAGAAATAGAAGAAAAAAGTATAAAGCTTGCCTTAGCTCTTAATGTCAAAGGGCTATTAAATATACAGTTTGCAATTAAGCATGAGGAATTATTCATTCTTGAAGCTAATCCAAGAGCTTCGAGAACCATGCCATTCGTTGCAAAAGTAACTGGAAATCAAATAATAAAAGCAGGAACACTCTTAATGCTCGGATATTCATTAGAAGAAATAAAAGAGAAAACTAGTTATTTAAATAGCACTACAGAGAAGATTGCAGTAAAGAAAGCCATATTCCCTTGGTCAAGATTTCCAGCGGAAGACACCATGCTAGGGCCAGAAATGAAAGCAACTGGTGAAGTACTTGGAATAGGAAAAGATTTTGGAACAGCATTAAATAAAGCATATGCTGCGGCTGGTGTAGAGATTGGAGATAAAGAAAAGGGAGTTTTTGTTACATTAAGCGATGCTGAGAAGCCTAATTTTATCGATGTAGTAAAACAATATGTTGATTTGGGCTTTTCAATTTACGCTACAGAGGGAACGGGAAGCTTCTTGAAATTAAATGATATAGAATCAATCATCGTTGGCAGAGCTGATGATCAAACCCCGACATCGTTGACAATCATTGAAGAAAAGTTAATTTCTATAGTGATCAATACACCGACATATGCAAATGAATATACTGATGGTTGGAAAATTAGAAGACTCTCACACGAGACGGGTGTGGCTGTTGTCTCTTCGGTTAGAGAAGCTGAAGCATTTCTAGAAGCTATCTTGTTGCAAGAAAAAGTATTAGACGATATGGAGGCTATACAAAGTGTCAGTTAAACCTATTTTCTTTGCATTGGATGGTAAAGAGTTAAACGAATTTAGAGAAGAACTTGAAAAACTTAAAGGTGTCATTTATGGAGTAAAAGTTGGATTAGAAATGTTTACCGCTGAAGGTCCATCTTCAGTTGAAAAACTAAAAAATGATGGTTGGAAAGTATTTCTAGATCTTAAGTTGCACGATATTCCGAACACGGTACAAGCAGCAACAGTAAGTGCTGCAAATATTGGCGCTGACTATCTGACTATTCATATCGCATCAGGAAAAGAAGCTCTACTCGCAGCAAATGAAAATAAAACGGAAGATATTAAGCTCCTTGGCGTTAGTAGTGTCCTTACAAGTAAAGCATACGATGAAGAAACTAGTAGAGCTGTCGAAAGAGATTTTTTAGTTGCTAAAGAATCCGGAATTGATGGTGTTATCTGTCCTGCTTCAGAGATTGAAGCTACTAAAAAAATATTTGATCTGATTGTTACTCCGGGAATTAGGCTCGAAAGTGATAGTGAAGACGATCAAAGAAATATCACTACTCCAGAAAAAGCCATTGAGTTTGGAGCTAAATATATTGTTATGGGAAGATCAATCAAAAATAATCTAGACTATGTAGTAGAAAGGTTAGAAATTTGAAGAAAATATCAATACTTTTAGTTTATGTTGATGAGTTTGAAGATTTCTTAAGAAATAATGACACCGATGCCCTTAGAGCTATTCTTCCGGACAATTAAATATTGAAAAAGTTTATTGCAGCTCCTTTTGGTAATTATTTAAAAACAAAAAATACTATCTCTGTATCTGGTAGTTGGACAGTGGAAAAAAGAACTGGTCGAATCATACAAATAGTAAAAACTCTACGATACACAAAGCGCGGATGGGTAAACAAAATAGGGCTGAGAAACCCTGGAGTTACGATTGGTTTACCAAAACATAAAGAAAATGAAGTTTTTTCAATTGCAGGAATAGAAAAAGAAGATTGGAGAATATTTGCTGAAAAAATACCTGAAGATTTCAATGTTGAAGTAAATATGTCATGTCCAAATATTGATGAACATCATATTGAAGGAATTGAAGGTTTTGATTCTAGTACTAGAGAATGGTTTATAGGAAAAATCTCTCCATTAACAACGTTTGAAGAGTTAGATAGCTACATAAATACATTTAAATTTAAACAAATTCATGCTTGTAACACTCTTCCTGTAGAAAAAGGTGGGCTCAGTGGAAAAGAATTAATTCCTTATACATCAAAATTTATAGAACATATAAAAGAAAACTATTCAGGAATTGAAGTCATTGCTGGAGGAGGTATTGATAGCATAAAAGACATTGAATATTACAAGGAAATCGGTGCAGATCATGTAAGTTTTGGAACTGTTTGCTTTAATCCACTAAAATTAAGGAAATTAGTATGAATATATTTATTAGAGAAGATTTTATTTCACACGCTGGACTACCTCTAACCTGGAAGGTTGAATGTGATGCGTTAACAAATAAAGATTATGAAGCTCTTGCAAAAATAGTAAGTGAAAAAATGACTTTTAGAGATGTAAAGGGTATACCGCGTGGAGGAATTCCTTTTGAAAATGCACTTAAACAATATTGTACAAATAACGACAATGACCGCTTACTGATATGTGATGATGTCTATACAACGGGAACATCTATGCGGGAAGTTTATGAAAAAGATGCTATAGGTGTTGTAGTTTTTGCTAGAAATGAAATAACAGATGACTGGATAAAAGCTATTTGGCAGCTATCCCTATAGATCTATTTGGAAGGTAAAAACCCTAAAATTCTATTTGAGAACTTGAATTCACCAACCCATAAATGAACTCCGTCCCAACCAACAGTTGAAGCCATCTTTGTTCCTGATCTTGATTTATCTGCACTGCCACCAAAAGACATCGTTGGCTGAGAACCTGTTATTGCATCTTCAACTGATGACCAGCCAATAACTCTATCTTCCCCTTGTACTGCAATGAAGAATCCTTTTTCATTAATACTCACACCCTGAGGAAAAGGTGTGTTATACGGTATAGGTCTAAATGAACTAGTTCCAAAGTCACTAATTTTTATGACATGAACAGAGTCATCTGCACCCTTTCCTGAAATTACAAGCCATTCATTATCCATGTCTATCCTTCCAACAGTCGAAGGGTTATTTAGTGTATAGATTGGCTCTTCTGAAGAAGAAGGTATTCCATTCCAAACATATATTTTATTGCCAGTCTCGTCTGCCACAACAAAATAGGAACCATTGTAAGCTATTCCCATTATTCTATCAAAACTTACACTACCTATACTTTGCCATTCAATTTCTGGTAGCTCTCCTGAACCATCAAAGCTTCTCCAACCATATATGGATCTTCCTCCACCTAAGAATACTGAATCACCATGAACTGTAAGATCCCATGGAGCATCTGGTTCGAAACGTTTATAAAAAATATCAGGCTTAGCACCAATACTACCAGGCAGTTTTTTCCATACTGATAGAGACCTATCAAAATCTGATGAAACAAAAAGCATTTTTCCATTAGATGCAATTACTCCATTTTGAATTATGAATTCATCGTACAATGGAAAGTTAGTAGTAGAGGAAGCTCCTATTGCCCAATCAGGCTTGACAGAAGGAGAAGCAGGTAGAGAGTTAAATACGGTAACCCTGCTGGCATTATATTCTCCGATAAATAACTTCCCATTTGCATATGCTATTCCTCCATCGTCTCCACCTTGCCATTTATGTCCTTCACCTGGTAAAGCTAATATTTCTCCTGATTTTAACTCTGAAGTTGTTGAAGGAAGACTATTCCAAAAATATAAACTTTCACCACCTGCCGCAATTGTGTATATATTATTTTCTACAATTACTCCTCCTACCCAGTTATCAACGCATGCATCTGGATTCCTGCTTGATGTAGGCCAAGAGGTCCAAACATGTGTTGATCGGCTTCCATTAATTCCAGAACATTCTCCACTAGCATTTTCATCTCCTATCATTACATACTGTCCATTAGATGTGATTGATCTAGGAGTTCCAACTACAGATGACTCGATTGTAACATCCGGCATTTCTAAACCACTTTGAGGGAAGCTATTCCAAACTAATATTTTCTTAGCAGTAGTAGCTGCTACCATAATCTTAGTTCCATCAGACCACACACCCCAAGGCCAAGGTCCTTTAAAATTGCTAGCCCTAGCTATATCTAATTCAATATCGGCAGCCTGACCTGAAGATGTGGGAAATGTTGTCCAAATCAAAATTCTATGGTTTTGACTATCAGCTACTAGTAATTTTCCGTCTTTAGTTATAGACAATTGTCCTGGGAAGTTAAATTTATCCAAACTCGAACCTTCCATCTCTGTATTAAAGTTTTTCTGACCCAAAACTATATCAGGAGAGACATTGGATTCTGGAATACTATTCCAAATTAATACTCTGTTATTAAACCTGTCTGAGATAGCAAGCCTAATTCCATCTGAGGCTACAGAAACTGGGTGATTAAGTTTTAAAGCTCCACCAGTTTCGTTAAAACCGTAATCAGAAAGGATCATATCTGCTTCTTCGTTTAAACCAAATGTTGAATTTGATGAAGGTACTGCTTGAGAATAGGTTGAATTATTTAATGTAACAGTTAAGGAATAATAGTCACTTTCACTTTTACCTTCATTTCCAGGTTGTGGGGTTGGGCGATCAACTGATCCTGGATTTTCTTCACAACCAATTATTATATTTGTTTCATAATCGTCTGGTTCATACCCAGAAAGTATATTGTCAAAGATATCTCCTATTCCACTCTTAATACAATCTTCAACTTCAGGGGAAGCAGTTTCTACAATTCCTATAGCTTCTTTAATTCTTTCAGGTGAAGGGCCTCCTTCTGGTCCTTGTGGTCCTTGTGGTCCTTGTGGTCCTCTTTGGCAAGCTGGGTCATCTTGGTTTTCTTTACAATATTCAGGTGAAGGGCCTCCTTCTGGTCCTTGTGGTCCTCTTTGGCAAGCTGGGTCATCTTGATTTTCTTTACAATATTCAGGTGAAGGTCCTCCTTCTGGTCCTTGGGAACTTTGCTCATTTATTACTGATGCATCTGGGCTTTCAACATTTAAATTATTAGTATTTTGTTGTTCTTGGGAAACATCTACATTATCTGTTTGAGATGCTGCTCCTTCTCCACAATTAAACAAAATACACAAGAAAACTAGAAATAAAGAGTATCTAAACTTCATAAAACATAAATCTAGCATTATTTACCCAGCAACGTGAAAAATAAAGTATTAAAATGAAAAATTAAGGAAGTTAGGGATTAAGTGAAAAATAAGTTTTTAGTTCTTCTTACAATTTTTTCAATGATTATTGTAGCCTGTGGAGGGGGAGATACTGCTTCACCAGTAGAAGATACTACAACAACTTCATCTACTTCAACTACTACTACAACTTTAGCTCCTGCCCCAAAAGAGGTTGTTGACGAAGCATCACTAGTTGTTCCTCCAATTCTTTTAAAACCTTTAATTGGTGCAACAGGAATCCTTATTGGTGAATCATCAGAATGGGAGGTAATTAGTGCAATAGTTCCTCTTGAAATGGGAGTGAAAATCAGAACAGCAGATAATGGTACCGCTCAAATGACCTTTGAAGATGGCTCAGCACTTCTAATGGGAGGAAACTCGGTCATCAATGTAAGGAGTTTTGATTATGATGAAGAACTAAAGACAAGAATCCTTACAGTTGACGTAATCTCTGGAAGTATAGCTTACGATATTTTCAGCGAAGGCCTTACTGCTTCTATGGCAAAAATTGTTACACCTACAGCAGAATTATCTGTTCATGGAACAGAAGGAGTCTTTGAATATGATGTTACAACTTTCTCTGCAAAAAGTACTGTCTTAGAAGGTGGTGAAGAAACTGATGATGCAGTATTCAGTGAATTACTTCCCGATGCTGAAGGAAACCCTGTTTTAATAGCTGTATCTCAAACAGCTGGAACTGAATTAGGTAGTGCAACAACTGGAGGGTCTGGTTGGGTTGAAGAAGATGCCTCTACAGTCGCTTTAATTGTTGATGATTTCGTTTCAAATATGGAAGGTGAGTGTAGCTACACTTGTAAAGCAGAAACTCAAGAAAATCTTTCTGAAGGTACAGAAAACTTAACCGCGGAGAATGCTGCAAATGCAGTATTTACTGAAAAAGATGCAGACAGGATGGACCTTGCTTCCACACTCCTTGTTGCTGCAGGTGCTCCTGAGGACGTTACTCAATCTGTTGAGTCATTAGCAGAAGTAGTGGAAGAGATAGCAGTACCAGTAGAATCGGTTCAAGAATTCATAGATGAAACATGGGATACTGCACCTGGTGAAGATGGGGAGCTTCAAGAACTACCTCCAACTGAATTCTTTGATAATTTTGGAGATGCTGCAAAGGCACATGAAAGTCAAGAATTTGAAGAATTAGGATTTGACCATGAAGATCATGGAGATTTTAGAGCACAACATGGAATGATGCAGTTTATTTCTGCAGATACAAATGCTGTTAATGAACTTGCTGAAACGGGCAATGTTGCATCTGCTATGGCTCTAGCAGCTGCGAATATGTTTGTTAATGCTGGCGAAGAAGAATTTTCTGAGGGTACATTCTGCTATGACAACCCTGACGATCCAGAATGTTCAACTGGTGCTCCTCCACCAGAATTCTTGGCACAAGCATTTAAAGGGAACCATTTTGTTGAAGATATGGTTCAAGATATGGGGTTTGAATATTCTTTTACAGAAAATGAACTAAAGCCTAAATATTGTGAAGAAGAACCTTGGCTACCTGAGTGCTCAGATGGTGCCGAATACCATGGAGATAATTTTGAAGAAGGTGGGTCTTATTGTGAAGCTAATCCTGAAAAATGTGCTGAAGATGAAGAACATGGATTTTACGGAGGACACCATAAGGAAGATTCATTCTGTGCAGAAAACAAAGATGCTCCAGAATGTAAAGGTGGAAATGTACAAGGAGTATATACCTTTTTTCACGTTTATGATGAGGAAGTTTTGGGAGATGAATGGAAACCAGTTGATTGCGAAAGCTACCCAGATGACCCAATGTGTACTGGAGAGGGAGACTTCTTCCATGAACACCATGTAGGAGATGCTGAGGGATTGGCATTAGATAGAAATGATATGTTTGATATATTTGGAGGGCCAAAAGAACTTGCAGGACCCCCAGCAGAATTCTGTGAAGAAAATCCTGATGCAAGGGAATGTTCTGAAGACTATAAACCATCTGATGTCTACCAAGAAGGAACATACGTCCCTCCTGAATACTGCGATGAGACCCCAGATGCACCAGAATGTACTGAAGACTTTGGACAAGATGATGGCTACGACGGACCTCTAACTGGTGATTTCCTAGCAAACTATGCTGCTCCTGATCGAAGTGCATTTGCTGGTGATAAACCTGAATTTTGTCAAGGAAACCCAGATCACCCTGAATGCTATAGAGACTACTACGGGGAAGGAGAATTTGACAAAGGAGAATTCTTGGGGGACATGTTTAGTGACGATTCTAATGTAGATTTATCAAGACAAGGAACATACTACAGCTCTATAGATGGAGCTGATGACCTAGCCAAACAAAGGTATGGTAGTCACGATGACTACTTGATTGTTGATTGTGAAAAAGAACCTAACAAACCAGAATGTAACGCTAACGAAGGTGATTTCGATCCATCTCAATACAGCCTATATGCAGGGGCAGAGGGAGATAATGAAGGGCCATACGAATACGAGTCTATAGACTCAAGTAATGTTGATGAAATTTGTGCAGCAAACCCTTATGACCCAATTTGTTATGGTCCTGAAGGAGTACCTGAGGGAGAAACGGGAGAGTATGATGCTTTTGCAGGAGATCATGATGGTTTTGTTTCACCTGCGGTAGCAAATTTATGTCAAGAAAACCCAGATGATCCTGCTTGTGGAACTGGGGCCTTTGAGGAACATGAAGGGGATCATGAAGAAGGTGGATTCTGGGGAAATGAAGAAAAGGCAACACAGTTTGAAGATCAAAAAGATACCTTTACAACATTCCAAGATAATTTCTGTGAAGAAAATCCAGATGATGAAGGATGTAGACAATCTCGCCCTAAAGAAGAAGGAGCTTTTGAACCAGGTGAAGGAGAACCTAAAGAAGGAGAACCTAAAGAAGGAGATCATGGTGAAGGAGATCATGGTGAAGGAGATCACGGTGAAGATGGTGATGGCTTTGGTGATGATGATGGGGAATACTGTAGACAAAATCCGGGAGCATGTGAAGGTGAAGGTAACCCAGGTGAAGGAGAACGACGCGGTGGAGAACCTAAAGAAGGAGATCATGGTGAAGGAGATCATGGTGAAGGAGATCACGGTGGTGGAGATCACGGTGGTGGACCTCCTCCTGAAGGTGGTGGAAAAACCGGCGGCGGAGATAATGTAGATTGTTCTGCATATCCAGATGATCCTGCTTGTAATGAAGGATACGGCGGCCCAGGAGGAACAGATTGTTCACAGCCAGGAAATGAAACACTACCAGAGTGCGGAGGTGGATCCACAACTTTTGACTGTAATGACCCAGCTAACGCAGACAAATGTTCTGGATCTGAAGATACTAAAACAGGAGACCACGGCGGTGGTGGAGACCACGGCGGTGAGGGATCTCCTCCTGAAGGTGGTGGAGACCACGGCGGTGGTGGAGACCACGGCGGTGAGGGATCTCCTCCTGAAGGTGGTGGAGACCACGGCGGTGGTGGAGACCACGGCGGTGGTGGATCTCCTCCTGAAGGTGGTGGAGACCACGGCGGTGGTGGAGACCATGGTGGTGATGGACAACAACCATAAAATAGCTATAAAAAGTCAATAATATATGAAAAATAGATGTTTTTTTATTCTTTTACTTGCTCTTACCGTCTCTCTATGTAGTGCCCCTACTGAAGAGGTTCAGGCTGAAAGTACAGAAATTATTCAAAATAACCCTTCGCAAGATAACACTCCAATTGAAACTAATACTGAAAGTGCTGACACTGGAAGTAATACAAATCCATTCCTTGATACAAACCCTATGATGGTCGATTGCCTTACTAGAATCTTTGGTGAAGAACGCTACAAAGAATTACAGAATGAAAGACCTACTCCTGAAGAAGAACAAAGGATGAGTGAGTGTTATGGAGGTCCTGCCTCGGGAGATCAAGGAGGCGAAGCTCAAAATGATGATGAATTTTGTAAATTAGATCCAGATGCTCCACAATGTGGCGGTGAATATTTAGGATACCGAATGGACATTGGACTCAGGGGCTACACATCAGGGGTTTGTAATTATACAGCTATTGTATTAGAACCACCAAGATTGGGAGTTGAAGTAAACGTTGGTGCAGTTATTGCAGATCCTAGTGCTGTTGAACTACCAGACGGAAGAATAAGACTTTATGTTTTTACAGAGGGACAAGGAGTAAGGAGTGCTATATCGAATGATGGAATTAACTTCCAAGATGAAGAAGGGGTACGTGTAAAAGAAGGAGATGCAGGACAACCAAGAGTTTTGACTACTGAAGATGGAAAATATAGACTCTTTACAACTAGAAGTAAAGAAATAGTATCCTACCTCTCTGATGATGGACTAAATTTTACATATGAAAAGAAAATTATTGAAGCTTCTGAATTTGGTTTAACATCATTATCATCTCCAGCAATAATCAAACTACCAACTAATACATATAGAATGTACGTCTCAGATTTACCAACTCCAGGTGGAGATGTTGGAGGGTACAAAATTGTATCCGCTTACTCAGAAGATATGTTGAATTGGACCCCTGATCCAGGAGTGAGAATAGGAGAAGGCTCTGAACATCTAGAATATTCGGCAGAGCACCCTGCACCTGTCTTTAATGATGATGGGTCAATAAGGCTTTACTTTGGCCATTTTCCAGGTAAGAATCAAAACTCATTAAAAGCTTCTATAGGTATGGGTAAGACTCTAGATGGTTTACATTATTCTGAATCAAAAGACGGTTTAACATTCAAAGAAACCGTTTGGACAGGATTTATATTTGGAAATGATCCTGATGTCCTTACGTTGAATAATGGGACTAAACTGATTTACTTTGGAGATAGAGACGATAAAATCGGATCTTATATAAAATTAGGAACCTGTCCTTAAACAAATGCTAATCACTTTTTTCTAGAGATATGATTTTATCTCTACGTCTTAAATATCTTTCTTCAGATTGAAACTCAGCCCTTAAAAACTCGTTAACTAAACTTAATGCTTGTTTCTCTGTAACAACTTTTGAACCTAAACATAAAACATTGACATCATCATGCTGTACACACTGTTTTGCGGTATACAAATCATGTGCAACCGTAGCTCTAATATCTTTATATTTGTTTGCTGCTATTCCCATTCCAGCACCGCTGCCACAAATCAATATACCCTTGGTTGCCTGCTTGTTTTGTATTGCCTTACAGACTAAAGACGCAAAATCAGGATAGTCTGAGATGTCCTCATTACTGCAACCATAGTCTGTAATCGAATATTTGCTTTCATCAAAAGATTGCAATATATACTCTTTAAGCCTATATCCAAGATGATCAGATCCAATTGCAATATCAATTTTTTGCATGATAGTCAATAATAATCAAAATATGTCTATAAACACTGATAAATAAAGTGGGAAAAAATATCATAAAAAAATTTGTTTACCTTCAAAAGTTAAGCTAATTTTATTCTTAGAGAAAACCTCTTAGACAAAGGGAACTAGCAATAGTGAAACGGAGTTTTAAGGGGTTTTCTCATTTTTTATACGAGTTTTGAGATATCTAGGACTTTATCTAGTTCTTTTTCAGACATTAACTCTCTACTCAAAACAATTTCTTTTATTGTTTTATTCTTTTCCATAGCTTCTTTAGCAATTTCTGCTGCAACATCGTAGCCTAACTTAGGGACAAGAGCTGTAACTAAAATAGGGTTCTTCTCTACATTGTCCAACATATTCTTAGAATTCGCTTCAAGACCTGAAATACACTTCGTTGTGAATGTCTTTATCCCTGTAGTTAAAATCTCTATACTCTCAAGTACGTTGTGTGCCATGACTGGTAACATTGTATTCAATTCAAAATTTCCTTGAGAACCTGCAAAAGTAATGGTTGTGTCGTTCCCAATGACTTGTGCTGTAACTTGCATCATCATCTCAGGTATAACTGGATTAACTTTCCCAGGCATAATTGAAGATCCAGGTTGTAAAGCAGGAAGCTTCAACTCTCCTAGTCCTGAAACTGGACCACTACCCATCCATCTAATATCATTAGCAATCTTATACAGTGACACAGCTAAAACTTTTAACTCCCCAGACACTCTAACAATTTCATCCCTTGAACCCTGAGAAGCAAAATGATGATCTAGATGCCCTAACTTTTCATTACCAATACCTTGAAAGGACTTATTTAACTCATTCACTACATCCTTACCAAAGTTTTTAGGAGTATTTATTCCGGTGCCAACTGCTGTTCCTCCTATTGTTAGAGAAGTTACTTGGCAATTTGAAAAATTTTTTAAGGAATTATCAACTAGATTTGAGTATCCTATGAAAACATCTTGAAGTGAAACAGGAGTTGCATCCATTAAATGTGTTCTTCCATTTTTATAAATTCCATGAAATTGTTCAGATTTCTCTACAAGAATGTTTGATAAATCTTTAGTGACTTCATGCAAATTAACTAGTCCAGAAGCTACTGCAATATTTGTAGCAGTAGGAATAACATCATTTGATGACTGGCTCATGTTGACATGATCATTTGGATGTATATCTTGACCAAGCTCATTAGAAGCGTGTCTTGCAATGATCTCGTTCACATTCATATTTGTAGAGGTTCCTGAACCGGTCTGAAAAATATCTACAACAAAATGCTCATCAAATTCTCCATTAATTACTAATTCAGCACTTCTCTCTATCTGTTTTGCTACTGCTGTATCTAATAATTTGTTTTTTTCATTCACTATTGCACAGGCTCTCTTAATTTCTCCTAATGCTCTAATAAATGATCTTTTAAATCTAAGATCTGAAATTGGAAAATTCTCTACTGCTCTAGCTGTCGATGCTCCGTACATTG
>Ga0310344_10002515_pt1 | contig 13789 bp, 12 predicted proteins | sample HC15DNA20200_MG_FD_203801 | JGI IMG/M metagenome (GOLD analysis project Ga0310344, IMG submission 203801) | Marine microbial communities from station ALOHA, North Pacific Subtropical Gyre - HC15-DNA-20-200_MG | ecosystem: Environmental > Aquatic > Marine > Oceanic | place: Pacific Ocean: North... | reverse complement strand
AAGGGCTTAAAAAATCATTAAAATGATCCTGCACTAAGCCTGGCTGAACTATAGCCCAAGATTCCTCCGTATTGATTTCAATAATTTTATTCATATATTTAGAAAAATCTAGAATTAAGGATTTTCCTACAGTTTGACCTGCTAAACTTGTTCCTCCACCTCGCGGAAGAATAGAAATGTTATTTTCTTTTGCAATCTCAATGCAGTTTTTAACATCTTCTGAATTTTTGGGAAGGAGAACACCGATAGGTTCAATCTCATACATACTGGCATCAGTGCTATAAATTTTCTTAGTAAAATCATCAATGCGAAAATCGCCTTTGATAGAATTATCTATTTCTTTTTGTAATGTATTCGACAGTTCCATAAATTAAATATTACATCCCCAAAAATTATATAAATTTGTATATTTATTTTATAAACATTGTATCCCTTGAGTGTATTATGTAAATTGCACAGGTTGTTTTTAATTCCTTATTCAGAAAGATGTCAATGGATTATGAGAATTTAGCTAACAAAGTGCTTTCGGGGAAAACACCGAATAGGGAAGAAGCGCATGGAATTATTGGCGCTCCCTCCACAGACTTAATGTCAATACTAAATGCCTCTTTCAAAATACGAAAAAAATATTTTGATAAATTTGTACAAATCCATTATCTAATTAATGCAAAAAGTGGAATCTGTCCCGAAGATTGTGCCTACTGTTCACAATCTTCCGTCTCTGATTCAGAAATAGAAAAGTATGGACTCGTAGATGACGAGACATTATTGAAAGGTGCTCAAGAAGCTTTTGAAGCAGGTTCTAGAAGATATTGCATTGTTATAAGTGCAAGAGGACCTAATGATTATGAGATAGAGAGATTATCTACAGCGGTTAGACAAATTAAAGAAAAATACGATCTTTCTATCTGTTGTTCATTAGGATTATTAAATGAAGAACAGGCATCCATACTAAAAGAATCTGGTGTAGACCGACTGAATCATAATTTAAATACTAGTAAAACTTTTTATAAAAATATTTGCTCTACTCATACATATGAAGATAGGGTAGAGACTCTAAAAAATGCTAGAGAAAATGGTTTAGAGCTTTGTTCAGGAGTTATTTTCGGACAAGGAGAAAGTGACGAAGATATTATAGATGTTTGTGAAGAATTGAATAAAATCACACCAGAATCTATACCAGTTAATTTTTTAAACCCAATACCAGGAACTCCTCTAGAAAACCTAACATTAATGACGCCTATAAAATGTCTTTATTTAGTTGCGTTAATGAGATTTTATAATCCCACTTCAGAAATAAGAATTGCTGGTGGCCGTGAAATTCAACTAAAAAGCCTACAACCTTTATCCTTATTGCCTGCAAACTCAATATTTGTAGATGGATATCTTACAACACCAGGACAGGCTTCTAAGGATGCTCATGACATGATTAGAGACATGGGGTTCATTCCTGATGTTAAAGGTTCGTCAGATTCTGCTAGAAAAGAGGTTAAGGTGAGAATATAATCATTTTACATAATATATGTTATCATCGATTATATTTTCCCCGTAGATTTCAGCAACTTTATTTGATTTGTCACAAATGGGCTTTTGGGGTATTTGTTTAGGAGTTCCTTGAAAACCTCTAAAGACTTCTCGGTTTTGCCTGCATTGGTATAACATCTACCTAGTTCGAGTAATAAATCATCTTTTCTGGTTATTTTAAATTCTCGAGTAATTAATTTTGATATTTCTGCACAATTTTTGTTTTTCATGTGTATGGAAATGAGCGAGCGAAAGATTAACTCATATTCAATAGAATTCTTTTCCTCTTTATAATTCTTTATATCAGACCAAGCAGAATTAAGAATTTCTAAAGCCTCATTATATTTCTTTTGAGACTTGTAAACGTTGGATAAACCTAATTTAGCTCTGTTAGTAATATTTTTGTTAGGACTAGTATTGATTGCATCTAAAAAAGATTTGGCAGATTCATTATATTTTTCTTTCTGAAATTGATTATTGGCATTTAGTAAATATTTCTTAGTTGCCGCCAATAATTTTTCTTGATTTTGAAAGTAAAGGAAACTTCCAACTGCCAAAACAAGAATCGTTACAGATGAACAAATTAAATAAATCTTATAAGTGCTCAAAAATAAGAGAGATTTTTTAACGAACAATTGTAACGGATCGTTTTCATTTAAATTTGATTTAGGATCGGATGTCATAATACTTTCAATTCTTCAATAATTTCAATATTTCTTCAAGTTCATTTTTTATCAATGCTGTATCTAAATCAGAAACAACTTTCGTTGAAACTACATCTTTTTTTTCAGGCATTTTTTTTGTTCTTGTATATTTTCTTTTAAATTGCTTTTTTGCACCAGAAATTGTGAAATTCTCATCATACAGCAATCTTCTAATTTCCATGATCAATTCGACATCTTTTTTTCTATATACTCTCTGTCCTGTATCACTTTTAGTAGGTTTTAAAACAGGAAATTCTTTTTCCCAATATCTTAGCACATGAGGTTTTGTACCCGCTAATTCAGATACCTCTCCTATTTTAAAAAACAATTTATCAGGAATTTTTTGCGCTGCTTTATTTTTATTTGCCATAACATTACCATTTTGCAATTAGATTAATTGACAATTATTCCTCATCGGCAACAACAGATTCACTAATTACTTTTTCTGCAATTTGTCCTGGGACTTCTTCATATTTACTAAATTCAATTGTAAAATCTCCCCTATCTGCAGTCATGGAACGTAAAGAGGGTGCATAATTAAGTACTTCAGCCATAGGAACCTCAGCTTTCACAACCTGCTTCCCTGCACTTCCCGCGTCCATGCCAAGCACCCTACCCCTTCTAGAATTCAAATCTCCAATAACATCACCCATAAATTCTTCAGGTATAATTACTTCCATATTCATAATAGGTTCTAACAAAACTGGTTTACACTCCAACATTCCTTTTTTAAAACCCAGAGATCCGGCTATTTTAAATGCCATTTCCGAACTATCAACAGCATGAAAACTCCCATCAAATAAAGTAACTGCTATGTCTGTTACGGGATATCCAGCAAGACTCCCTGTATCCATAGCTTCTACAATTCCTTTTTCTACTGCAGGGATATAAGTTTTTGGAATTACACCACCTACTATTTTATCTGTAAATTTAAAACCTTCACCTCTGGTTAAAGGTTCTATCTCCAGCCAAGTGTCTCCAAATTGACCCTTTCCACCTGTCTGTTTTTTATATCTTCCTTGGACTTTTGATTTGCCTCTGATTGTTTCTTTATAAGGTACTCTTGGAGTCTGCATCTCTAATTCTACCCCATATTTTCTTTTCAATCTTTCAACCACAATCTCTAAGTGTAAAACACCTAAACCACCAATTAACATTTCTTGAGTTTGCGGGTCTCTACTTACTTCCAGAACCGGGTCTTCATCTCTCATTCTAGCAAATGCAGTGCTCAATTTTTCTTCGTCACCCTTACTTTTAGGAGCTACTGCATAGGAAATTACAGGAGAGGGAAATGCAATCGACTTAAAACTCTCATTAATTTGTGAATCACATAAAGTGTCCCCTGTTTCTGTAAATTTTAATTTCGCTACTGCTGCGATATCCCCTAGAACTAATTCAGAATCAACAGGACTTTGATTCTTTCCTTGCAGAAATAGCAATGCCCCCAATCTTTCTTTTTCTTTTTTTGAAGGATTAAATACAGAACTATCCGATGAAGTTTTTCCTGAAAATATCCTGAAATAATTCAACTTTCCAGCAAAAGAATCCACAACAGTTTTAAAAACTAAAGCCCTAAAGTTATTATCAGTAGATATAGTTGATTCTTCTCCGCTTTCATTTAATACACTGATATTTGTTTGAGAAATCCTCTGAAGTGGATTCATTCCGAAATCTACAATAGCTCTCATTAGCAAATCGGTACCAATATTTTTCAATCCACAACCGAAGAGAGCAGGAAGAAACGTAGAATCTGATATTCCATTCTTAAGCCCTTGAACTAGTTCTTGCGAAGAAAGCTCTCCTTCTTCTAAAAATTTCTCTAGAAGATCTTCGCTAGTCTCAGCAGCAAATTCAAAAAGATTTGAACGATATGTTTCTATATCGGAACTTATCTCAGATGGTATATCGACTTCTTTTCCTTTACCGTTACCTCCGTCATCATACTGAAATGCTTTACCTGTTAAAAGATCAACTACAATAGTAAAATCTCCCCCACTACCGACAGGTATATTCAGTGGAACCACTCTTTTTCCAAGGGATTTTTCAGCATTTTCTAAAGACGAATTTAAATCTGCTTGTTCATGATCCATTTGATTGACAAATATGAATGTTGGAATGTTTTCATTTGTGGCCCAATTATATGTTTTTTCAGTAATTACTTTAGGTTCAGAATGACCACTCATAACAAGCACTGCATTATCAGCAACTCTAATGGATGAAATAGTATCGGCAATAAAATTAGAAAATCCGGGAGTATCTATAAGATTGAATCTTGAAGAATCCCAATCTGCATGTGCTACAGAGGAAAGTATAGAGGATCTTCTTTTGTGTTCTTCAGGTTCACTGTCTAGAATAGAGTTTTCTTCATCAATTTTTCCTTGTCTGTCAGTATTTCCAGATGTGAAAAGGCAAGCTTCAACCAAAGAAGTCTTTCCATTCCCACCTTCTCCTAAAAAAACTACATTTCGAATATCTTCAGAAGTATATTTGGCCATTTTCCTTCCACCCGTAGTTTACAAAAAATAGTTGAATTGAATTATTAAGTTTTAATTACTTAGTATGGCAACTCAAATATTATTTTGTCAATCAGTTTAAATACTTTAACGGGAGTAATTAAAGAAGAATCTTAACTTTAGGTTATTATTCTTTTCTTACTTTGACCTAAAAGTAATTCTCATGCTACTACCTTCAAAATTAAAATCCTCTCTAATTCTGTTCTCTAGATATCTTGAATATTGTGTAAAAGAAGATTTCTTTATTTTGCCCAAAAAAAACATGAAATGTGGTGGCTGTATTGATATTTGAGTGGCATATAACATAGGTGTTCTCTTTCCACGATGATCGTAAGGAGGAGGATGTGATTCAATCCATCTTTTGAGATGTTCATTTAAAATAGATGTTGATATTCTTGTTTTAGAAGCATTTATTGATGTATGAACCATATCAAATATCTTTTCACATCTGAGACCAGTTAAAGCTGAAATAGACAAAATTGGTGCAAATCTCATTTGTGGTAATTTTTCCCGGATATCTAAGACCATTTCATCAAATGTCTTAGTTTCTTTCTCCAATAAATCCCATTTATTAATGACTATCAGACAAGATTTTCCAGATTCAACTATCTGACTAGCAATCTGTGAATCAATTGTAGAAGGTCCATCTTTTGCGTCAATCATTAAAACACAAAGGTCAGATCTAAAAATACTCCTGTATGAAAATAGCATACTAATTACTTCATTTTTAGATATTGACTTCCTTGATTTCTTTCTTATTCCAGCTGTATCAATAAACCTATAGGCTTGGTTTCCTCTACTGCAAAAAGAATCAATTGGGTCCCTAGTTGTACCTGGAATTTCGCTTACCAATGAACGTTCTTCTTTAAGCAGATAATTAAGGAGAGAAGATTTTCCTACATTGGCTCTCCCTAAAATAGAAATTCCTATCTCATTTTTATCAATATTTTCATAATTATTTTTTTCAACAAAAGTGAACGCTTTATCAATCAATGCTTCAATACCTTTGGAATGTTCGGCAGATACACTTTGTGGGTCGTCAAATCCTAATTTATAAAAATCAGCAAGATTGTATTGCGACGCATTTGCATCAGATTTATTCATGACTAAGACTGTTGGTTTCTTACTCTCCCTTACCAATTTGGCTATTTCGAAATCGTCATTTAAAATTCCGTCTATTCCATCTACCACAAACAAAATAACATTAGATTCTTTCAAGGACTCGAAAATCTGAGATTTAATAAGATCGTTAAAAGGATCAGTGACAGATTCAGTAAATCCTCCTGTATCGACTAAGAAGAAGTTTTTTCCGAAATGTTCAACAACTTCATAATTCCTGTCTCTTGTCATACCTGGTTCAGGTGAAACAATCGCCTTTCTTTTTCTTGCAATCCTATTAAAAAGTGTAGATTTTCCAACATTTGGACGTCCGATTATTGTAAAAACAGGCAATTCCATTTAAAACTCGCTTTAAAGTGATTATTTTAAAATGTAAGATTTAACACCTAGTGCTATTCCTTCAGCAATTTTTTGCCTATAAGTATCTCTTAAGAGTCTCCTAGATTCAATTTTATTACTAAGAAACCCAATTTCAATTAAAATACTTACAGTCGGAAAAAGATCTTTGCTTACCTTTCTTCTAGAATTTTTCAATACTGCAAATGGAGCGTACTTGGTGCCTAAATTAGTCACTTTATAATTATTAATACGAAGAAATCTGACTAACGTATTTTGTGTTAACTCAGCAAGTTTCTTTGAAGCTATTATCTTTTCACTTTCCCACATATCTCCAAATATTTTATCTAGATTACTCCCAACTCTTTCCGTCTGCATATTTTCTCTTAATGCCAATCTATAAGACCTTCTGGAAGAGGCTTTTCTATTATAGAAATAAGTTTCTATTCCATTTAGAGTTCTTCTTCTTGAACTATTGGAATGTATAGAAATAAATATGTCCGCATTTTTTTTATTTGAAAATCTTCTTCTAAGATTTAATGAAACATATCGATCCTTTTGTCTAGTCATAAAAATTTTATTGTTCTTGATATATTTATATTTCAAAATTTTAAACAACCTTTTAGAAACATCTAAATTTACAAATTTTTCATTATTCCTATACACACCAACGGCTCCAGGATCTCTTCCTCCATGACCGGGGTCTAAGACTATAACTCCCTTTCTGTTTAGAAATTTCAAACGAAGATTATTTTGAATTGATGAATCTATTTTTACATTGCTTTTATTATAACTTTTCGAACGTTTGATTTTGGTCTTTTTTCTTATTGAAATAACTATTCTGCTTGGACTTTTTAATGGATAAACAATTACTTGGTAACCTTTCCCAGTTAGATTTATTCTAAGTTTGAGGTTTTTGTTTAATGTTTTAAAACTTGAAATAGACTTAATATAGTTAAAAGAAGATGGGACTTTAATTATATTTCTTTTTAATTTACTTCTCTCAAGGTTCAAGACAAAACTTTTTTTAGATTTCTCAAGGTAATATCTAAACTTTGGAAATTTATTATTTAGAAGAAAAGTTATTTTTTCTGATTTTCCAAATTTATAAAATTTCACACTTTTTACTACGTTCAAAGGAGCCGAAAATAATATCTGCGTAAAAAATATAGATAGAATTATTGCAATGATTGATAAAGAGAAATATTTTTTCTTCATAATCTAGAAAGCAAAGAGAAAATTTCCTTAAGTACCTTCATTCCAACTATTAAGATAAGTTTCCTGTTCTTTGGTCAGAGTATCAATTTCTACATTCATGCTTTTGAGTTTAAGCCTTGCTATTTGATCATCTATTTCCTTAGGCATGGAATATACTTGCTTAGATAGACTCTCTCCATTCTTTACTAAATATTCTACAGCGAGTGCCTGATTAGCAAAACTCATATCCATAACACTACTAGGATGTCCTTCGGCAGTAGCAAGATTAACCAATCTACCACCACCAATTACCACTACTTTCTTACCGCTAGCTAAAGTATATTCTTCTACTAATTCTCTAATTTCTCTTTTGCCGGTAGCAGATTTTTCAAGGGAAGCAATATCTATTTCAACATCAAAATGTCCTGAATTCGCAATAATTGCGCCATCTTTCATTGCTTGAATATGTTCCATCGCTATAACACTTTTGTCACCAGTTACTGTACAGAAAAAATCTCCTACTTTTGCAGCTTCTGACATTTTCATTACCCGAAAACCATCCATTAAAGCTTCTAACGCGTTAAGAGGTTCTACTTCTGTAACAATTACGTTAGCACCCATTCCTCTTGCCCTGCTAGCTAAACCTTTTCCACACCAACCATAACCAGAAACAACAAAAACAGAACCCGCTAACAGCCTATTAGTAGCTCTTATTATCCCATCTATTGTGCTTTGACCAGTACCGTATCGATTATCAAAATAATGTTTTGTATTCGCATCATTAACTGCAATAACAGGAAATTTCAAAACGTTTTCCTGCGACATTGCACGAAGTCTTATTACTCCAGTGGTTGTTTCTTCAGTGCTACCTATAATATTAGGAATTAAATCATTTCTTTTTGTCAGGACTTCTGTTACCAAATCTGCACCATCATCCATTGTTATTTGTGGTTCAGAGTCTAAAACAGAACGCATATGATCATAGTAAGTATCTCTGTCTTCCCCTTTAATAGCGAAAACGGGTATTTCTTCATTTGAAACTAATGCAGCAGCTAAATCATCTTGCGTAGATAAAGGGTTAGAGGCACACAAAAAAACTTCTGCTCCACCAACAGATAAAGTTTTCAGAAGAAATCCAGTTTCTGTTGTTACATGTAAACAAGCACCAATTCGAATACCCTTCAGAGGTTTTTCATTTGAAAACCTATCTAATATTTGTTTTAAAACCGGCATACTTTCCGCAGCCCATTCCATTCTAAGAGAACCTTTATTAGCTAATCCTAAGTCTTTAACATCATATTTCATTTTTACTCACTTTCTAAAGTTATTAATGTTTTATATTTTTAATGCAGTTTTTAAATCTTGCGCTTTATCTGTTTTCTCCCAAGTAAATTCATCTTCCGTTCTTCCAAAATGGCCATATGCAGCTGTATTCTTATATATTGGACGTCTTAAATCTAAGGTATCTATTATTTCTTTTGGTTTTAAATTAAAAACTTCTTTTACGGCATTTATTATTTTTTGCTCTTCTATTTCACTTGTGTCAAAAACATCTACTAAAACTGAAACAGGTTCAGCGACTCCGATAGCATATGCAATTTGCACCTCTGCTTTTGAAGCAATCTCAGCTGCGACAATATTTTTTGCTATATATCTAGCCATATAAGCAGCGGATCGATCTACTTTGGATGGGTCTTTGCCGGAAAAAGCACCTCCACCATGCCTACTATAACCACCATAGGTATCAACAATAATTTTTCTTCCTGTTAATCCAGTGTCACCCATAGGACCTCCAATAATAAATGTTCCGGTCGGATTCACTAGAAATTCAGTAGAATCTTTTACCATCTCTGTTGGCAAAATAGGATTTATAATTTTTGAAATTACATCTTCTCTAATTTGTTCGTGTGAAACATCTTCAGAATGTTGAGCAGAAATTACTACGTTTTGAATTTTTGATGGTTTTCCATCAACGTATTCGATAGAAACTTGACTCTTACTATCGGGTCGTAGATAAGGCAATGTTCCATCTTTTCTCTTAATAGAAGTCTCGCGTACTAATTTATGAGCCAAAATAATAGGAAGAGGCATTAATTCTGGAGATTCCTTGCATGCGAATCCAAACATCATTCCTTGATCTCCTGCACCTTGTTCTTTATGAAGTCCCTGTCCTTCAGATACTCCTTGTGAAATATTGGGAGATTGATTATCAATAGCAGTTAATATTGCGCATGTATCACAATCAAACCCATAATCAGCGTTATCGTAACCAATTTCCCTAATTGTCTCTCTAGCAATGCTTTTCGGATCATATTGAGCAGTAGTAGAAATTTCACCTGCTACGATTACTAATCCAGTAGTTAACATTGTTTCGCATGCTACCCTTCCATTAGGGTCGCTTTCGTAGATACCATCAAGTATAGAATCGCTAATTTGATCTGCAATTTTATCAGGATGTCCTTCTGAGACAGACTCGGAAGTAAAAATGAAGTTTTCTTTATTTGACGACAAATCAATCTCCTTATTCAGCATTTTAGCTATCTTAAATTTATTCTATTTGAATAAACGAATTTTTAAAAAGGATTTTCAATAAAATAATTAAATTATAGCTTGAAATTATCACCCAAGTAAGCTGTTCTTGCTTTTTTGCTATCAATTAATTTATTTGGATTTCCCGACTCTATAATTTGTCCTTCGTGAAGAATATATGCTCTGTCAGCAATACTTAGTGCCTCTCTAACATTATGATCTGTTATTAACACACCAATTCCAAATCGAGTTAAACCGCGAACCATAGACTGAATTTCCGATACGATTATTGGATCAATTCCTGAAAAAGGTTCATCCATCAAAAGAAAGGATGGTGACATTGCAAGAGATCTTGCTATTTCAACTCTCCTTCTTTCTCCTCCAGAAAGTGAAAATCCCTTAGAATCACTAATTGCAGTAATTTTAAGTTCGTTTAATAAACTTTTTAAATATTTTTTACGTTCTTCTTTAGTGTAAGGCATAAGTTCAAGTACAGACATAACATTTTGAGCTACCGTCATTCTTCGGAAAATAGATGACTCTTGAGGTAAATATCCCAAACCGAAACGTGCTCTTTCGTAAATAGGCATATCAGTTATGGTCCTGCCATTAAGTAAGATATCACCTGAATCTGGTTGAACTAATCCAGAAATCATTGAAAATACTGTAGTTTTACCAGCTCCATTAGGTCCCAAAAGACCAACTATCTCTCCTGATTTAATTTCGATTGAAACATTATTCACTACTGTTCTGTGGGAATAGGATTTAAAAAGAGCAGAAGATGATAAGTTATTTTCTGTTTTTTTTATTGATTCCAAAATTTTCCTTATTTCTGTTGTTTTTTAGGATGGAGAGTAACATGAACTCTTCTGTTTTTTGCTCCATGCACAATCGTCTTGTTTTCATTTAAATACATTACTATTTTATTTCCAATAACTTGATTTTTTCCTTCCCAGGCTTTTGCATTACCAGTTAAAATAGCAATTCTTCTTTTTTCATCAAAATCCAGCTTATCACCTGTGGCAAATTTTTTTCTATCCTGATTTAAAAGTACGTTTCCTGTTGCAATAATTTTCTGCATTTTACCAGTACCAAGAAGATTAGTTTTTTCAGATTTTTTGCTTTTCTCGTCATTCTTTTTTTTATCTGGATGCAATATTAATCTATCCGCACGTATCTCAACCCTTCCTTTTGTAACAAAAACTTTTCCCGTAAAAATAATAATATTCTTTTTATTATCCACTTCCATTTTTTCAGAAGTGATACGTGTTGGAGCATCTTGATCTTTTGCTGCAATAGGTAATGTGCAAACGAAAAAAAACAATAGGCTGGTCAACGAAATATATTTCATATAATACTTATTCATAATTTTAAAATGTGGTTTTATCATTCTATTTTATTTTTTTGTTTAGAAATGCTTTAACTTCCTTTTTTATAGTAAAACTTCCATTTTGTATATCCCCTATAAGCCCATAACCATTAACGCTGAAATCATTCCCTTCAATAAATACTTTAGACTTTGCATATATTGTATTAGACGAAGGCTTGAAACTTACGGACTGAGTTTTAAGAATAAAACCATTATTTGACTTTATTACAACATTTCCTGTCATGAGAACGTCACGACTAGATATCACTAAAGACCCTTTATTAGCATATAATTGCCAAAATGTATTGCCTTTATATATTTTCATCTTAATCTTATCAAAAATAGTGATATCTTTATCTTGATAAGTTTTCGCAGTATCCGCCCATAATTCCCATTCTTTATACCCTTTGGAATTCTCAACAACATGAATATCATCGAGTTTTATATCTGCATCTGTATTTATGAATGATACATTACCAACTTTTATTTTTGGCAGATTATTTGAACTATAAAAATAATAGGAACAATAAAAAATAGCAGGCAAAAGTAAAAATATTCCAATTCTTACATATTTCCTTGATGATAATGCACCTTTTTTTTGTTGGAAATAACTCATAGATCCCTAACGTATATTTTAAAATAGACTAATAAACTTAATTTTTCATTATCTTTATTTCTCGACTATTTTCACTTAGCATATTTATCTCTACTGTAAAATTAGGTTCAATAGAATCATCCATAATATGTTGCGGCCATTCAATGAACAAAACGTATCTATTTTCAAGCCAATCTTCTAAACCAAAATCTAGTAAATTTGTTTTTTCTTTTAACCTATATAAATCTAAATGAACTACCGCGGGGGTTGTTGGATACTCAAACAAATACAAAAATGTTGGGCTTCGAACAGTTAAATCTTTACCTCCAGGCAATGAACGTATTGCCCCCCTTGCAAAAACACTCTTTCCTACACCAATATCTCCGAAAATGTAAACAATAGAACCATGAACTAAACAACTAGAAAAATCAGATCCTATTTTCTCAGTATTTTCTATAGACATAGACATTTGAACTTTATTAAAATCATCGAAAATTTTATTAGTTTTCATATCCTTCATGAAATATTGTCCCTTGCAGTAGGTATAAGTTTTATGAGATCAGATGGAGTTATTCCTATACTTCCTATTGATTCTTTTGCAAGGTCTCCAGAGAATCCATGGAGAAAAACACCTACTATAGAAGAATGTAATGCTGTATATTTTTGAGATTTAAAAGTAGCTATCATTCCTGCCAAAACATCGCCCATTCCAGCAACAGACATTCCGGAATTTCCAGTTGTATTTATCCAAGATTTCCCTGAATTATTAGTAATAATAGTTCCCCAACCTTTCAATACTAAAGTTAAATTATATTCTGCAGCGAAAGAAGTTGACACTTCTACTCTATTTTTTTGTATTTCATCAACGGCAACCCCAATCAATCTTCCCATTTCTCCTGGGTGAGGAGTCATTATGATTTCTTTAGTATGATTTTCTAATATTGTAAGATCTTGAGCTATACAATTAATTGCATCTGCGTCTATTACCATAGGCAAATCTATACATTGCAACAAAAGTTGTATCAGTTCGTTTGTTCTAGGATTAGTAGATATTCCAGGTCCTATCACCATAACATCTACATCTTCGGCTAATCTAAGCAACGAATCTAATGAGTTGCTATCGAAAAATCCTTTTTCTGAAGTTTCAACAGTATTACAAATAATTTCTGGAGGAATTTGATGCAAAATTAGTTTTTGTTCAGGTATGCAAACAGAAACCTTCCCAGCACCCGCTCTATAAGCGCCCATTGCTGATAGAATAGGAGCGCCTATCATTCCTTCGGAACCACCTATTATTAAAATATTTCCATTCTTCCCTTTATGTGAATCTAATGGTCTTTCTTCTAAAATATTTGATATTTCTTCAGAATCTATTAGTTTCAGGGATATATCTTCTTTTTCGATACATCCCTGAGGTATACCGATATCTACGTTAATTACTTCTTGGGATAATTTAGATGATGGCAATAAAACATGAGCTCTTTTTAAAACCCCTAAAGAAATCGTGAGTGAGGTAGTAAAATGAGTTTTTTCGCACTCACCAGTCGAAGCGTCTACTCCAGACGGAACGTCTATAGAAACAATATCATTTTCGCAATTTGATAAAAGAGATATTAACTTATTTTCTATACTTCCCTCTCTAACTTTAGATCCACTTCCTAAAATTGCGTCAACTACAAGATCTCCATCATTGATTCTCTCTTGAACTATATGAAGCGTATTAGATTCAATATCTGATATTACTATATCCATAGTCGATATTAATTTTAAAAATTTTAAAGAATCAGAAGATATCTTCTTAGAAGAAACAACTCTGAAAACTGTAACTTCTGCTCCATACTCAAACAAGTATTTTGCAACTACATATCCATCACCACCATTATTTCCTTTTCCACATATTACC
>Ga0310344_10002512_pt1 | contig 13793 bp, 12 predicted proteins | sample HC15DNA20200_MG_FD_203801 | JGI IMG/M metagenome (GOLD analysis project Ga0310344, IMG submission 203801) | Marine microbial communities from station ALOHA, North Pacific Subtropical Gyre - HC15-DNA-20-200_MG | ecosystem: Environmental > Aquatic > Marine > Oceanic | place: Pacific Ocean: North... | reverse complement strand
CCACCCGTCACGATTTAGGACGAACTGCCTTTATAGAGCGAGTTTGGGATTGGGTTGAAACGTATGGAACGCGTATTGATGAGCAACACAGGAGATTGGGCGCATCATGCGATTGGACTAGGAAAAAATTCACACTAGATGAGGGGCCTTCATTTGCAGTGCGATCTACTTTCGTAAACCTGTATAGGAAAGGGTTAATTTATCGCGGAGAGCGGATCATCAATTGGTGCCCTCGATGCATGACTGCATTATCTGATCTGGAAGTGCAACACGCAACAGAAGATTCCTTCCTCTATCACATAAAATACCCAGTAGCCAACAGTGATACGTCGGTAACGGTAGCGACCACAAGGCCAGAAACAATGCTGGGAGACGTAGCCGTAGCTGTAAACCCTGATGATGCCCGATACAAACATCTTATCGGCAAAATGGTCACCCTGCCACTAACAGAGCGATCCATACCCATAATCGGAGATCATGATGTAGAAATGGAATTTGGTACAGGCGCATTGAAGATAACACCAGCTCATGACCCTGCCGACTATGACATTGGGCAAAGGCATAACCTACCAGTTCTAAATATAATGAACTTAGACGGAAGCATGAACGAATCAGCAGGTAAATTTGCCTCACTGGATCGATTTGAATGCCGTAAAGCAATAATCACAGATCTGCAGTCCCTCGGTCTACTGGTGGAATTAGAACCATATGAACACTCCGTCGGATCCTGCCAAAGGTGCGCGACTACGGTAGAGCCCATGATAAGCAAACAGTGGTTTGTTCAAGCCACTAAACTTGCACCTCGCGCTCTCGAGGCTGTCGAATCCGGAGAAATTACCATTTTGCCTGAACGCTTTGAACGAGTTTATGCCAATTGGATGGAGAATATAAGAGATTGGTGTATAAGTCGACAACTGTGGTGGGGGCATCGCATTCCCGTATGGTATTGTAACAACTGTGATGCCGAAACGGTTGATATGGTAGACCCTGCAAAATGCGCATCATGTAACTCCTCTGATTTAGAGCAAGACCCTGATGTTCTTGATACGTGGTTCAGTTCTGCACTCTGGCCCCATTCAACCTTAGGTTGGCCAAATCAATCTGAAGATTATAACTACTTCCATCCAAGCACAGTGATGGAAACGGGCTATGACATTCTATTCTTCTGGGTTGCTCGGATGATCATGATGGGACTTGAGAATACGGGAAAGATTCCTTTTTCTACAATTCTCTTGCACGGATTAGTTCGAGATGAACACGGACGGAAAATGTCTAAAACTGTAGGTAATGTGGTCGATCCCCTTGAGTTGGTAGATCAATACGGAGCAGATGCTGTCCGACTCGCGCTAACCACTGGAACCACGCCTGGCAACGATACACGGATCACTGAAAGCAAGATTCAAGCCTCTAGAAATTTTGCCAACAAGCTATGGAACGCATCAAGATTCGTAATGCTTCATGTCCAGACCCAACCTGAATTTACAGCACCCATTCTCTCGGATGATGCTCCGCTTGAGGATCGATGGATACTCAGTCGACTGCATACTCTTACGCAAAGTGTAAACCAATCTCTAGACAAATTTCAGATTGGCGAAGCTCAATTGGCTATTCAAGACTTCGTGTGGGACGATTTCTGTGATTGGTACATAGAATTAGCAAAAATTCGAAGTAGCAGTGGCGATCACTCCGCTGACAATATCCTCATCTACACTCTAGACACTGCACTGAGACTGCTTCATCCCTTTATGCCCTTTATAACCGAAGAAATTTGGCAATCACTCCATGGTGCAACCAATAAACCTGCACAGGAACAAAGCTCTATAACCATCCAGCCTTACCCAAACCATCAAGCTGAATTCATCAACCCAACTGCGGAAGAATCGATGGGAGTAGTAACGAATATCATCCGTGGTCTACGGAACGTCCGAGCGGAATTCCGGATACCTAACGATACGCTTATCGCCCCAATCATCATGACAGCAGCAAATGGATACTTACTGACCGCTAATGACTTATATATACAAAAACTAGCCAAAACAGCACCGCTCCAAATTGTCACAGAAAAGCAAGCCAATTCATCTGGCGGGGCGTCCAATTTCGTCATCGGCGCGGACACTATCAATGTTCCCCTCCAAGGAATCATAGACGTAGATAGCGAAATACACCGCCTTAACAGTGAATTAACTGAAGCTAAAAATTACAGTACGAGTATTCAAAAGAGACTAGCAGATGAGAATTTTCTCTCTAAAGCACCACCAGCAGTAGTCGAAAGAGAACGCAATCGCTTCGAAGAAGCAGAGGCAAGACACTCTGCTATCGAGGATGTTCTCAAGCAACTTAGTTCATAATAAGAGCCCCCCTGTACCACCCCAGTATCTAGCACCAGACCTTGCCAATCAAAAGGTGTGATGTGATCGGGCCGAAGTCTCTAGAATCCCGGCTGTTATGCGAGTTGCGCCCAGCAACAAAATACTGTCCTTCAATGAGATGCCATGACCTAGGTCCCCCTCGATGATCAGAATCCACATATACATCATCTCCCGGCTTACCAACTACTTCCTTTATTAACACCTTAGAGGGCTGCCCAGGGTCTCGAAAGACAATTACATCTCCCAACTTAGGCTGATTGTACTTATACGCCCACACACTTGCCCAGACTATTTGGCCGTCCAATAACATAGGATCCATACTGTCACCTACCACCCTAAATCGCTTAATCCTGCAGGCACATAGGATAGTCAATACCATTGAAAACACCATTCGGAAACGCCTGCCAGACAAACCATTAAATCTTGTCATACTAAAACCTTAACTATGAACATCATCCGTATTCATAACTCATTACCTCTCCAATGCCCGCGTGACGTTCAGCTACAGGTAGGCACTTTTGCAGTAACACCACGGAACGCTAAGGGCATTAAATCATTTGATCCGCTAACTATCAAATTCTGAAGCAGCATTCAAAAACAAAGACCTCTACTGATTAAATAGCAAATCAGAATACTTGCGGTGGGTGGCAAGTTCCTGTAAATTGATGATTAAGTATAGAAAACTGGAGGGTAAAGTGAATTTTCTAGATAAATTAACGACGGAAGTTCTTAGTCATTTCAAACCTGAAGCAGCCTTCGCCCATTGCGATATACCTTGTGGTATCTATGATCCCCATCAAGCACAAATCGCAGCACTCACAACCATACGTATGGTACAGCTTATTGAGGCCCTAGATAGTGCCGATCTAAGTGCGACAGAAAAGAGCGCAAGGCTAGGCCGCTATACATCAGCGAAGGAAGAGCATGCTGAACTGTGCAAGCATGAAATTAGAGTCCTCTGGGGGGATTACTTCAGGCCAGAACACGTAGAGCAAAATCCTCAACTACACGAATTAGTCTTCGGTGCAATGAAAATTGCCTCTCGGGTAAGGCAAGAAGTCAATGCTGATGCTGCCCAAGAGTTACTAGCACGAACGCAGGAAATAGCTGAAATTTTCTGGCAGACCAAAGGAGCAGGGACAACTAAGCAGCCATCACTACAAGGTGCTGCCGGCGGGGAGATTGTCTACCCGGTCGCAAGCTAAACTGCACTCCCATCGTAGTTGGTTTAACAAGCATTGGGGAGGCCCTTTTAGTAGGGCCTCCCCAATGCTTGTTAAACCAACTATTCGTCTACTTGCTGACGAAGTCGATATGCAGGATTTGACCAGTCAAGGGATGCCTACTAACCTTTTCGATACTTGCCTTTATAGCAGCCCTTTTGCCCTTAACTTTAAGTTTCACTTCCGATCCTAGAGAATACCCTGATATTAATGACTGAACCTCGTCAGTACCCCCTTGGAGTGAAAGCGAATCCATGCCTTTACCATACACATGCACAGGTGTAATCCCCTGTGACCGCAATCGCTTGAGCTTCTTTCCGAAAATTTCTCGCTCTTGAAGAGCAAGAACTTGGTCCTCCACCATTGATGTCTCTCCTTAATTTTGTAACTTCCTCGACCTAGTGCCCTCTTTCGAGCAGATATTACAAACGTATCATATGGTCTATCCACAGAGCTCAGCTCTGATTCTTATTTACTACCTTAGAGATTACCTCGCCAATCATTACTTTTAGAAATCGAGATTGAGCCGGGGTAAATGGAGCAAGCCTTGGACCACCTGCTTGATCAATGGCTCGGTCTAAACCCTCTTGCAATGCCTTTTGCAATTCTTCATCTGTCATTTTCATTGCCATCTCCACTCTACCATTATTCCTTTTAACGAAACACTGTCCTTCACACCTAGGATCGAGGTCTTGATGACGACCCACCCTCTATTGAATCCCTGTTTATTTGCGCTCGTAATTGTTTGAGTTCAGTAATAACTGGCCATTCAGTAAACGCCAGTAGAGAGACGGCCAGTAGATTCGCACCAGGTATAAGTGCCAATATCCCCAACCAACCACCGTAACCAGCTTTATCAAAAATCTTCCAGCAGACTACGGTTGCCAGTACTATCAATCCAACAATTATGTAAGTAAATATCATCGGCTATACCAATCTTAGCTGTCTTCATCCTATCAAAAGTCGGCAAATAACGATTTATCCACCAACTTCACTTGACAAACCAACTCGGTCTAGTAATCATAAACCACATACAGTATATCACGGTTAATGGTAGCAAACTCACTTCAGCAAGTCCAGATCTGACGAAGAGAGCCGTCAACAAGATATAAATCCAAGGGGGACCAATATGGCAGCAACACTGAGCGGTAAAACGGCAATAGTAACTGGAAGTAGCAGAGGATTAGGAAAGGCCATAGCTGTCGAATTCGCCCAACAAGGAGCAAATGTTGTTGTAGCTGCGAGAACGTCTGATCCCCATCCACGAATATCTGGGACAATCCTTGATACTGTAAATGAGATCAAGTCAGATGGAGGCTCAGCGATCGCTGTACAGTGCGATGTATCCAATGACGAGCACCTAACAAACCTTCTGCAAGCTACCGTCGACCAGTTTGGCGGAATTGACATCCTCATACACAATGCTGCGGCACTTATACCTGGTGGGATACGCGAGCTAACGAGCAAGCGATGGGATCTTTTATGGAATGTGAACGTTCGTCCCCTTTATGTTCTTGCTTCCGGAGCTGTGGACAGCATGATAACCCGAGGCGGTGGTCACATCATCAACGTTTCTCCCTCCTTGGATACGGTTGATACGTTTTATTCGAGTAATCCTGAGAAGCATTTTGCAGACTACCATGGGGGGGCAGCTCCGGTAATGACAGGAGCTCTTCCGAAGCAATGGGCCACCCAATTAGCCATGTCCTTTGCCCATGAATTGGCCACACACAATATAGCCGTTAACTGTCTATGGCCGGGGGGACCCAGAAACACCGAAGGAATGAGAGCTGCAAGATCCGTTGACAACTACGGACATACCTCACCACAACTCTTCGCAGAAGCCGCACTGAGGATTGTACAGAAGCAGCCTGCGACATACACAGGACGCACACTCACCGATGAAGAAGTGCTAAGGGAAGAAGGTGTGACGGACTTCCGACAGTATCTAGAATCGGCAAACGTCACAGAGCCAGATCAATATTAGATTCTCTGTCGCTGCCCATGCGATCATCTGAAGATCACCGCGGCAGCGACAGAGAGTCTACTCGACTAAAGGTTCGGCTGGGGGGTGGTTCTGAGGTAAGGTTTCACTTCTGTGAAACCCTTCGGGAATTTTGCAGGTATGTCCTCAGTCTTAATGGCGGGGACAACCACACAGTCTTCCCCCTGTTCCCAATTTGCAGGAGTAGCAACCTGATAATTGGCTGTAAGCTGCAGTGAATCAAGAACTCTCAGGACTTCATTGAAATTCCTACCCGTTGACGGAGGATATGTAAGACTCAATTTCACCTTTTTATCCGGACCAATGATGAACAACGTCCTGACTGTGCTGGTATTGTCCGCATTAGGATGAATCATATCGTATAAATCAGCTATAACACGATCCGGATCTGCGATAAGCGGAAAGTTAACGCTGGTATTCTGCGTCTCATTTATATCACCAATCCATCCACTATGCGACTCAACCGGGTCAACGCTTATAGCAATAGGCTTTGTATTCCTGGCGCTAAATTCCGAATCTAAAGAGGCCACCTTGCCTAGTTCGGTAGTGCAAACCGGCGTGTAGTCTGCAGGATGGGACATCAACACTACCCACGAATCTCCCGCCCACTGATGGAAGTCGATCGGACCTGCTGTAGTCATAGCCTCAAAGTTAGGGGCATCGTCTCCAAGACGAATACTCATAAGATTTCCTCCTTGTTTCTTAAATGTTTTCCTATATGGTCACATTCCCAGATGATCAGCATCGATCACATCAAAGCAACTGCGAATCCACTGATACTATGTTCCGGGAAGTAGTAAGGTGGTGGGCCCGGTAGGGTTCGAACCTACGACTGACCGGTTATGAGCCGGGCGCTCTGCCACTGAGCTACGGGCCCAGGTGAAACACATTCCACCACGTCCGCCTACCTGATAATCAACCCACAGCGTAGATTACCCCACGAGAAGTGTCAAGAGTAACAAAATAGCTCGTGCTTGCCGTCTTAAAACTACAGTTATCCTTTCTTCCACCCGAACACGCTATTGGGTTCGGGAATTGCCTTTTATACTTAGCCCACAAGTTGAATTATTGTCTATCTCTGCATATAGCTTGTTGACCACTAGTCGGAGTATATGGAATAATTGACGAGTACTATCCTAAACTCCACGAATATGCGAGGTCGTCTAATTGGAAGGTTTTCGAGGTAATGGCGGTAGAGGACTTGGGTCACCTATAGATGTCAACGACCTAACAATACCTAATGGCGGCAAAATCGCAAAGTGGATAGTGGCGATAGTAGCCCTCCTAGGGGTTCTCCTACTCATAAACTGGGCCAGAGGTTTATACGCAGATTGGCTATGGTACTCAGCTCTTGGGTACCAAGATATTTTGGTCAAAATTGTCACTACGAAGATAGTGCTCTTCTCTATGGGAACAGCCATAGTTGGAATATTCCTGGCAATCAACCTTGCAATAATATTTAGAAACACAAAAGGAATCACTGCCGGTCCTGGCGCACCCTTGACCACAGAAGGTTATCTGCAAGTCAGAAAACTTGCCGTATGGGTTCTAGGTGTCCTATCGCTGATAATTTCCAGTGTCTTCGGGTACATGCTAGCAAGCGAATGGAACTCGGTGTTGATGTACTTGAACGGTGAATCCTTCGATACTACCGACCCTATATTCAACGAAGATATCAGTTTCTATGTCTTCTCATTACCAGTAATTCAACTCATCAAGTCATGGCTTACCTCAATGATCATAGTCACACTGATCATTGGAGCAGGGCTATATTTCCTAGCATTCAGCTTCCAAGGAGTTGGAATCCAGTCCGTGCTTAGTAATCCTTCACGAGGAAGGGTGCGTAATATACGTATCCACATCCTAATGCTAGCGGCGATAGGTCTTATACTGGCAGCCGTCGGGCATTGGGTAGGTAGATACGAACTACTATACTCATCAATGGGGGCTGTATACGGAGTTGGGTATGCTGAAAATGTTGCCCGACTACCCGCAAGGATGCTACTGAGTGCAGTGGCTCTAGTTGCCTCACTGATATTGATTGCGAGCGGATTCCTGTCAGGGTACCGTCTAGCCCTCGGATCAATAACTTTGTGGGTAGGACTATCCATACTAGCCGGAACACTATATCCCAGTATGATTCAGCGAATACGCGTAGAACCTAATGAACTAGCACGAGAAGAGCCATTTCTGAAACACAACATAGAACACACTCGCACTGCATACGGCTTATCTGACATCAATACCCAAATACACGCTGCTGAGGGGATACTTGATGAAGATACGATCAATGCAAACCAAGGTACGATTAAGAACATCCGCTTGTGGGATGAAGGTCCGCTCCTTGATATCTACAACCAAATCCAGTTCTTCCGACTATACTACGACTTCAGAGAAATAACGTCAGACCGGTACACGATCGATGGAGAGAAGCAGCAAGTGATGCTAGCCGCCAGAGAAATTTCTCCTGAGAAGCTAGATGAGAGCGCGCGGACATGGGTCAATGAACACCTTGTCTATACCCACGGGTATGGAGTTGCAGCTAGCCCAGTAAATGAAGTGGCCAAGGATGGACGTCCTTCGTTCCTTATTAAAGACGTTCCCCCCGTAGGCACTCCTGAAATAACCCGTCCAGAGATCTATTACGGGCTTGAGAGTGTGAATTTCCTTATTACAGGAAGTAAGACGTCAGAGTTCGACTACTCAATGGGGGAAGAGTCTCAATATACCAACTACGCAGGCGAGGGTGGCGTCTCAATAAGTTCCTTGTTTAGAAAACTTATTTACGCTTGGGAATTCGGTGATGTGAACATACTCATATCGGATCAGTTAACGAACGAAAGTAAGATTCAATACAATCGAGATGTGGTCAACAGATTCCTGACGCTTACTCCATTCCTTACTCCTGATAGTGATCCCTATATAGTAGTAGCAGATGGAAGGCTGTATTGGATATTAGACGCATACACAACAACAGACCGATACCCATATTCAACTCCAATCCAGCTCGCGACTGACGAAGAAGGCCCGATGGAATCCATGGACGACTTCAACTACATGCGCAACAGCGTTAAGGTAGTCATTGACACATACAACGGTACAGTGGACTACTACCAAGTTGACGCAAATGATCCACTGATCAACACATACACCAACATATTCCCGAACGTCTTTCGGCCAATGTCTGACATGCCGGCTAGCCTTCAGGAACACATACGCTACCCACGAGACTACTTTGCTATACAAACAGAAATGTTGCTTCAATATCACATGACAGATCCAAGGGTCTTTTACAACAAAGAAGACCAGTGGTCGTTACCTGTACAGTCATCATTCGGAACAACCACGGACCTACGACCTTATTATATACTCGCTAACCTTCCGGATCAGGGTTCAGAAGAATTCCTGCTGATCCAACCATTCACACCGGCCGATCGCCACAATCTCATCGCCTGGGTGGCAGCACGAAACGATGCGCCCCACTATGGCGAGCTCGTACTGTACACTTTCCCTGCCGGTAGGCATATTGACGGACCAAATCAAATCGAGGCCCGCATAGATAATGATGCTGTGATCTCAGAGCAATTCACCCTATGGGGACAAGTAGGCTCAGAAGTATCTCGCGGTATTCTCCTGGTCATTCCCGTTGGAGACTCTATACTCTATGCCGAACCAATTTTCCTCAAGCCAGAAGGATTAGATTTCCCGGAACTCCGTAGAATCATTTTGGCTGACTCCGAAAATGTTGTCATGGAAACTACATTGCCAGCTGCCCTAAACTCGCTGAGTGGTGTTAGCCTTCCGCAAACACAAGAAGATGAATCACAAAAACAAGAGTCCACGAACATTGTAGATACATCACTAGATGCAATCATCTCTCAGCTCGAATCAAAGCTCAGGGATTTAGAGGCTACGATCAATGATCTGAGAACCATTACCTCGGAATAATAACCAACGAGGATTTATTTCGGCAGGTACTGGATAAAAAGGGTTCACCACATATAGTCATTCGAGTTTTCGTATTTTCTCAACCCTGCGCATGTGGCGATCTTCGCCAGAAAAAGTCGCTGCTACAAACGCCAGTACGACCTCTTTAGCAACCTCTGACCCTATAACTCTGGCCCCCATGCAGATCACGTTCATGTCATCATGCTCCACACCTTGTCTCGCAGAATAAGTGTCGTGGCACGTACCAGCCCTAATTCCTGTCACTTTATTTGCTACGATGGTTGCCCCAATCCCGCTACCACAAATGATTATGCCACGGTCTGCTCGCCCAGACTGTATTGATGACGCAACACTCAAAGCAAAATCAGGATAGTCGTCCGAGAGATCCAAGTCATAAGCGCCCAAATCCTCGACCTCGTACCCCTTTTCACTCAGTATCGTGATTACTACTTCACGTAAACTGAATCCGCCGTGATCTGCGGCAACAGCTATCTTCATATTAAATACTCCACCATCGATTTATATGGATACAGACTACCTAATAAGCCCCACACTTAGCAACTCATCAGGGGGCAATAAATCACAGATAAACGAGTAGATCTTTGAGAAGAGGATCAATCCTATGAGACAAATTCTCAGGGTGCCCGTTGGAAGTAGTATCCACAATCACGCCATTGTACAAACTGATTAGGATAACTTTACTGAGATTGCAACTCCCTCAAGTATCCCACAATCTGCCAACGCTCTTCCTGGGTCAGTAGTTTGCCGAAACTTGGCATCACGTATGCACCGTGTGTCAGGGTCCCGAAAAGTTCGCCGTCGGTCTTAGACACCGGATTCTTGCTGCCTACGTCTTCAACCAAGCTAGGTGGTGCTGAGTACCCATGCTCTTGAAGCTTGAATCCCACCTTCCCCTGGCCATCAGCATCGCCACTCGCATCAATCGCTCCACCAGTACCGGCAGCCCCATGGCACATCGCACAATTAACCCGGTACAACTCGCTAGCAACTTCTGCGTCATAGCTGCCTTCATTCGAGTTACTAAGACCCTTGTAAAACTCAGCATGTTTTGCGTAGGAATCACCCACGGGCGGCAAATACACAGCAGCGAACCCCATACCCACCCATGGAACCGACTCACTAGGAGGGGAAAGTCTATCAGGCTCACCAGCCTTGTAGGACTGCGTATAATGCATTTCTGAGAACAATTCAATTGGATATGAGCCTCGACCACAAGCAGTTATTAGCAACAGCAATCCCACAGCCACAACTATCAGTAGCCTAGAGTTACCTTGAGTCCCACTTCCAATTATTCCAGACAGTGTCTTCATTGTGATACGCCTACTTCAACAAAATTTACGTTTCAGATTCAGTCTTCACTTCTAATGCACCCGCATCAGTAAGGCACTTAGCGATCTCTTCATCTCGACCTTCATCAAAGGTACAGACCACTCCAATCAGCCCTTCCGTTATACGCTCATCATAAAGGCCCTTAACCACCCTAGGCAGACGTGACTCGAATATTATTCCCAATACAGTAAAGAGAATAGCCCCAAGTAACGTCAACTCATATGCAAGGATAATCATAGGAGGTACGGACAGGATCGGTTTTCCCCCCGTGACCATAGGGAAGGCCAACTGGGTACCGAATCCTTCAAATAAAGCCAGCGTCAGTCCGATTGCCGCTCCCGCCAAGGGAAACACATACAGTTTATGTTCCACGGGAGGTTCCCCAAAGGTCCCCTCAGGATACGGAGTACCTGACAAGATATCGTAATCATTCGAGTCTACAGACGCACCTTGCAAATTCTCGACCGCATCAGCAGCCGCGTCTGGAGTCTCATACAATCCGAGAATTGCTTTTCTACTCATATTTATCACCCTCTAGCCTTAGTCGCATTTTCTAACAGACAGCTACAAACAGTCTGCCAGAGTCTCGCTATTACTGATCGGAACATCATTCCTCTCTGATAATAGCCTGCACCGTTCTCCTACCAATCTTGATCTCATCCCTGAGAACCGCACCTTCTTTAATATCGAAGATCGGTATCAAAGGAAATGCTTTAGCGAACAGCAACATTAACATAAATACCATAGAGAACGTTGCCGTTACGATAATCAATTCTATCGGACTCGGCGCAAAATCTCCCCACACGAACGTGAATGAATGCTTGCGCCCCATACTCGGTATGATCAAGAGGAATCTCTCGAGCCACATACCAATGTTCACCAGAATCGTGGTAAACAACATCAACGGGAAACTCCTACGAACACTGCGGAATAACCACATCGGCACGGGTATGAGGTATCCTGTGAATAAGAACAACAGGAATATCACATTCCACGGCGTCTGGAACAACCACATATCTCGAACAACCACCTCGGTACCTTCTCTATGCACAAGACCAAACATGAATTCCAGGGCAAAGAAGAATAACCAAGCGTTCGCCACCACGAACAATAGCCTACCGAGAGCATCTATATGTTCTCGCCTTATGTAATCATCCCATCTAAACAACCATCTCAACAATATAAGAACAGTTATAACGCCCGCCACACCAGAGTGCACTGCACCAATCACGAAATAAGGAGCGAAGATAGTCGTGTGCCAAGCAGGTATGGCCAGGGCCATTCCGAAGTCCCAGGATACTATGCTATGCACTGAGACGAAAACGGGCAGCAACAAGGCAGACAGTATTATTCCAGCTATTGCCTGCAGTCGCCATTGCCGCACGGTACCTCTGAACCCCATCGAGAGCGCCCCGTATATCTGGTGCGCTGCCCCACTTGTCTTGTCTCTCAGCACAGCGAAATCAGGTATCAAGGCCACGAATATAAAGAGCGAGCTACCAATTAGATACGTAGATAGCGCATGCGGGTCCCATACCAGGGGAGACCGAATATCTGGCCAGATCCCTCGAGCCCAGTCATATGGAAACACCCAATAGAAGCGCCACATCCGGCCCAAGTGAACTATAGGCATCATCGCAGCGGTACCAAGGGCGAACACCGTCAGAACTTCTGCAGCTCTCGTAGCAGGCCTTCTCCATTCAGCTTGAGCCAAACGCAAGATGGCCGACAGCATGACCCCAGCATGACTGATACCGATCCAAAACACGAAGTTAGTGATGAAGAATCCCCACATGACCGGTCTGTTCATACCCGTCATACCAAGTCCTCTGTTCGCTAACACGCCAACAGCTATAACACCTAGTAGCGTTATAGTCGCGAACAATCCCGTTAAGATGTACCAATGTAACGGCGTCCGCAACACCGAATTTGTAAGCGTATCATTTATCTGTGTATCCGTAAGAGACCTACGGTCTTGCATTATCTACCTGCTCCTTGCTATGTTCTTTCTAGTCGCGTTTGCCAAAACTACTCTGGCTTCCCGAGCACCATTACCTTCTTACGTACTAACATCTTGGACAGTTGATACAGCCTCAGTTCTCTCATTTCCCATATTGACATCACAGGAATGATCCTACTAGCCAACATATACACAAGCACTGCGCCCGATATCAATCCGAATATGATCATAAGATCTGCTGCCTCTGGCAACACTGTGGCCGGAACTTCTTCTACTTTTAGATGGTGTTTATCCCGAAGATCAGACACCGACCAAGAGGATACGAACAACCTTATCCTATCAAAGAAACACCCTATTAAGACCATCACTCCTATGCTTGCTAAAGCCCCTGGATTCTTTCTTATAGGGTTCCATATTAGCATGAACACCGCGAGGACGAAGCAACACAAGAAAGCGATAATCCACGCATACAGATAGGGACCGAAATTTATGAGCTCCAGAACAGCCTGCTCTCCCTCCATGCGTCCGTACCAATAGGTTATGAAGGCGGACCACCAGAAATAAAACCACAGTAGAGAACTCGCGACGAATAACTTACTAATACCCCAGAAAGTTTCCATAGGTATGTACTCATCGTATCCGCCCCATCGCTTCAGCACGTATGCTGTTACCAACATTGTGGCTAGTGCTGCCTGAATACCACTAAGTGCGTGAAATGTCGGGTATATTGAGTCCACCCACCCAGGCACCAGTGACATGGAGAAATCAGAACTAATCACGTAATGGGTCCATAGGATGCCCATAAAGTAAAATGCGCCGAAAAATCCCAGAAAAACCCTCTGGATCTTCCAGTTCCGGACAGTTCCCTGCCAACCCATGGCCATTATTCCATGGAATCTACTACCGCCGTTGTCTCTCAGGGATGCAAAATCAGGTAT